>Ga0105048_10013148_pt1 | contig 12948 bp, 9 predicted proteins | sample MAT05_FD_78382 | JGI IMG/M metagenome (GOLD analysis project Ga0105048, IMG submission 78382) | Freshwater microbial communities from Lake Fryxell liftoff mats and glacier meltwater in Antarctica - MAT-05 | ecosystem: Environmental > Aquatic > Freshwater > Ice > Liftoff microbial mat | place...
GTGGGCATGGGCGACGGCGCCACCCGCAACGTCACCAGGGCCGCCGGTAGCATCCCCAACTGGAATGCCGCGATCTCTCCAGCGGGCATAGGCCCTTTGAACATCTTCGACTCCAACTGGTAATCCTGGCGATATCGCCTGACGATTCCCCTCGCGGCCTCCAGGAAACTGGAGGCCGCGGGCATTTCCTGATGGCGTCAGGCGCATCGTGATTCTTCCGTGGGGTACGCCATACACTGGGGCATCGATCCCTTTCGTGACGATCGTGAGAATTTTCCCCTCCGAGATTTATTCGACCTTCTCGCTCCCTTCAATCGCATCGCTGCTGCTAAGTCCTTTTTCCGTGCTGCCTTCGGCGATTCCCCGGGGCCGGACCTGGAGCCAAAACACTCCGGACTTTCTCCTTGACAGCTTCGCGATCACCCACACTGATTGCCATAACTCATTTCCCAAGAAGCGTTTACCGCATCACCGAAGTGACACTTCGGTTGCACTGAGAAACCGGTTGACACTTCCGATCGCAACGGTATCCTCCTCACCTACCGGACGAAGATGCGGGCGAATTCGCCAGCATCAAGGAAAGAGCTGGAAGGGTGGGAGTGGAGAGCTGTCTCTCGCTCGTTCCCTCGCAGCGAAGGGAAGACAGGCCGTGGAGACGCCTCTTCTCGCACAGAACTCTCCCGACGCCTTCTCAGCCGCCAAGATGGCTCGTTGAGGGGATGTCGCCGAAAGACGCGCCCTCGGAGCAGGGACGACCCTTAACCGATTGCAAGGATGCATCGGATCACGCCAGGGACGGTGTCGCCTCGACGGAACGCGCTTCCTCCGCCGCGGTGGCAGGGTCGATTCTCAGAACGCTCCGGGCTCGCGTGGCCTGGGCAAGGATTCGTCGCAGGGGCCTCGGCCGGTCGGCGCCAAGATGGCGTCGACCGGCCGCTTTCATTTCTCCCCAGCTTCACCTGTGCAACAATCCCGCCCCGGGAAGGAGCGGCCGCAACCACCTTTGAGATGATGGTGCCACCCGTGTCGCTGTTGTTCGCGGTCAGAATCGTCGTGCCGCTGCCGAGCTTGTTCAGGGCGAGCGAACCGGTGAGTTGCGGGGCAAAGGTGTAGCTGCGGGTGTGGTTAAAGTTGACCTCGGCTGCACCGCTGCCGCCGTTGACGGCGCAGGCATTGAGTGTGCCCGGAGCCCCGCCCGTGCCCGGATCGAGCGTGCCGGGCGAACCGGAGTTGAAGGCCAGGCGGAAAGCACTGATAGTGACAGTGACCGTCCCCAGCCTCCAGCGCGGCCTTCACGGCCGTAGGCGTGGTGGTGTCCCGATCGGCATCGGCCAGGGGAGTGCTGAGGTAAGCAGAAATGCTTCGGCAGAAGGGTTTACATCAAGAGCGGGTGATGGGAGTCGAACCCACGACAACCTCGTTGGCAACGAGGTACTCTACCACTGAGTTACACCCGCAGTTCAGTAACAAATAATGTAATCGGCCCGCGACTCGGTTCAAGAGGAGAAGCAAAAAAGTCTCGATTCTCCGGTCCGCTGACACCTGAATCCTGCGTCCACTCACCTCACGGCCTCTTCTGTGTAGACGCTCTCGTAGACGAACTTCGTCCCCTCGCCCTGATGGTTGGCGAGCTCGGCCTTCGCGGAGAGTTGTGCCGAGTGGAATCGGCCGGCGGCGATATCAAAGACGAGTTCGCCACTCCAGAGCATCGGAATGAGGGGAATTTTTTCACTCGCGGTCGCGGGGGCATTCTTCAGGCTCGTTTCCAGTCGGATCGTCGCGAGGCCCTGCTTCTCGCCCTTGAACGAAAAAGTCTGGGTGGCATCGTAGCGTTCGCCGGTGCCGTGAGGCGGATCGAGCGTGAGTGTGAACGGTCTTGCCCACGTCTGCCCCGCCGCGACTGCCATTTCGGGCAGCACCATGCGGAAGGGCAGTTCCGACTGAATTCGCGACGCCGAGCCGGGGCGGGCTTCCTTCACCTCCAGAATCTGCCCTCGGGGATCCACACGCAGCGTGAGCACCGGCTTGTTCAGGTAGGCTGCCATCTGCTTGGCATCGTCCGGATTGGCGGAGTCGATCGTGGTCGCCTTGCCGTCGCCCTGCGTCACGGCTTGCCGCATCTGGGTGATGGACAGATCCATCGTGGCAGTGCCGGCGGCATCGACTTCGCGGATGCTCCACCGTTTTGTGAGCGTTAGCGACGTGGCCACCTCCGCGGTCGTCGGCTTCATGCCCTTTTCGTCGACAGTGGTTTCGCGGACCTTGGTGTTCTGCACGACGCGATATTCCATCGCCTGGCCCCTGGGCCACTGGAAGCGAAGCTCCGGCGACTGAGCGGATGTGGAACTCGTGACGACCACAAGGAGAACGACAGCACGAAACATGGAACTCCTCCCAACCTGCAAGGTTCCGGGTGATAGCGAAACGAGGCCGCCTGCGGAAGAGCAATCGCGATCTCGATTGACCGCGATGAGCGACGACAATCTCGGCTCCCCGTACTTCTTGTGTGTCGATTGGAAGACGATTGAGACCTGAAACGACTGGGCGGTACAGGACTTGCTTTAATTTCCGCCCGGACGCGGATTGTCTGCGTCCAGAGCGAATATTGCCTCAGGAGAGACCCCAATGATCAAGACATGGAACGTTGCGTGCGCGATGGTGCTGGGCATGAGCACGAGCCTCTATGCGGATGAGAAGCCCCGAGCCGATCGCGAGCAGGCTTACTCGGACGCGATGTTCGTCGAAAAGGCGGGCATCTGTGGCCTGGAAGAGGTCGCACTTGGCAAGATCGCACAGACGAACGCCGAGCGAGCCGACGTGAAGCAGTTCGCAGCGCGCATGGTGGAAGATCACGCGAAGTGCAACGAGAAGCTCATGGCGGCCGCCAAGACGGCTGGCGTCGAGACTCCTGTCGCCGTGCCGCAAGAGTGCAAGAAGGAAATCGAACGACTCCAGGCCCTTCGCGGAGCCGAGTTCGATCGCGCGTATCTGTCGAAGCAACTCAAAGGCCACGAGAAGGCTGTCGCGCTCTTCACGACGGCGAGCGAGAAGGCTCAGAACGCGGAACTCAAGAGTTTCGCGGCCCAGACCCTGCCCACGCTGAAGGAACATTATGAGATGGTGAAGAAGCTCGCCACGGCCGCAGGCGCCGGCGGGGAGTAGTAACGGTGTGAAGCGTTCGCAAAGCCGCCGCTCAATCTTTGCTCTGGCGTGGAGTCGCCAGGTGCCAAGAATTGAGCGGCGGTGATCCTTTTCCCGGGGCTGATCTGCTCCGATTTTGCATATATCATCTTCATGAACGCATCATTCCTCACCGTTCTGCGCTGCCCGATTGATCCGGTTCGCGAAACGCCCCTCGAACGCGAGGATCAGAACCTCGTCTGCCTGCAGTGCCAGGTTCGCTTTCCCCTCAAGCAGGGCACTCCGATCTTGATGCTACGCGACGCGGAGCTTCCCGCGAATTGCGCCGCGGCCGGTCAGCTTCCCTGCGTTCGCAAAGGCCGGGCTCGCCGACGTGCACGTCCTTCGCCCTGATACGTTTTAATGGACTGGCGTCGAAACCCCCTCACTGGTATCTCTGCGCCTTGGGAATGAGTCCGCACCGAGGGGCATAGCCGTGGGGCAAGGCGTAGGCAATCATCGACACACCCGGATTTCTCGGGTTCTGGCGATCCTTGCGCTCGTGATCGCCGCACCGCTGGCGTCCGCTACGGAGCCTTCATCGGCCAAGCTGCCGCGGTATGATCTGTACGTTGAACTGGATACCCTTCAACACCGCGCCGATGTCCGCCAGCGTGTGACGTGGACGAACACCACGCGCCAGCCGCGAAGCGACCTCGTCTTCAACTTCTACCCTCATTACAAGATCCCAGCGGCCGACAATCTCTTGCTGTCAAAGACGCTCGAAATGCTTCGCATGCCAGCGTCGGAAGCGATCGACAAGCACGGCCGGCATGGCGTGGTGGCCGATGTTCGCCTCGTGTCGTCGCCGGACGGCCAGAAAGCCGAGCCCTCGGAGCCGCTGAAATATTCGTATCCCGAGGACAAAACCACCGCTCTGACGATCTCACTTCCCAAGCCGATCAAGCCCGGTGAATCGGTGACGATCGAGTTGAAGACGCTGATCGACCTGCCGAACAAGCAAGGCCGCTGGGGCCACTGGCAGGGCGTCACGTTCTTGACGAACGCGCTCCCGGTGCTCGCCTTCTGCGACGACACCGGTTGGCGGCCGATGCCCTTCGTTCCCTGGCATCAGCCCTGGTTCAACGAGGCGGGCGTCTATCGCGCCACCATCATCCTTCCCCTTCAGGAACGCCTGGCCTGCCCTGCCGTGATCCGCGGCGAGAAGGACCTCGGCGATGGCCGCAAGCAGATCGAGACTGAAGAGTTCACCGGGCGGGACTTCGCGATCCTTTGCAGCGGACGCTATCAGGAATTCCACGGGGAAACCAAGCTCGCCAATGGACGCAAGATCAAGCTCAAGTGCCTGGCCTTCCCCGAACACGAGTGGTACGCCACGGAGATTCTCAAGATCGTCGGCGAAGCGATCTCGGGTTTCAGCCAGTGGTTCGGCCCCTTCCCTTACAGTGAATTCACTGTGGCGGAGTCGTACTTCGGCTGGAACGGAAACGAGTGCGCCGGGCTCATCCTGATCGACGAACGCATCTTCGCCATGCCCCACCTGGCTCGCGGGTACGTCGAGTATCTCGCCTCGCACGAGACCTGCCATCAATGGTGGTACAACCAGGTTGGCACGAATGGCTACTCGGAAACGTTCATGGACGAGGCCCCCGCGACGTTCTTCACGCACCGACTCCTCGACTCCAAGCATGGGCCGAACAACGACTTCATGCAGTGGCCGCAAGGCATGGAATGGCTGCCCAACATGAAGCGGGAGAACTATCGCTGGGCGTACCTTTCCGGGGCGATCCGCAAGAGCGCGATGCAGCCGGCCGCTCAGGATCTTCCGAATTACGGGCACGTCTTCAGCCTCTTCACGGGTGCCTACGATCGTGGATCACGAGTTCTGTCCATGATCGAAGCCCAGATGGGCGAGGCTGCGTTCCTCGACTTCATCCGGATGCTGGTGAAAAAGTACTCGTTCAAGGTGATACAGGTCGTGGACTTTCGCCGGGATCTCGAGGAATACACCGGCCGGGACTGGGGCGTGTTCTTCGATCGCTGGGTGTACGGCAAGGGCATGATCGACTGGTCCATCGAAGAGGTGCGCTTCACCGATGATCCATCAGCCATGACCGGCACGCCAAGGTTGCTGAAGTCGCAATCGTTGATGCCGCAGCCTCGCGAGGAGTCCGTCTCGGTCGCGGTTCGCCAGAAGGGCGATTTCGTGGAGCCGACGACCGTGGAGTTCCGCAAAGATGGAACGGGAGGCTACGTTCTCAAGAAGTACCTCTATCCAAATGCCGAAGGCGGCGCCACGCTTGAGGATGGCACGGTCATCACCAAGAGCCCTGACCGGCCCGATGTGTGGTGGATGTCGGTGAAGCTGCCTTCAAGGCCCGACCAGGTGACGGTCGACCCTGATCGCGTGCTCATGGACTCGGATCTCTCCAACAACGCCTGGAGGCCGACGATACCACGGTTCCATGCGACTCCGCTGTACACGATGCTCGACGAGACGGACCTGACCAACGACTACGATCGCTGGAACTTCGGCGTGGGCCCCTGGGTCGGCGGCGCCCTCTATCCGGACCCCTGGTACGTACGTTCCACTATGTTCGGGGTTCGTGCCGGCGCCTATCGCACGCAGGTCTTCACGGGCGGAATCTACGCCGCCTACCGCACGGACTATCGCGACGCCGTTCTGGGGGTCGACGGGCTTTGGGATCACTGCTTCCACCCCCGCATGCAGATCGGCTTCAACTACGAACAGCGCATCCTCGAGCCCATCGGCACCACGGCGCCCAGCGGAGAGAAGCGAGGCTCGCTCTTCGCTCGCTATGTGCTGGAGTATGGGCCAAGTCTCTACCTGCCCGCGGCGAACTACGTCGATCTGTTCAGCGCGTACTCGGACAACTTCCTGCCCTTTGCGCGAACGACCTCGCCCGGGGCGGTGCGGCCGAACTGGACGCAAACGACCGGACTCCACTACCGCTTGAACATGTACACGCCCTACTGGGATCCCGAGGGCGGCTTCTGGATTGACGCCTGGTCCAGCGGAGGCGTCGCGAACCTGGGGAACGGAGCCGAGGGGGCGTACGAGGGACGGGGTGAACTCGCCGCGGTGCGAAAACTCCCGGACGAGTGGGGCCCGATCCTGGGCGAAACGCGAGCGGCGGCGAGGGTCGTGGTGCAGGGCGCCACGATCAATCAGGGCCAGTTCTTCGCTCTCGGCGGCGGCACGCTCTTTCGCGGATATGACCTCGCTCAGCGTCAGGGCAGCCTGCTCTGGGTCACGAACCTTGAACTGCGAGTTCCCCTTGCAAGGCATGTGCAGTGGGACGTGCTCGACCACGTCGCTGGCGGTCGGAACCTCTATCTCGCGGGCTTCTATGACGTGGGAGCCATCTACGCGAACGGCCAACAGGTTGGTAACAACGTCGCCCATGCCGTGGGCCTGGGCTTGAGGCTTGATACCGCCTTCTTCAGCTTCATCGAACGGGCCACCCTGCGCGTTGACGTCAGCAAGACGATCAACGACAGCACGCCTTACCAGTTCTGGTTCGGCGTCCAGCACGCCTTCTGAGCCGGTGGAGCGTCGCGCGAGAACGCGGTGTCGATACGTTCACGGATTCAGGCGAGAGGTTCGACCGTCACACGAAGCGGCTGAACTCCCTTCGCCGCCGCGGCGGGATCCGCGCCGCAAGAATGGATCTGATCCGCTTTCAACTCCGCCACTTCCAGCGGGCCCACCCAGACGACGCTGCGGCCTTTTTCATGGGCTTCGAGCGTATGGTCAACTGCCTTTTCCAGGGTGAAGCCGAAGACTTTCCGCAGCACGGTAACGACGAAGTCAAAGCCGTTGAGATCGTCGTTGTGCAGGACCACCGCGTACGGCGGCTGACGCTGCGTTTTCGTGTCCGTCTCCTCGACAGGCACAACTTCCGGAAATGTGGTCACGCCCGCCATCATCACCTCCTGGGACCACAGCATAGCAGGTTCACGGCGCCAGTGCCTTCTCCAATCCGGCGGTAAGCGGGCCCAAGATGATCTCAGGTGCGCCAAGATTCACGATCGACACGTCGTTCCCTTGCACACTCGGTTTGAACTCACTCCACTCCGAGGACACCTTGCGTGCCGTCTCCGCATCGGCCGTTCGGATCACCACCTGTTGTCGCTGGACCGCCGCCAATCCCGCACCCACCGTCAGGGCCCGAACCTTCGCGATTCGGGGCAGCCAGTCCTGTTTCTGCTTCAGAAGGGCGAGAGCCTTCACGCTCGGCTTTCGCGACCAGTCCGCCTCGTCGATCACCAGCCAGACCGGGAACTCAGGTTGCAAGCGATTCGTCAAGAGATCGAGTAACGTCGGCGACGTCGGCCCTGACCCACCCTCCGCCATGGGCAGGTCGGCTTCGCGAAGGGTCAGAATCCAGACACTCGGCTTCGCCTTCCATGCCAGCACGCCGGGCAAACCTGCGAGGTTCACCTGATGCACAGTGCGGCCACCCATCGTGGTCCGGCGACCTTGCAGGGCCTTCAAGAATCGCTCTTCGTCCGCCATCGGTTCACGCAGCACCAGGGCGATTGTGAACGGCGGAACCTCGGCCACTTCATCGCTGATCGTGGCGCCGAGGACGACATGATCGACCGACTTCCACGGTAAGCCCGCGCGCTCGAACGTTTCAAGGAAGCCCGACGGAACCCCCAGCCGACTGAGTGCGGCCTTCGCTCCGTCCTCGGGGCTGGAACCCGCCGGCCCAAACTCCCGCGGCCGAACAGCGAGCAGGATATTTGTGTCCACACGAAGGTACTTCAATCCTTCGAGATTCGCGGGAGGTGTGATTGTGTTCGGTGATGAATCGGGTGGATTGAGAGGTGGTACAGCACCCTGAGGCTGCCACAGGAACAAGACACCAGCGGCGACTCCCAACACAAGGATGAGCAAGGCAACCATCGTCACCGGTCTCATCCGATTTGAACGCACCTCACGCTGAGGAGCGAAAGCTGTGGGGCTTATCGACTGAGATGCGGAAGCGATGTCCTGGTCCGCGAACTCTCCGCGAATGGGGAAGGCGTCCCCACAGCGGGGGCACACGCACCGGCGATCCGCGGGGATCGCCGGCAGCGAGAAGGACGTGTTGCAGTAAGGGCAAGAGAGTGCGATGGCCATGCCCTGATTCTACGCCTCGAAGCCGTGCTGCTTGCGGTGGTACGGACCTTCGAAGTCGATGGTCGACTTGAAGCGTTCGTGACGGCCGTCGCCGGCCTGGGGCTTGACCTTGGCGAGAAGGGCCTCGAGTTCCGCACCCTGGTAAGGCTTGTATTCACGGCCGATCTTGATGTTCTGCTTCAGCACTTCCATCGAGTCGATCCCGGTGACGAGCGACGCAATCGGCTGGCTCAGAGCGAAGCGGATGCACTCTTCCGCGGTGGCAACCTTCGCGGTGGGAATCTTGCCCGCCCCCTTGGCGCCGCCACCCAGGCTCTTCATGCCGATGACGCAGGCGCCGATCTTCTCCGCGGCCGGGATCACCTGCTGGGCGAAGCTGCGGTAGAAGTGGTCGCAAACGTTAATCGGGCACTGCACCGTCTGCCAGGCATGCACCGGCATCATCTTCAGGTGGATGTGCGGCGACTTGTGGCCGGTGAAGCCGACGAATCGGACCTTGCCTTCCTTCTGGATCTTCAGAAGTTCCGCGAGGCCGCCCTGCTCCTGGACCCAGTCGGGGTCATTGTCGAAGTTGATCTCGTGCATCTGCATCAGGTCGATGACATCCGTCTTCAGTCGGCGCAGGCTATCCTCGATTTGTGAACGCACACCCTTGGCGTCGCGAGCACAGACCTTGGTCATGAGGAAGCACTTCTTCCGCCACTTGCCTCCATCAGCGGCGAGGGCCTTGCCCATGATCTCTTCGCTGCCGCCATCATGGTAGTCCCAGCAGTTGTCGAAGAAGGTCATGCCTTCGTCGAGAGCGGTGTGCATGATCTTGATCGCTTCGCCCTGATCCTTGACATCGCCGACATGCCAGCCGCCAAGGCAGAGGAGCGAAACATCGACACCCGTCTTGCCCAGCGGGCGAGTGGCGAGGCCCTTGCTGGTGGCGTCCTCACCCGTGGCCACGCTGGAAAGGGCGACGGCAGCCGTGGCCGCGGCGAGACCGGTCTGAAGGAATTCCCGGCGGTTTTCATCGTGGGGAGAAGACATCTCGCGGACTCCTTGAAGGGTGGGCGGGCGAACCATCCAGCAATTAAGATACCGGATTCCAGGCCGATATTCACGAGGGAACGAGGAACGCGGAACCGGATCGGAGAATTCGGGACTCATGTTGTGATTCCGAGTTCCCAGTTCCGAGTTTACAGAGTTTCAAAGATCGCTCTCGACCTGCTCCGGGGAATTGGAGTATAAGCCACCTCGATTGCACGGACCTTTGACCTCACGCCAGGAGTCGCGGAGTGACGCCCCGCACACAGAGCCCCTTCGCCACCCTGCTTCGCCGCCTAGCCGTGCCCGGAGCGGTCAAGAATTCTTCCGCCCTTCAACCACGCTGGTGGTGGCTGCTGGGGCTCCTGGCGCCGGTCTATGTCGCACTCGCGGCGGCGATGCCTCCCGCGGACGATGAAGTCTATTACTGGTGCTGGTCGAAGACGCTGCAATTCAGCTACTACGACCACCCGGGGATGTCCGCGTACATGATCCGGCTGTCCACGGCTCTACTGGGCGACACGCTCTTCGCGATTCGCCTGCCGGCCGTCGTCGCATCGCTTGGCGTGTTCGCCGTCATTGGCTACCTCACCCGACCGCGAACGCTGCTGCCGCTCATCGCCGTGACGCCGTTGTTCACCTTCGGTGCGATCCTCGTGACGCCCGATACGCCTTTGATGATCTTCTGGGCCCTTTACCTCGTTTGGCTGGTGAAGGTTCATGAACGCCTCGATTCCGAGCAACGCATCCCTCTGGCGATGTGGGTTCTCGGCGGCGTGATCCTCGGCTGCGGCATTCTCGGCAAGTACACGATGGCCCTGGGCATGATGTTCGGCTTCGTCGCGTTCCTGATCGCGGGCGGGCCGCGCCGCTGGTTCGGCGGATACGTTCTGCACGGCGTCGTTGCCTTCCTCACCGCCTCGCCGATCCTGATTCACAATATCCGCCATGAGTTCGTGCCGATTCTGTATCAGTGGAAGCACTCGATGGGCAGCCCCGAGCCGGGGTGGAAGCCGTTCCTGGAATTCGCCGGAGTTCAGCTTCTCCTTTTCGGAACCCTGCCCTTCTGGATCCTGGGCTGGGCCATCCCACGTCGCCGGGAACTGCTAGCGGACCCTCGTCTGCGGGTCTGTTTCTGCCTGTTTATGCTGCCGTTCGCGTTCTTCCTGTTCAAGGCCACGCGAGGGCGCCTCGAAGGGAACTGGGCCCTCGCGTGCTACATCGCTCTCTGGCCGCTCGCCGCGCTGTGGTACGAATCGATTCGAGCTTCCCGCTTCTGGCGTCGCATGGCCGTGGCGGCGTTCTCCGCTCCGCTCATTTGCATCTCGCTCGTGAGCCTGCATCTCGTTTCGCCCTTCTCGCTTCTGAGCCCGGAGAAGGATCGCATTTATCGCCAGACGGCGAAACTGGAACTCAGCCGAGCGGTGACGCAGCGAGTTCGAGAACTGCACAGCGTTGGCATTCCCCTGTTCACCACGGATTATCAGTGGACCTCGATGCTTCGCTTTGCGGGAACCCACACCTTCCAGATCGACGGGATGACCCGCCCCAGCCATTTCACGCAGAACGACTCCGGTCCGGCTCCGAAGCTTACGGACCACGACCGCGTCATGATCCTCACGGAAGGCCCGATTCCCGAGGAGTTTCTTGGCAGTATGGTGCGAACGGCGCCCGAGATCCAGTTCCCACTGATGGTTCGCGGGAAGCACGTCACCACGATGTGGTTGTTGGGGTACGAGCGCGGGGTGCGTTAGCTTCCTCCGTAGAACTGGAGCACTGCGGCACCTGCGTCTCTGTCACAGGCCGTGGCTCGCAGCTAAACAAGGGAGCGTCCCCTCCCTAGAATTAGATCATGCCACGACGTGCCAGTTCTCACTCGCCGGCTCAGCCGGAACTGATCGTCACCCAACCCGCGGACCTCGCGGCGTGTCTTGAGCATCTCGATGTCGAGCAGGTTCTAGCGTTCGATACGGAATTCGTCGGCGAGGATTCGTATCGACCGGACCTCTGCCTGGTTCAGGTGGCCACGTCGGAACGGCTTTACATCATCGATCCTTTCACCTGTGGCCCGCTTGACGCCTTCTGGAGAATGCTGCTTGACCCCGCGAAGACCGTCGTGGTCCACGCGGGCCGGGAAGATGTGCGCATCTGCCACTTCGCCATCGGGGCGGTGCCGCCGAGGCTCTTTGACGTGCAAATCGCGGCGGGGCTCATCGGCCTGAACTATCCGATTGGCTATGCGGGTGCCGTGTTCGAGCTACTGGGCAAGCGGATGCACAAGAGCGAAACACTTACCGACTGGCGACGCCGGCCGCTGACGCCGAACCAGCTTCGATACGCCTTCGATGACGTTCGCTACTTGATCCCCGCCTATGAGCGATTGCTCGATCGCCTCCGCCGCCTGGAACGCGAAGACTGGGCCAATGAGGAGTTCGCCACGTTCTCTCGGCGAGCGCTTGGCGAGGAAGCCGCCATCGAGAAATGGCGGAAGATCAAGGGCATCGGCAGCCTGGATCGGCGAGGGCTGGCGATTGCTCGCGAGATCTATCGCTGGCGCGAGGAGCAAGCCGAGCGCGTGGACCGCCCCCCGCGAACGTTGCTTCGGGACGACTTGCTCACCGAGATCGCCCGACGCGCACCTGGCCGACTCGACGAACTCCGAACCCTGCGAGGCTTCTCTTCCGGCGTGGGCGAACCGATCCTCGAAGCGGTTCGCCGTGGGAACGAGCTTTCGTCCGAGGACCTGCCCGAACTCGTGGAGCGGGAGAACGATTCCCAGAACGTGCTGATGCTTGCGAACCTGCTGGGTGTGGTGTTGTCGAATCTGTGCGCGAAGCGGGAGTTGGCGAGTACGCTGACGGCCACGGGGCAGGATTTGAAGGCGATCGTTCGCAGCCGGGTGGCGCGGGAGCCGTTGCCGGAGATCAACTTGACTCGCGGCTGGCGGGCAGCAGCCGTGCTGCCGGAGTTGCTGGCAGTGCTCGACGGAGAGCAGGCCGTGCGTGTGGTGAAACCTCGTTCCGCGGCCCCGCTGGGCTACGCGACGCCATCGCCGAAGGACGAAAAGCCCGGATCGGGTGCGTAGGCGAGCAGAAGAAAGATACTTACCACGGAGACACCGAGGACACAGAGAACAGAATGAGTGCAGGAATGGATTCAGAGAAAGGATCTGTACGCAATCTGGCGCCATTCGATGGCGTTATCCACGTCGAACGCATCACCCCGCTTTTGTATCCCTCGCTCTGATCTCTGTGGTCAATCTCTTTTTTGCCTTATCGACTACGCGAGGATCGGCTTCACGACCTCGCCGTGAACGTCGGTGAGCCGCATGTCCCGGCCGCCGAAGCGGAAGGTAAGCTTGGTGTGGTCGAAGCCGAGCAAGTGCAGCATCGTGGCGTGAAGATCGTGGATCTCGACCTTATCCTTGACGGCATGATAGCCGAAGTCGTCGGTGGCGCCATGAGCGACGCCGCCCTTCACGCCGCCGCCCGCGAGCCACATCGTGAAGCCGAAGGGATTGTGATCACGGCTATCGCGAACCTGGGCGACGGGCGTGCGGCCGAACTCTCCACCCCAGATGACGAGCGTGCGATCGAGCAGACCTCGCTGCTTCAAATCCGTAAGCA
>Ga0105048_10013150_pt1 | contig 12945 bp, 8 predicted proteins | sample MAT05_FD_78382 | JGI IMG/M metagenome (GOLD analysis project Ga0105048, IMG submission 78382) | Freshwater microbial communities from Lake Fryxell liftoff mats and glacier meltwater in Antarctica - MAT-05 | ecosystem: Environmental > Aquatic > Freshwater > Ice > Liftoff microbial mat | place...
AGCTTGCAGCTTGCAACTTGCAGCTATTTTTGATGATAAATTATTCATTTCACCTAATCCAGCAACTGACTTTATAAAAATTCAATTGCCCAAGGAAGCGAATGGAAATTTTCAGTTAAGCATTTTTTCTATCGATAGAAAACTGCAACAACGAATGAATGTTAAAGTTGAAAATTACAAATCAATCGACTTTGAAATTTTATAACTAAAAACCCGGAATCTATATTGTGAATTTTACTAGCAATAATGAAAATTAGAGCGGTCGCATTGTGCGAGAATAAATCGAATGAATAATCAATTCTAATGGTCTTTATTGCTTTTTGAAATCTTAACTTCTAAGATAGAGCATAGTTTATAAATGAAAGTTATGATCATCTACAAACCAACCAACATCAAACAACCAACGACCAACAACCAACAACCAACAACCAACAACCAACGACTAACAACCAACAACCAACAACCAACGACCAACAACCAACGACCAACGACCAACGACCAACAACCAACAACCAACGACCAACGACCAACAACCAACGACCAACAACCAACAACCAACGACCAACAACCAACAACCAACAACCAACAACCAACGACCAACGACTAACGACCAACGACTAACGACCAACGACCAACAACTAACGACCAATAGCTTTTACCACCAAATTCCCTCCTAAAATCGCCACCACTTCCACCTCCACATCCATCTCCAAAAAACCACTTTCACAACTTGCCGTATACACTTGCTCATCGATTTTTATTTTTCCGGAAGGACGTAGTAGCGTAACCGTTATACCCCTCGATCCTATTGCAGGAAGTAAAATGGCAGACGAATACCCTTTGCCGGATGATAATTCAGTAGAAAGTACCATCTTTTTAAACATCGGACTGGCTAACAAAATTTTACTCGAGAATAAAAATAAAACCAATGCACCTGCCATTCCTAAAAGTACGGTGGCGATGGATGAAGAGAAGGCATAAGTACTGACGCCACTAAAATCAAATCCATCATTTCTTAATAAACTGCTCGTTAATCCGAAGAGAAGTAATGCTAATCCACTGATACCAGCAATACCGAATCCGGGAATAATAAAAATCTCTGCAGCAATGAGAAGAATTCCAATGAAAGAAACTAAGATTTCCCAGTTTGCGGCCAGACCATCTAAATAAAGAGGAGCGAAATACATAACAGCGGCTAAAACAGCAATGACCAATGGAAATCCTATTCCAGGTTGTTGCAATTCGAAATAGAGTCCGCCTAACATCAGTAAAATTAATACACCGGAAATTGCAGGATGCATCAACCAACCGATGAGTCGGTCGAGGAGACTTGGAGTAAAAACAATGATTTTATAATCTTCAATATTCTCTAGTTTCAAAACTTCGAATTCATTTTCAGCGATGCCATTGCAATAATTCAATTTCATGGCTTCGGAACCGGTGAGTGTAAGAACTTTTCCCGAGTCAATCACACCTTCAATCGCTAAGCGAGGGTCCACCATCGCTTCTGCAATGCGCGGATCACGGCCCCGCGCCTCAGCAGTAGATCGCATCATGCTTCGCATATAACTTTGGTATTTATCGGGAAGGGCTTCGGCATTTTGAGTAACCACCGTTGCCGCTCCAATACTCGCGCCTTTTCTCATATAGATTTTCTCACACGCGATCGAAATAAGCGCTCCGGCCGACGCTGCGTTGTTGTCGATAAAGACGATAACAGGAATTCTGCTGTTTAAAATGGAGGTTCGAATGCTATCGGCGGCATCCACCAATCCGCCATACGTATTCATCCGTATCAGCACGAGATCAGCATTTTGTGTTTCTGCTTCTGAAAGCGCTTTCGATACTTGCCTAGCCATTCCCGGACTAATCTCATCCTTTATATCAAACTGATATACAATTTTTTGACTCTTTTTAGCATCTCCAGAGTGAACGGTATATACCATGAAAAGAGATAAAAACGTTATGAAGATCAAACTGAAATATTTTGGTGTTTTCATCGTGTTCATTAATGTGTTGAAAAGAGAAATGCGAGTAGAGAAGCTGGTTAGTGACATAATCCTATACTTGTGTAAAGATATGAATGAAAAGCTGATGGGTTCGAATAATGTGAAGATGAGGATTTTAATATTATTTCTTCTTCTAATAGGTGGCGGTGCACAAGCAAGTCATCCCGATTCTTTGTCGACCCGTTGGGTGAATGGGAAGAAATTTATTTTGCATAAAATTGAGCCAAAGGAAACCTATTCAAGTTTATCACGAAGATACCATCTAACGATTGCAGAAATTCAGGATGCGAATGCGGGAGTAGTGAGTTTGAAAATCGGACAAATTGTAAATATTCCTTCCGGGATGGCATCTCAGGAAAAGAAAACGAATGTGGTTCTTGATGAAAGCAAAGCAAATTCTGCATTGCCGCAGAACAACAAATCTGTTGAAAGCACATCTAAACAAAATCATATTGTAAAAAAAGGTGAAACTTTGTATGCGATTTCACGATTGTACGGAATGCCGGTAGATGAAATTAAAAAGTTAAATGGCCTTAGCTCAAATGCAGTTGCGATCGGGCAAAAGTTGAAAGTGATTTCTTCAATGACGAGTTCGCAAGAAGTAATACAAGAAATAAAAAAGCTTGAACCGGAAATCAAAGATCCTGCTGTTATCACTGAGCCGGAAAAAGAAAAAATTATTAAAGAGGAAGTTATTGTAAAAGTGGACCCGAAAGAAATTTCTAAAGAAGCAATTCCTGCACCTATTCACATCGACACGCAAAAGATTTTAGAGAGTAAAAAGAACGACACGACTGAGTTGCCCAAAGTATACAGCAATCCGGGTACATCAAGAACAAGTGTGATAGAAAAAGATCCTAAGACAGGAATAGAGGTAGAGAAGATCACTGAAGTTGGAGTTGCTACATGGATGACAGAGGGCGATTTAAATCAGAATAAATTTTATGCCTTGCATCGTACTGCGCCTGTAGGATCCATCATTAAAGTGACCAACCGTATGAATAATAATTCGGTGTTTGTGAAAGTAGTAGCTGCATTACCGGATACGGGAGATAACAATGCATCGATTATTAAAATCACGCAAGCAGCAGCTCAACGCATTGGCGCCATTGATCAGAAATTCACAGCCGAGCTTAGTTACGGACTCACAAAATAAAACCCTAGCAGGTTATGCCCGGCGCTCGTCTGAAAAGGGGGGCGCTATTTTTTAGGATTGATATTATAACACGTAAGTATATGCTTATTCAGGTACTTGATTTATGTTGCTGCTGATGCCACTGATAATTTATTAGATGGCCATTTCATCCCATGGATATTCATCTCATCGAAATTTTGTAATTCCTGTCTCAAAATAGAATACCTTTGAGCTCAATCCACCACTTTATTGATCAGAGTACTTTGATCCGAATGTATTGGATTTTTAAAAATGAAAGTCCTCCTCACTACACTTAACGCTAAATATATCCACCTGAATTTGGCAATCAGGTTGCTGTATTCATTGAACAAACATCGCGAAGGTTTAGATTGGAAAGAGTTTACGATTAAAGAAAATCCTGCAGATATTGCCGAGCGCTGCAAGAGCTATGATGTCATTGCTTTTAGCTGTTATATCTGGAACATCACACCCATTTTGGAAGTAGCACGTTGTCTGAAAGCATTAAATCCCGCTATTAAAATTTTATTGGGTGGACCGGAAGTCAGTTATGAATATGATGATTTCATTGCTTTGCCGGAAGTAGATTTTATCATTGTAGGAGAAGGTGAAATTCCATTTTCATTATTCCTAGATCATTATCCGGATTTTACTCAAGTCCCGAATTTAGTTTATAAAAAAGAAGAGGAGATTTGTTTTGTTCCTAAACAGCTGAATTTTGAATTGGAAAAATACAGCGGCATCAATCCTTATGCGTTTGATGATGCAGATGAGTTGTACAACAAAGTATGTTATATAGAAACTTCTCGAGGCTGTCCGTATAAATGCGAATTTTGTTTAGCAAGTTTAGATAATAAAGTTCGTTACTTGCCCATAGAAGACATTAAATCGAATTTGCTTTATTTGATGCAACGCGGTCGAACTATTAAATTTCTCGATCGAACATTTAACGTAAAAAAAGATTTTGCGATCGATATATTTCAATTTATTCTCGACCACCATCGTCCGGGAAATATATTTCAATTTGAAATTACTGCCGACATTGTACATCCGGATATCGTTGCTTTTATTCAGGAAAAAATTCCTAAAGATTTATTCCGTTTTGAAATTGGAATTCAAACAGTCAATCAAAAAGCGAATTTGCAAGTCAGTAGAAAACAAAATTTCGATAAAACCAGTGGCGTGATTAAGCAGCTGGAAAATAAAATTGAGATGCATTTGGATCTGATTGTCGGTTTGCCATTAGATGAATGGGAAGATATTAAAATGAGCATTGAGGAAGTATTTAAACTACATCCTCCCGAGTTGCAATTAGGATTTTTGAAATTTTTACGTGGAACACCTTTGCGTCATAAACACAAACAACACGATTATATTTTTGATCCATTGCCGCCATATCAAATTATTGAAAGTAAGTATTTGAGTAAAGATGAACTTTTACAAATAACCTTTCTCGAAGAAGCTTTAGAAATTTACTGGAACAAGAAACGTGCAATCAATACACTCAAATACGTCTCTCGTCATTATAGTATTTTTGAATTCTTATTGGGCCTCGGTAAATACTTTAAACAGCGAAAAGATTTTCACAAGCATACACTTTATGATGTTTATGATATGCTTCATGAGTATATCGAGGCAAATTTTAGTCAAAATGTATTCTTAAAGCAATTGCTCGCCATTGATTATTATTCTCAGGCAAAGTTGAAACCTCAGGAGCGGTACATGTTCGAATTGCCCAAAAAAGAAAAGTTTGAAATCATCGAAAAAAATAATTTAAATCATCATCAATTTCGTTTTGTCGTTTTGCCGATAACATTCGATTATTTTGAATTTATAAATTCAGGAAAAATTATTTCCTCCCAAAGCCCGCTATTGATTCAATACAATGGCACCGACAAGCCCATGATATTTTCCACTAGCCTCGGGTTTCAACTGGTAGGATAGAGGTCATGTATTCATTGCGCAACCACGAGTACAAAAAAAACATCGAAATGAATGTTTTCTCTCCAAACAACCAAGGGTTTCACCTGTGACTGATTATTTCGTGGCTGATTAATTCGGATTTGGAAATTGAATTCTTTTAGCGTCCACTACAAACAACAAAGCCTACGAATTTATTCGTAGGCTTTGTTGTTTTTGAAACTAAATTGTTCTATTGTAAATTCAACTTCTTAGTTACCCTCTTATCACCCGAAGAAATATTGACTAAGTACAATCCTTTGCTGAGATGACTCAAATCAATGTTTCTTTTGTGCTCGCCGGCAAATGTAAGTAATGGGTACTCAAATACCTTTTTACCGAGTGCATTGGTGATGGTAATCATGTAATTCGCTTGAACTTTTGCATCAAAAGTTAAATTGAATTTACCATCGTTCGGGTTCGGTGAAAGTTCTAAAGTGTTATCGCTGAATAAATCTTCAATGCCAATTATAGCACAAGTATCTAAAGCAGTAACCGGCGTTCTACCAGTGTTACAAGCAATCTCCTGGAAAGTCCAAAAGTAGAAGAAATAATAGTAGCCCGGACTTCCTGCATTGCTATTCGTGATATTTACAGATGTGCTGTTGTAAGGATATGCCGCACCTGCTGAGTTTCTCCATAAATCAACAAGACCTCTGCATTTAATGAAATAGTTGGAACCCGGATATAATGTGAAATTTACATTTACTGTAACCGGATTGTTCGGACTTGCAGGTATAAAGATGGTCGTATCAGCATAAGTGTTTCCTTGCGCATCGATAATTTCAATAGTTCTGTTGCCGGCAGAATTTGAATATACTTCCACCGATTGTAAAATAATAGGATTTAATACATCGAAGTACATTCCGCGAATATCATTGGCCGTAAAGAATGCTCCTGCTCCAATGCTCGTTAAGGCCTCTCCTGTATAATCAATTTGTCCAAGTGGTAATTCTTCGTCTACATAATAAGTAGTGGTACCTGTTACAGTTGGGGAGTAATTGGTGCCGGTTGTTACTAAATTCCCTCCACCTGCAGCATCCCACCATCTGAGCGTTCCGGTTCCGGAACCGCTTGCCGAAAGACTAACTTGTCCTGTTCCACAAAGCACATCACCGGTTGTGCTAGGATCAGGCTGAGAACTAGAAGCAATATTAATGTAGCTTACTTTTGTCGTAGTGTCGATACCGTTAGCATTGGTCGTTATCAAAGTAACAGGATATGTTCCGGCTACATTGTAGTTCACCAAAGGGTTTTGTTGCGTAGATGTACTTGGATTTCCACCTGGGAAACTCCAGTCCCAGCTAATAGGTTGTCCGGAGGAGAAATCATTATACTGAATAGCAGAGCCAGGACAAGTAATATTTGCCGAAGCACCAAATGCACTGATAGGAGGGTAAGAGCCGGGAATATATAAATCCGACTCCCACATACCACGTCCATAAGTTGAAGCTCTTACTTTTCCACTCGCATATTGAATATGCAATTCTGTAACAATGACATTTGGTAATCCATTATTAAAGGGTTGCCATACACTTAAAGATGCATTTTTATAAAATGAGCCTACATCTGTACCGATATAAATGCCGTCGTTAGAATTATTTTCATACACGATACAGTTGACGGGAATGTTCGGAATAGATCCTGATAAATTGATCCACGTAGCTCCCTGGTCGTTAGTTTGAAATACTTTGTTCGAGTTGTTAAAGCCAGAATAAGTAATCCATGCTTTGTTAGGGTCTGAATTACTACATGCCACGGAGGTAATGGTTCCTGAAGGCACATTGGCCATCGTCGTCCAAGATGTTCCTCCATTCGTAGTTAAATAAAATAAGCCCGGCTTGGAAGCCCAAATCACTTGGTTGTTCGCAGGCGAAACGGTAAAAGTGGTCATCGTACCGGTACTGGTGAAATTGCTGATCTTCGTCCAAGAAACTCCACCATTGGTACTTTTCCACATATTAATAAAGCCTGCATAAATAGTTCCTGCAGTTACTGGATCCTGGCTCCACGGTGTTACCCATGCACCGGCCTCATTAATCCCTGCGGTTGCTCCCGACCAAGTATTACCTCCGTTGGTAGAACGATTCAATGATCCATTGTACTGTGAGCCCCACATGTTCTGATCATTGTTCCAATCAATAAATGCAAGCATACCATCTCCACCCATTACTTCCTGCCAAGTGCCGTTGTAACGATTGGTTCCATTGTCCTGCCATCCTTGTAATAACAAATTTGCATTCGTAGAGGATTGTCCAAAACCATACATCTGAGCAATCTGCAATCCATTGCTTAAATCAGTCCATGAAACTCCGTTATTCGTGGTTTTAAATAATCCACCGTCGTTCGCTAAATATAACGTGTTTCCACTCGTGTAAATCACATCATGATTGTCGGCGTGTGTGTAAGGAGCACCTGATCCTGTCCAATGTCCATTAAGGGTAAAACTACTTCCTCCATTTGTTGAACGCCATACATTGACTCCTCCTGTTGTAATTTCATCTTTGTTAGTAGGTGAAGCGGCAATAGTTAAATCATACCAGCCTTGCCCACCTGTATCTCCACCATTTGAATTCCAACCCAATACATTTGATGGAGTAGACGTACTAATCTTAGTAAAAGAAGTACCACTGTTCGTGGATCTGTAAATCCCCTCAAAACCATAGTCCGGTGCAGCCTTAGCTGCTAAAAGATAAACGTAATTGTCATCGTTTGCTGTGACAGCTATTGCTAGTCGACTCAAATTTGCACTTGCAGCCAATCCGGTAGTCACTTTTGTCCAGTTTTGTCCATTATTTGTAGAACGATACACCTCGGTTCCACTGGTGTAAACCGTATTGGGATCGCCCGGTTTGAATTCCATATCCTTGAACGATCCTGCTTGCACATTGGTAAAAGAAGCTGCTGCATCTGTACTTCTGAATACTCCTGCAGAGGAAGCCACCAAAAGCGTGTTCGTATTGTTAGGATCCAGTAATATTTTACTTATTTGACGCGTGTTGGCCATGAAGTAGGATAATCCGGTCGTGTTCCAAGTCGTTCCACCATCTGTCGTTTTCAAAATACCGATGGTATAGGTATCGCCACCGTCTCCGTCTCCTGTAGCTAGGTACATGATGTCTGGATTACTAGGGTCAATTGCCAAATCTGTACACCCAATTACCTGACTGATGAGATCTGTATTTGTGGACCAAGTAGAACCTCCATCTGTTGATTTCCATAATCCACCTGCAGGTGAGCCTACAAATAAAGTGTTGGGGTCATTGGGATGTACTCTTACAAAATTTAATCTTCCAGCACCTCCTCCAATCGGAATGGTGGAAGTGGGGCCAATCAATGTCCAGTTTCCGGCATTGGCAGTTCCCATTTGTGCTTGGTATTTTTGATTTTCACGAAAGGCAAGAGAAGGATCAAATCGCTCTCCTTTTGCGCCAACACGAGGACTCATGAACCATTCCCAACGCTTATATTGTGCGAAGCCTGGAACTTCAATTTCTTCCTGATGAACTCCTTCGGTAGCGGATTTCGATAGTTTCTTTTTCAAACGTTCTATTTGACGCTCTTTCTTCACATAATACTTGTTGAATGCCTTTTGGACATCGTAAAAATTTACTTCCGGGTTGTTCATCATCTCTACCCAGCTTTGCGCTAGCAAGGAGGGAGAAATGGCCATGAGAGTAAATAATGAAAGGATAAATAAATTTTTTTTCATATTAATTGAGGGTTGTTTTGGTCTTGTTTTATTTTCATCAAATATAAAGAAATCATATTTTCATTCAACAAGATTTTTTATTTAATATAGGATGAATTGAAGATTCTATTGAAATAAAAAAGCAAATTTCAATAGAATCACCGCTCATTGCCTTTTTCTTTAATCGACAAAGAGAAATCTTAAAAAAATAATACCGGAGAAATTATTTTTTATCTTTTTTTAGCTCTTTTCTTCTTTTCATTTCTGCAGTCAATAAAGAGAGTTCTCGACTCATTTGCCCTGCTATGGATGTATTTTCTTGGGCTCTTCTTGTCAGGTATGGAAGTACATCGGCAACCGGTCCATAAGGAACATATTTAGCCACATTGTACCCGGCATGGGAAAGGTTAAAACTGATGTGATCACTCATCCCTAACAATTGAGAAAAATAAACTCTTTTATCTGATGGGGAGATGGATTTCTCTTCCATCAATTCGGCCAACAATAAACAGCTGTTTTCATTGTGGGTTCCGGCACAGATGGCAATGGTTTGTATGTTTTCCAAGCAAAAACGTAGTGCTTCGTTATAATCATGATCACAGGCAGACTTGCTAGCTTGAATGGGAGATGTATACCGATGTTCAATGGCGCGATCTCGCTCTTTCTCCATATAAGCCCCACGAACTATTTTCATTCCTAAAAGGTATTTTCCTTCAGTGGACTTATAATGTGCTTCTTTTAAAAACTGCAAACGATCATGACGATACATCTGAATGGTATTGTAAACAATGAATTGCTCTCTGTTGAATTTTTCCATCATTTCAGTAGCTAAATTGTCAATAGCCACTTGAATCCATGATTCTTCCGCATCAATAAATACCGAAACTTTTAAACGATACCCTTCTTCGCAAATTCTTCGAACACGCTCTTTCACTCTGCTAAATTCTGCGGCCTCTTCTGAATTCAATTTCTCATCATTGCTCACTTTTTCTAGCAAAGCAAAGCGTGCAAGGCCAGTAACTTTGAAAACACTAAAGGGAATATTAGGGTCGCCATTTGCTCTTTTTACCGTGGCAATGATTTCTTCACAGCTATGGTCAAATTCCAATTCATCCTCTTTGCCCTCTACTGAATAATCCAGAATGGAACCGACTCCTAATTCGCCCAAACGTTTGATCGTTTTTGAGCACTCCTGAATATTTTCTCCACCACAAAAATGCTTGTAAATTGTATTGCGAATAATCCCTTTTATCGGTAAATGATACTTTAATGCGATTTGTGTTATTTGACTTCCGATTTTCACAACGGAAGGATATCCGATCGCCTTAAAGAGCCAATATGCTCTTCGTATTTCGTAATCAGTCCTGAATGCAAAAGCATGCTCTAGTTGATCAAAATTAATTTTAGTAGTGGTACTCATTGGATGGTCAAAGATAATAAGAAGCGAATAGGGTGGAGATGATCTCTGTCAAAAAATTAAAATTCTTTATATCTTATTATGTTGGATTTCAATGCCTAAATTTGCGAAAGAATTTTATTAAACGAAAAGATGATTGGCTGCAATACTAACCGGCGTTGTTTATTGGGAATATTAACAATTTTATGACCTTGAATCTTTAATGATATGAACGTATCCATAGATTTTTTACAAGAAGAGTATCCGGTTTTTACGGGTAAAGATGCACTCCTTCGATTTGAAGAATACTTTCGAAGCAAGCATCCATTTCCAAAGGTTTTTGTGCTTTGCGATACCAATACTGCAGAATTTTGTTATCCATCCTTGCTTCCTTTTTTGAAATCGAATTGGAAAGTAGCAATTTTTGTTATTGATGCCGGTGAAAATTCGAAGTCTATTTATTCATGTGAACAGATTTGGACTAAGTTAGATGAATTGAATTTCACGAAAAGCGATTTGATGATTAATTTGGGCGGAGGGGTGATTTCCGATCTGGGTGGATTCGTTGCTTCAACTTATTTGCGTGGAATTAAATATATTAATATGCCAACATCTTTAATGGCCATGGTGGATGCCGGAATAGGAGGCAAGAATGGAGTCAATTTTCGTTTTGCCAAAAATCGAATGGGTACAATTTATTTTCCGATCTGTACCGTTTGTGATACTTCCTTTCTTGAAACTTTACCGAACGTGGAATGGGTGAATGGAACTGCAGAAGTATTTAAACATGCACTCATTCGTGATGCTGAGTTGTGGAAGGAATTGTCTGCTCAAGGATGTACGCGTGAACTTTTACCCGAGCTATTGAAGCGTATTCAAGAAATTAAATTGAAGATCGTGCAAAATGATCCTTTTGAAAATGGCGAGCGAAAAATTTTAAATTATGGACATACCATCGGACATGCCATTGAGGCTTGCAGTTTACAGAAGGATGTGAATCCACTTTCACATGGCGAAGCCATTGCGATGGGAATGATCATTGAAAATGAAATTGCTTTTTCAATGGGTTTGTTGAAGCAAGAAACGAAAAGTTGTGTTCGAACGGTTTTAGAAAAGTATATCCTCGACGTGAATATTGAAAATTATCTACCCGAAGAAATTTTATCTCGTGTGAAACAAGATAAGAAGAATGCAAATGGTAAAATTTTGATGAGTCTTATTTCTGATATTGCCTCATGTAAATATGACGTGGAGGTAGAGGAAGAATTGATGTTAAAAGTAATGAAGGGATTTGTGTAAATGGCGGTAAGAATAATTTCTCCTTCTGTTTTTTTATCTGTGAAGACGGACTTGCCTGCATCAAAAAGTGTGAGTAATCGTTTGTTGATTATTCAATCACTTTGTGAAGATGCATTTGTTTTGAAGAATGTCTCTCTTGCGGATGATACTACGATTCTCTCCGATCTAATAAATTCCAATGAATCCATTGAAGATGCCGGCGAAGGCGGAACAACTTTTCGTTTTCTTTTAGCCTTACGATGTCTGCAAGGAAAGTCGGGCATTCTCAACGGATCAAAACGTTTGAGCGAACGTCCGGTGCAAACATTAGTGGAAGCATTAAATAGTTTGGGTGCGGGAATCGAGTATATCGAAAAGCACGGTTTTCCTCCTTTGAGATTGACGGGAGGAAAATTACAAGGAAATGAATTGAAAATTGATGCAGGAATAAGTTCGCAGTTTATTTCTGCGCTCCTTTTGATTGCCCCTTATTTGCCGAATGGACTTCGTGTTGTTTTGAAAGGAGAGATGGTATCCACTTCCTATATTAAAATGACAACAGCGATCATGCATCAGTTTGGTGTAGATGTTAGGATCGAAAAGAATGTATTGATCGTACCAAAGGGAAAGTATATTTCTAAAGATGTTTTTATTTATTCCGATTGGTCGGCAGCCGCTTTCTTTTATGCAATGGCAGCACTGAAACCTAATTCTACAATGTCATTATTAAATTTAAAAGATGATGATCTGCAAGGTGATCAAGTTTTGGTTTCATTGATGCAAGAGTGGGGAGTAAAGAGTCAATTTGAAATTGATGACGTATGCATACAAGGTATAGGAATTCCGGAAAAGAAATTCATCTATAATTTTACAGAAACTCCGGATCTCGCTCAAGCTTTTGCGGTAATGGCAGCGCTTAGTCATCGTAAATTATTTATTTCCGGACTTTCTACGCTAAAGAATAAAGAGACCGATCGCCTGCATGCATTAAAAATTGAACTGGAAAAACTAGGCGCTATCATTCAAGTTACAGAAAGTTCTTTGGAAGTTTTGCAAGGAATAAATTCTTCGCTTTTAGAAAATATAGTTTTAAATACGTACAACGATCATCGCATGGTGATGGCTTTAAGTTTATTTTCTCTTTCCGGTTTTCCTGTTATTTTAGATGATATTTCATCGGTATCCAAGTCTTTTCCTAATTATTTTTTGGAGTTAAAAAAATTGGGATTCGTTTTTTCCGAATTATAAAAACCAATAGTTTAGAATTCACATCTTGAAATAAAAAACGGATTTTGCTGATTTAACGGATAAGTACGGATTTTTTTATATTTCAAAATTGACCAACAACCAACAACCAACAACCAACAACCAACAACCAACAACCAACAACCAACAACCAACAACCAACAACCAACAACCAACAAATAACGACCAACAACCAACGAACAACAACCAACAA
>Ga0105048_10013152_pt1 | contig 12944 bp, 12 predicted proteins | sample MAT05_FD_78382 | JGI IMG/M metagenome (GOLD analysis project Ga0105048, IMG submission 78382) | Freshwater microbial communities from Lake Fryxell liftoff mats and glacier meltwater in Antarctica - MAT-05 | ecosystem: Environmental > Aquatic > Freshwater > Ice > Liftoff microbial mat | place...
AAAAAACGCCCATTTTCTACCACCAAAAGCTGCGAAATGGAGTGCTGGCGCATCAATGCAAGCGCATTCACCGCCAAGGTATCAGGGCTAACCGATTTCGCAGCCGGGCTAAGTATGTCTCGGGCGCAAACAGCATTAAAATCGCCCCCACGCTGGAGCATCCGACGCAGATCGCCATCGGTGATGACACCAAGCAATTCGTCTTCCAGACTGACTACCGCGGTGGCACCCAAACGTTTAGCACTAATTTCCAGAATCACCTCCGACAAAGTTGCATCCGGCCCAACCACAGGTCGTTCGTGCAGCAGATACAAGTCTCGGACACGAAGATACAGTTGCTTGCCAAGTGCACCACCTGGATGGAATTTTGCAAAATCCTGCGCACCGAAACCTTTCCGGGAAAGCAGGGTCACAGCCAGGGCATCGCCAAGTGCCATTTGGGCTGTAGTGCTGCTGGTCGGGGCAAGGTTATTGGGGTCAGCTTCTTGCTCAATGGGGGTGTAAAGCAAATAATCTGCTTGTCGGGCAAGGCTGCTTTGTTGGTTCGCGGTGATCGCCACCAAAGGATTTCCAAAATTCTTAACCAAGGCGGCTAGCACTTTAATTTCGGGGGTTTCACCACTTTTGGAAAGGCAAATAACAAAATCAGCGGGCTGCACCATACCCAAATCTCCATGAATAGCATCTGCGGCATGAAGGAAAAGCGACGGGGTGCCCGTAGAATTTAGGGTGGCCACTATCTTTTGGGCTACAATAGCACTTTTTCCGATGCCAGTGACCACCAATCGACTGGAGGGTGCAGCAGCTACATCTTCGACGAGCCGCTGAAAATCTGTACTATCATCAAGGCTATTGGCCAAAGCAAACAGGGCTTCAGCTTCGAAGCGTATGGTGCGGCGGGCGATGTCGAGAATGGTGTCCAAGGTCTGTTGATATGAGTATTTGTTGATTCGTTGATTTGAGGCGGCCGCGTTCCTAAACACCCGACAGCTAAAAGCCAAGGGTCAATGTTTCTCTTTATCCGCCTCGCTCACCCTGTTCAGCAGATCATCCACCCTGAACATCTCGTCTACCGTGTCATCCAGGAAAAACTCGATGTCAGGCATTCGGCGCATTTGCTTTCCGATTTTGCCTGCGAGGGCTTGACGCAGCAGGGTGTGGGAGTCTTCCAATTGTAGTATGACTTCATGTTTGTCCTCCGTGCCATACACACTGATGTAGATTTTAGCCACTAGAAGGTCTGGGGTCATGACCACATCGGTGACGGTGACAAGTTTGCCGCGGCCATAAATATTGTTGCCTTCTTCGGTGAGTATCATACCGAAAAAGCGGCGAATGAGTTCGCCTACTTGTTTTTGACGTATTGATGCCATAGTAGTGATGAAGTGATGTAGCGATAAAGTGATGAAGGGATGAGGTGATGAAGTGATGAAGTGATGAAGTGATGAAGGGATGAGGTGATGAAGGGATGAGGTGATGAAGTGATTTGCGAAACGGATATTATCCAAAATCAGTTCAATGCGCTATCATTTTATTGCTTGATTGAAAGGACAAAGGTAGTTTTTCGCGGTGGCTGGAGGCATTTGTTTGCAACCAAAATAAAATTTGGAAACAGATTTGCATAATCGTGAGGCATTTGCTACTTTTGCGCCCGTTTTTATAAAACGTTCATTCTTTTTTTTCAATAACAGACTCATAATGAGACATTACGAAGTCAACTTCATCGTAAACCCAGTGCTGTCGGGCGATGAAGTAAAAGCGACAGCGGAAAACATCCAGAAAGAGATAACAGGCGCAGGTGCGACTATTATCAATGTGGATGAAGTGGGCCTCCGTCAATTGGCCTATGCCACCACTAAGCGTTCTACGGGCATTTATTACTGCATCGAGTTCGCTTGTGAATCCTCCGAATGGTTGGTAAAATTCGAGTTAAACCTCAAACGCAATGAAAACCTCATGCGTTTTCTAACCGTGAAACTCGACAAATACGGCATCAAGTACAACGACGACAAACGCAAGGGCCTCATTGGCTCTCGCAGCAAGAAGAAAGAATCTTCTGCTCCTGCCGCTCCTGCTGCCGAAGAAAAAGCTATCGAAGCTGTATCGGCTCCTGAAGTCGTTGACCTCGACGCTTAAAATTTATTCATTCACCAATCACTCACTCGTTCCATACTATGGCTGCTTCCAGAGAAGATGTCAAGTTCCTTAGCAACCCAAAACTTGGGCTGCGCGGCAAAAAATATTGCCGTTTCCGCAAATTTGGTATCAAGTACATTGACTACAAAGACGCGGACTTCCTGATCCAATTCATCAACGAACAAGGCAAACTGCTTCCACGTCGTATCACAGGCAACAGCCTGAAATACCAGCGTCGTGTAGCTACTGCAGTTAAGCGTGCCCGTCATTTGGCAATCCTGCCATTCGTGGCCGACTTGATGAAATAAATTTTTTGGGTTCTATGGTTCCAAAGTTTGAAGGTTTCTGGCTCGCCAAACCCCAAGCCTTTGAACCACCAAACCGCTAAACAATACAATTTTAACAGCAATGAATATCATTCTGCTCGAACATATTGACAAGGTAGGTGCTAAGCACGATGTCGTAAAAGTAAAAGACGGCTTCGGACGCAACTACCTTATCCCACAAGGCTTGGGTATTGTAGCCAATAAGCCAAACCTGGCTCGCCTCGAAGGCATGAAGAAGCAAGGCTCTAAAAAAGAAGCCGTTATCATCGCAGCTTTCAAAGAAGTAGTAGCCAAGTTGGCTGGTGCTAATATTAAAATCGCTGCAAAAGCTGGCGAAAATGGCCGCCTTTTTGGATCGGTTACTGCACAGCATCTTGTTAACGCCCTGCGCGAATTTGGCGTAGACGCTGAAAAACGCATCGTTGAGATGCCCGAGGAGGTGAAAGAACTCGGTTCTTACACTGCCACACTTAAATTCCACCCTGAAGTGGAAGCTGCGCTCAAATTTGAGGTAGTGAATGAAGGCGGTGACGACGTGGAAATGGATGACTAAGCACTTCGACTAAATCTCGTCGGTTTTAAAACCTTGCGAGGTTCCCAAGATAATTTAAAGGCGAAACCAACTGCGATGCGGATGGTTTCGCTTTTTTTGTTTACCCGCCGTAGCCTTGGCGAAGGCGGGCTTACCCTAAAACACACGTTTCAATTTTCGAAGTTTTGTTTACAATAAGTCGTAACCTTCCTGCCCGCCAAGCCTAGGCAGGCGAAAGCAAAAAGCGAGCTTACCCCAAACCATTAGCTAAACCAATCACTATACCATGAGAAACACCATCATTCGCCGAGTAATTGTGTTGGGGGCCTTGGCCAGCTTAAGCCTTCTTGCGGTGCAGACCTATTGGGTGCTGCGCACCTGGAATTTACAAGAACAGGAATTCAATCGTCGGGTGAACCAAGCCATGCTCGATGCGGCCAATCAATTGGCCCAAATGAACCTGTTCGCCCTGCCCACTCAAAAGCTGGTGCAACAGGTATCTACAAATTATTGGGTAGTCAATGTCAACAATGTGTTCGAAGCCAGCGACTTAGAGCACGTACTGGGCAAAGCATTTGAAGCCCAGGGACTCAAAGAAGACTACGAATACGGTATTTTTGACTGCTCCAGCGATCAGATGGTGCGCGGTAAACTCGTCAAATATTCCACTAAAAAAGATGACACGCTGCCTTTAGCCGAGCCACTACCCAAGCATTACGATCAAGATTTTATCTACTATTTTGGCGTGCTATTCCCCAATAAAAGTGCCAACATCCTAAGCAGTATATGGCTCGTGGTGGGTTTCACCGCGCTCATGTTGCTCACGGTGTTGTTCTTCATTTATTCCATCTTCGTTATTTTGAGACAAAAGCAGTTGTCGGAGTTGCAGCGCGACTTCATCAACAATATGACCCACGAATTCAAAACCCCCATTTCGACCATAAATATTTCCACCGATGTGTTTTTGAAAAACGAAAAAATACAGGAAGACCCACGCCTCAACCGTTACGCAGGTATCATCAAGGAGCAGGTTTTAAGGCTCAACACCCAGGTAGAAAAGGTACTTCAACTCGCCAAAATCGAACGAGATAACATTGAGCTGAATGTAGAGGAAATTGACCTTATCGAGCTCATCCATAATATTTCTCCTTCCATTGAACTAAAAGTAAACGACAAAAGCGGAACCCTTCACCTCGACCTTGAAGCGGCTAACCCGCTCGTTCGCGCAGACAAACTTCACCTCACCAATATTCTCCACAACCTCGTAGATAATGGCGTGAAGTATTCCAAAGAAAAACCAGACATCCATATCGGCCTTCAAAACGAAGGCAACTATCTCGTGTTAAGTGTGCAAGACAACGGTATTGGCATCCCGAAAGAACACCAAAAACGGGTGTTCGATAAATTTCACCGCGTACCCACAGGAAATGTACACAACGTGAAAGGTTTCGGACTCGGGCTTTTCTATGTGAAAACCATGTGTAAGGAACACCGCTGGAAACTCAGTTTGAGTAGTGAATTGGGCAAAGGGACTAGAATTGAGATCCGGATGCCGCAGCGGTAGGCGTTCGAGTTTGGCTACCCGCAATAGGACTACCCGTACAAGGTGATGATGCGACCAGAAGGCAGTAGTGTCTCAATCGTGTCGGGGTACTCCGAAACCAGCACAGATCATCCCCTAGATAAATGTCATTAACCCACCTCGCCTTACCGCATGCAACCCACCTTCCAACTTCACAATTCACCCATTTTCCTAGCCCCACTCTCCGAGGCCTTCCCTCTTTGGCTTGAAAACCAGCAGTATTCTCAGATTTTTGTCCTGGCCGACGAGCACACCCACCAACATTGCCTTCCCTATTTTTTGGAGCAAACAGGACTTTCCGAAAAAACAATTTTGACCGAAATCCATTCGGGAGAAGAGCATAAAACCCTCGCCACCTGCGAAAAAATCTGGCAATCCATGCTCGCAGCAAAACTGGACCGCAAGGCGCTCGTGGTTAACCTCGGTGGTGGGGTCATTGGCGACATGGGGGGCTTTTGTGCCGCCACCTGGAAACGCGGCGTTGACTTTGTGCAAGTCCCCACTACCCTACTCTCCATGACGGATGCTGCCATAGGAGGGAAAACCGGCATTGATTTTCACGGGATAAAAAACACGATCGGTATTTTTCAACAACCAGCTGCGGTATTCGCAGATCCTAAGTTTCTTCAAACCTTACCCGAACGAGAACTGCGCAGCGGCTTTGCCGAAGTGATAAAACACGCGCTGATTGGCGATCCTAGTCTTGGATACCTTTCCGATTTAGAGCTTGTCGGGATTAAACTTTCGGAAAGCTCGGCTGACCAGTGGCTCCATATACTCCAAAAATCCATCGCCGTCAAAGTACGTGTGGTGCAAGAAGACCCCCTCGAGAAAGGGCTACGGATGCTTTTAAATTTTGGCCACACCATCGGCCATGCGCTTGAAAGTTGGTTCATGGAAACCGAAGAACCACTTACCCATGGAGAAGCCGTTTACATCGGGATGATTTGTGAATCACAAACTGAAGGGAGGAAAAATCTCCTGCCAGAACTATTGGCACTAGGCCAAACCATCTTTCCGCATCGAAACATCCCCGAATCCGCATTTCAGGCCATCTGGGGTCTGATGCAACAGGACAAAAAAAACTCGTCCGGCACAGTGCGCATGGCCTTGCCGGACGTGTTGCCGTTTTCCTTGAAAATAATCGAGCCTAAGGAGGCAGGTGTAGTTCGAAGTTTGGCTTGGTACAATGATTTGGCGGAATGACTTTCGCGAAACGGATTGATTTTTAGCGAAATAAATTTCGCGCAACAGATTGATTTTTAGCGAAATAAATTTCGCACTACTGCAATTTCGGCTTCTTCAGGGTGAATACCCGCGAAATGTTAAATCCAAAACGGATTCCACTCAGCATTTTCCCGTCCCCGTTTTTGAAAAACCAGTCTTCAGTTGTCTCCGTAAGAAATGCTTTTGAAGTCATGTAAGCCGAATTGGTGAAATGCAGTTGAAACACGTGGCCGCCTGTTTCGATGTCAAAACCAATCGAAAGACTATTAGCATAAGGTGCTTCTATTTGCCCCTCAGGCACATAATAGTATTCAGCATTGAGCGCAACACGCTTCGTGAGTTTGATGCGACCAGCTGCTCCAATAGAAAATACATCGTTTTTATCCTGGGCTGAAGTGGTAAGATTTCGGTGGAGTAAGGTCGGCATGAGCTGTAAAGACAGCTTGTTACTGAATTTTCGCCCGATGAGTACCTGATGCATATAAAATAAGCGGTCGGAGAACTTATTGTTGCGCTCTAAATCAGCAAACTTGATCGTTTTTAACTGTGCGTCAATCACATAAGATAAAGTAATCGGCATGTTTTTGGCACCTGAACATTGACGTAAGATCTTGTATTTAGCAAAGCCATCAATTGTTTTTTCGTAAGTGCTGCGGCCAAACCCGATCATGAATCGATTCGTAACGCCGTAATCCGCACCAATACGAATCGAAGCACCATCAAGGCCAAAAATATCATAAATGCCTTGCCGAATTGGATTAAATCGGTGAGAAAACTTGGTATCCAGTACGCCTTTTGGGGTGTTTTCGATGGAATGTCCATTCACTACACGATTGGCTTTGAAGGCAGCCGTAGCATAATCCGTCGTTTTTTCATCTCCAAGAAGAGAGAGCAGGTCTTCATCTTGAGCACTCAGACTTTGGGGCAAAAAAAGGCCCGCTGCTATCAAAAATAGGGCGGGAAAACAAACTGTTGTCAAAACGTTGGCAGGTAAAAAGTAGATTTTTTTCATAAAAGAGTGTGCGTGAAATATAAAAGAAATTGGGCGTTGGAAATTTGACTATCCAACGCCCAACAATCCAAAGCCTATTTACTGCTTGGGGACTAGCAAGGCATCCACCAGAATTTTGGCTTCTTTAGCAACTTTGTCACTCACCAAAGAAGGAACGTCAACATTATAATCAGCAAGTTTGAGATTAAATCCTGCGTTGACTTTAATGTTACCGCCGCTAACGGTAAGTGCACCGTTCGTAGTAATCTCCTTTGTAACGCCGTGTACGGTCATTTGTCCAACTACAACAGCATTATAAACACCGTCTTTAGCAAGATTTACTTCACTCAGGTTGGTTATCTTCCCCACAAAGGTTGCTTTTGGATACTTACCAGACTCCATGTAATTCTCATTAAAGTGTTCTTGCATCAAGGATTTTTCAAATTGAAAGCCTTTGATCAGAACAGCCCATTGGAAATTACCGTTGGAAGCATCCAGCACACAAGTGGCGCTATTGCTCAATGCGTCAATTTTTTCGGGTGATGAGGCCGCTGTGGCATCGAATTTAACTTTGCCGTCGCGGGTAAAGAATTTTTGGCTAGTTTGGGCGGAGGCTGCAATCGTAAGGACGAAAAAAGCAGCACAAAAAATCAATAATTTTTTCATAAAATGTGAGTTTGCTTGAATAATTAAGCGATAAAGGATGTATTTTAAGTTTAGACGTCGAATATGCCAATAGTAGCCTGCCAATAGCTGCCTTTTGCATTTCATTGTTTATTTGACCTCCACGCACCGAGATAGTTGAACATCAAGATTGAGTCCGTCACATTTTCCTTTAAAGGTGACGGTTTCACCAATGGTAAAGTCTGTCCGGGGGTGCTTGCTCAGCGCGTCTAGTTCGCAGATGATAGAAAATTCGTCTCCTGTATTTAGTGTTATTTTTGCAGGGCCGCCATCTGGCTTTGAAGATTCTTTCACCGTGCCGATAACGGCAATGGTTTTGCCAAGATATTTGACGTTTGCGGCGTTTTCATCGGCATTATAGGCTTGAAACAGAGCTTTGGCTTCTACGGTTTCAGCAGCTTTAGAATCAGTCATATTTTCATGTGGTTTGTTCCAAAGCGCAAAGCCAATAGCTGCACCAATGAGGCCAAGCCCCAGAATTAAAAGCAGGATGCGTTTCCCAGACATGGATAAAAAATTAAAAGGTGATTGGTAAGTATCTGTTGGTATTAGCGGATTTTCCAGACACAAGCTAATTATTAGGGGCCCCAGCATTTACCCAGGCCTCTATTTTTTGTTGGTTGCAATCAGAAATTGCACCAGATGGAGGCATAGGACTTACCCCATTCCCCTTGATTCGATCTACGATTTCACGGTTTAGGGTGTAAAGCTTCAATCCTTCATAGGTAATAAAAGGGCTACTTTCTTGCTGCCCGCCTGGCGCGTGACAAGAAATGCAATTGGCCTGGATAATTGGCTGTATGTCAGCACTGTAACTAGTGGCTAATGTGTCGCAAGTAGTTACACCATACTGTTCAGCTTCGTTATCGTAGTAGCAAGCGGTCTGGGTGAAAACAGCCAACGCAGCCAGTACAAAGACAGCAATAAGGAATTGTTTCATGTTCGAAGTACAGGAATAAGATTTTGATTTAGTGTTGCAAAAGTAAAGTTCCTAACCTACAGTTCTTGGAAGAATTTACGCCCAATCGTTTTCAAAGCACACATACATCAACTTATTTTCATAAAAATCGTTTTGGGTGGCATTATCTATGGTACTTGCATGACTTTGGTAACAATCAAGCACAACCCTACTACCTGAATACCAACGCAAAATTCAACCAACTGATACATTTCCTTTCCTATGCGCATACTGAACGGGAAGAAACAACTGCTGAACATGGAAAAAAAGAACTTGAAAGCATACCTGCGAAAACTTGGTTGGGCAGGAGTCATTTTTTTTACGGTAAAAGGAACCATTACCTTGCTGTTTGGCGCATGGGTGCTTCAAAAATTGGGCTGTGAACCTTAAAACAATAAAGCGTGGCACACCTGGTCCATGCTATGGATTGTCCCCAACAAATTTTGGTGTGCCACACCTTTTTGAACACCCTTGTACAACTGAGGAGACCAAATTTTTACTTTGTAAGAGCCAATGGAGGGTGCTCCCGAAAGTATTCGGCATTAACCGACAAAAACGAAGCGAAAGAAAAAGTTTTGCCGCCATATTCATAGGTTATTGGCCGGGTGCTGCACTAGCCTTAACTTCGCGAATTAATCTTTTAGGAACTTGTAAATAATAACTTGTTACTTTCAGGTAGATTACTTTTTGCTCAGACAACTATTTTTTTGTGCGAATAGCGGGGCTCTTTTATCAAAAAGATAGGCGTTATGGGGGGAAAGGAATCAGATGAAAGTAAAAAGTTATTATTTACCCGTTCCTCAAACCGATTCTACATGCAAAAATTCTTAAACAGCCTAGCCTGCTTATTGGCCAATGCACTCGTTGCTCATGCGCAGCTCACGCTAAATATTACCTCAATTCCCATCAACACGCCCGCCAATGCTAACATCCACGTCGTAGGCACCTTTAACAATTGGAACCCATCAGATACTAGCAAAATACTCAGCCCCATCGCAGGCGGGCAATACCAAATCGTACTCAACCCACCCATTGGAGAAGTCAAGTTTAAATTCACCCGAGGCTCATGGGCCATGGTGGAAGGGAATGCGAGTGGGGGCTACTTGCCCGACCGGGTATTGACCTACAATGGCCAGCCCACAACCCAAAACCTCAGTATTCTAACTTGGGAAGACCTCGGCGGATCGGGAGGCAATAGCACAGCCGCCCCAAACGTCCAGATTTTGGACAATGCTTTCTACATCCCGCAGCTCAATCGAAATCGTCGCATCTGGTTGTATCTTCCTCCCGATTATCAGACCACTGTGAAAAAATACCCAGTCCTATATATGCAGGATGGTCAAAACCTTTTTGATAAAAACACCGCTGCTTTTGGTGAATGGAAAGTGGATGAATCTCTAAATGATCTGCACGCCCAAGGGGATTGGGGGTGTATCGTAGTTGGCATAGACAATGGAGGTCAGTATCGCTTAGACGAGTATTCACCCTGGGTGAATCCCCAATATGGCGGTGGCCAAGGCGATGAGTATGTCGAATTCATCGTAAACACCCTGAAGCCTTATATTGATGCCAACTTTCGAACCCTTCCTGGCCGACAAACCACCGGAATTGCAGGCAGTAGTATGGGCAGCCTAATTTCGATGTATGCATTCGCTGAACGGCAAGACATTTTTGCTAAGGCTGGCATTTTCAGCCCCGCTTTCTGGTTTGCAGATAATGCGCCTGCCAACCACGTGGCTACGCATCCCAAACAAGGCAATGCCCGGGTATACTTTCTTGCAGGTGCCGATGAAGAAGCCAATGGCAATCAAAGCAATTATGTCGTTGAAGACATGCAGGCCGTTTCCAATGCCATGACCACAGCAGGTTTTAGCGCCGACGAAAAATCTTTCAACGTTAAAGCAGATGGCCAGCACTCGGAATGGTTTTGGGCCCGTGAATTCCCAGATGCCTACCAGTGGTTATTTGCTGACTTCACAACATCCAGTGATAACCTGACCCAAAATTCAGCCAAGCTTGAAATATTCCCAAACCCGGCAAATACTTGGGTGCGTTTTGCTGGAGCAAACGAAGGGGATAAAATCGCATACCTTATTATAGGCAGCGATGGAAAAATATGGGCCGACTCAACCCTTCGTAACGGCGAACCAGTATGGACTGGCAATTTGCCCGCTGGGTTCTACTTCGTAAAAGCTCGAAAAAGCGGCGCAGAATGGCAGGTGTCACGCTTGGTAAAACAGTAAATCGCCCGTTAGGAACGCGGTTGGAATAAAGGTACAATTTTGGGGTGTCTATTTTGTCTCTGTCAAGGCGCGAGGAGGGCATTTAGTGGGACTTAAAAATCGACGAGTAACGAGGAGAGGGACAAAATAAGGCCGCCAAAATTGCACCTTTATTCCAACCGCGTTCCTAAGGCATACCCCCGAGGGGATTTATGTTGAAAAACATCCGCTGTCCGCTTCTGGGCGGCTTTAAAGGCCGCCAGTACGCTGCATTCGGCAAATATTACTGGTTCCATTCCCAGACATGTTCCTAATCCTTACCTAACAGTTACAAACCAAGCTCCCCTTTTTTTACCTTTGTCCCCGAAATGAGCGACATTATACATCACGAATGCGGTATTGCCGTACTTAGGCTTCTTAAGCCACTCGAATTTTATCAAAAAAAATACGGCACAGCCTTCTATGGCGTACAAAAAATGCAGCTTTTGCTGCAAAAGATGCGCAATCGGGGCCAAGATGGTGCAGGTATAGCCACCGTCAAACTCAACCCGGAGCCTGGCACTCGATACATTAGTCGAAAGCGTTCCAATGCGCCAAACTACCTCGCCGACCTTTTCGACATGGTATGGGCCAGATTGAATGCGGCTCCACCTGAATACCGAGATGACACCACATGGCTTCGTGCAAATATGCCTTACATGGGCGAAGTGCTCATGGGCCACCTTCGCTACGGCACACACGGCGATAACTCCATTGAACTTGTACACCCTTTCCACCGTCAAAATAACTGGATTAGTCGCAACCTGCTTCTTGCAGGCAATTTCAATATGACCAATGTAGATGAGCTCTTTCAAGAACTCGTCGAACTCGGTCAATACCCAAAAGAAAAAAGCGATACGGTCACGGTACTTGAAAAACTCGGTCATTTCCTCGATGATGAAGTGCAACGCCTCCATACTTGGTACAAACCTGACGGCCACTCGAACCCTGATATCAATCAACTCATCTTTGACAACCTCGATGTCCAACGGTTACTACGCCGAGCCAGCAAAAAATTTGATGGTGGTTACGTACTAGGGGGCATGATTGGTCACGGCGATGCTTTCCTCATGCGCGATCCCAATGGCATCCGTCCCGCTTATTGGTATCAAGATGATGAAATCGTTGTTGGTGCCTCTGAGCGTCCAGCCATTCAGTCTGTATTTAATGTCCGCTTTAAGGACATGAAAGAACTCAAGCCTGGTCACGCTTTAATTGTAAAATATACCGGAAAAGTAGAAGAACTACCTTTTTTAGAACCCCGGGAACGCCGCGCCTGCTCTTTCGAACGCATCTACTTCAGCCGAGGGAATGACCGCGAAATATATCAGGAGCGCAAAAAACTGGGTAATCTGCTTGCTCGCCCAGTCCTTGAAGCAGTAAACTTTGATTTGAAACACACTGTATTCAGTTACATACCCAACACTGCTGAAGCAGCCTACTATGGGCTTATGGAGGGCCTTGAATCAGAGCTCAATGTTTTAAAGCAAGAACAAATCATGGCATTGGGCCAAAATGTTACCCCAGAAAAAGTAGCTGAGATACTAGCCGTAAGACCGCGCAACGAAAAACTGGTTCATAAGGACGACAAACAGCGGACCTTCATTGCCAATAAAAAAGTCCGTAATAATATGGTGAACCACGTCTACGATGTCACCTACGGCGTATGTCAAGATGATAAAGACACGCTAGTGCTTCTTGATGACTCCATCGTACGTGGTACCACCTTACGGGATAGCATCGTAAGTATTACTGCCCGCCTTCGCCCAAAGCGCATCATTATATTAAGCAGCGCACCACAGATTCGCTATCCAGATTGTTATGGCATAGACATGAGCAAGATGCGCGATTTTGTTGCGTTTCAAGCCTTGGTAGAGCTTTTAAAAGAATCTGGGCAGGAAAAATTAATGCAGGAGACTTACCAGCGTTGCAAAAACTCGGAGCATTTGCCTGTAGAGGCGGTACAAAATGAAGTCTCTAGTCTCTATGATCTTTTCGAGTATTGCCAAATCAGCAGCAAAATTGCCGAACTCGTTCGCCCTAAAGATTTGAAGCCTGAATTGATTTTGATATTCCAAACCTTGGAAGGTCTTCACTCAGCCTGTACCAAAAATACAGGCGATTGGTATTTTTCAGGCCAATACCCTACCCAGGGGGGTAATCGTGTAGTCAATCGTGCATTCATGAATTACATTGAGAATAAAGATGAGCGCGCCTATTAATAGGCATGCACGTTTGATCTAGTGG
>Ga0105048_10013157_pt1 | contig 12941 bp, 10 predicted proteins | sample MAT05_FD_78382 | JGI IMG/M metagenome (GOLD analysis project Ga0105048, IMG submission 78382) | Freshwater microbial communities from Lake Fryxell liftoff mats and glacier meltwater in Antarctica - MAT-05 | ecosystem: Environmental > Aquatic > Freshwater > Ice > Liftoff microbial mat | place...
ACGGATGGAATCTTCCGGGTCCAAACCGCCTGTCCGTTCGCTTCGAATCGATCAACCCAGTCCCACCTCGCAGAACCTCAGTACAGAGCCGGTTGTTGCTGCCCAAATGGAAGTGCCGACTCCGTTGGACGAAGTGAAATCCCCTTGGTCACGGATGGAAGAAGCGGCCAATGCGCGACTTGGTGCTGACTGCAGCTCAGATATGCCATTGGAAAGGGTCGAAGATTGCGAAGCCGAGCTGCTAGTTAAGGCCTTGAATGTTGATCCCGAATTCGCCACCAAAAAGGAGCTTTCGGACGAACTAAGAATTTCATTTGACGACTTGGATATTGAGGCCGGAAAACATCCTTCGAATCGTTGGTGGAAAGCCCCGCACGTCTGGGTCAGTCTGTTCGTTCACGTTATCCTGGTTGTCTGCTTGAGCATTGTTGCCATTACGGTTGCGACGGAACCAAAGCTCCTTTCCATCGTTTCTGCGTCGGTGGAAGCTGAAAACGTGCTCTTGGAAACGCCACTAGAAATGATTTCCGAGTTAGAAACGGCGTCCGAACCGATGCAGTCCGCTCCAACGCCAAACCTATCCGATTTGATGACGGATGTTTCACTTCCCAGCGTCGCGCTCGAGACTGGCTCGATGATTTCGCCACCGCCCAAAGCCTCTACGGCTGTCACGAGTTCCGCTTCCGAGTCGGCTCAAGCGTCGATGACTGGCAGTAAAATGCTTACTGGCGCAGAGTTTTTCGGAGTCAAGGCAACCGGCAACACATTCGTTTACATTGTGGATAGCTCGCCCAGCATGCGCCGCGACGGAGCATTCGAAGCAGCCAGAAAAGAAATCGTTCGGTCCCTTTCTTCCATGAAGCCAAAGCAACGATTTTTCATCAGCTTTTTTGGCAAAGAAATCGATCCAATGGTTTTCGAATCGGGCGTTGTCGAAAAATACCCCGTCTACGCAAAACCAGAAAACTTGACAAAAACCATAGACTGGTTGAGTCGAGTTCAGGTACAAAAGGATGGGTTGCCACCCAACAATGCCCTGACGGAAGCAATTGGCATGCAGCCCGATGGGATTTTCCTGTTGTTTGATGGTGATACTAAAGTCGATGTTGCCAAGTACCTACGACGCGTCAATCGCTCCAATGATATTTTGACCGCTGGAATGCCCAAAGTTCCAATCCACGTTGTCCATTTTTTCCAGGATGAATTCCAAAAACAAATGAGGCAAATAGCGGAAGAGAATGGTGGAACATACCGATTCGTTCCTCGCCCGGAACGTCCCTCGAAAGGCAATCGGTAACGAGATGAAAAACAATGCCCTCCAACCTTAATTGGTTCTCAAAGCAGCAGTCTCAATCGCTGATCGCATTCTCAATTAGCTCGTGCATACATTTGGCTTTATGCTTAACGCTTGCCTTTATTTTGATATCCGCTCAAGGGAGTGTCGGCAAGTCATTACAGCTTTCCAACGCCTCCAATGACCCTTCGGTGGATGTCACGCTACTCGATGTGACGGTGGATTTGAACCCGGTACAACCTGACGTGCTAGCGGATCCAACACTCAAACTAGCAGCCATGTCTACCGGCCTTTCATTGCCTACCGATTCTGCAGTCGCTTCGATAGGTGCTGGAGATTCCAATGGCAATGTTGCAGCCCAAGTGGCTGAGGCCGCAAGCATGGGAGGAGCAGACGAAGTCGTCGCTCATAAGTCAAAATCGCGAGCGTCCTTTTTTGGAGCGCAAGCGGATGGGAATCGATTTGTGTTCGTCATCGATTCCTCAGGCTCTATGCGTGGCCCACGCTGGGAGGCGCTCTGCAAGGAATTGATTCGAGCCATCCGGTCCTTGTCACCCGATCAAGATTTTTTTGTGATCAGCTTTGATTCCATGGCTCATCCCATGTTTGGTGTTGCTCCCCCCAAAGGAAAATTCCTGAAAGCGGTCGAGAAAAACGTGGATCGCATCCAAAACTGGTTGCGGTCCATTCGGCATGGTAGCCAAACGTTTCCCGCGTCCGCAGTTGGTATCGCGATGAAGTTGGAGCCTGATGCGATCTTCTTATTGTCCGATGGCGAGATTAGCGACAGCACCGTCGAAGATCTGAGACTGTGGAATCGAAAGAAAGACGAAGATGGTGAAGTAAAAGCACTCGTCCCCATCCACACCGTTTTGCTACATAGTCAAATCGGTTATGCAACGCTTGAGACTATCGCAAGAGAAAACGGCGGCACCTTCACACCCGTTCAACCTCGTTAGGAATGTATGAGAGCGGTACTGCAAAGGGTGCTTTCAAGTCGAGTCGAAGTGGCCGGACAAATCGTTGGCCAGATTGATCACGGTTGGCTGGTATTGCTCGGAATTGCTAAAGGGGACACGCGAGAGGTGTCTCAGTACGTTGCCGACCGTTGTGTGAACCTGCGAGGCTTCTCGGATGCACAAGGCAAAATGAATTTGAGCGTGCAAGATGTCCGTGGATCCATGTTGATCGTTAGTCAATTCACGTTGGTTGCCGACTGCGGTCGTGGCCGACGACCCGGTTTCGATTCCGCAGCGCCTCCAGCTTTGGCAAACGAGTTATACGAGTTCTTTTGCGAATGCGTCCGCAGCGCGGAGGTACCGACAGCACAAGGGGTCTTTCAGGCGGACATGCAGGTGACCTTGACCAATGATGGCCCCGTTACGTTTGTTATCGATAAAAGCGTCAAGTCATAGCCAACGGTATTCAGCGGTTACTGCAACCCTCAACCCTCAACCCTCAACCCTGATACGAAATCCGCTCGCCCCTTGAATCGCTGAAGAATTGCGTCATAGGCAGCGTCTTTATAAAGGTCGCCCAGTGTCGGATAATTGAAGCACGCTCGATTAAAGATCTCCGCATCCGCTTCGGCCAATAGCGCCATGAGACCGATGTGGACCACCTCGGTGGCATGCTCGCCAACAATGTGTACCCCCAACAATCGCAGGTCGTCGCGTCGGAAAAGCAATTTTAAAAAGCCGGTTTCGTCGCCGATGATTTGACCGCGAGGATTGTCCATGTAGCGTGCTCGCCCTACCAAGTAATCGATCTGCTTTTCTTGGAGCGATTCCTCGGTCTCGCCAACCATGCTGGCTTCCGGAATCGTGTAGATGCCCGTTGGCAGGATGGGCGCGAGTTCGCACTTCATGCCCAAGTCGAAAGCGTGGCACATGGCTACCCTTGCTTGCTCCACGCTCGTGGAGGCTAGCGACGGTGGGCCGATGACGTCACCAGCGGCGAAGATATGCGGCACTTCGCTGCGATAATGCGAATCGACCACCACAAGTCCGCGTTTGCCTGGTGTCAGGCCCGCTGCGGCCAGATTCAGACTCTCGGTGTTGCTACAACGTCCCGCGCAGACGAGCACGCCGTCGCACTCCAGTCTCGCTTCTGAAGACAGCGTAAGCATGACATGCCCGGGCCTCGAGGCATCGCAGGTCGTGACTCGCTCATTCCAATGGAAAATCACTCCGTTGGCGGTCATCGCCTCGGCGATGGCTCGCGACACTTCTTTATCGAGAAACGGAAGCAACACGTCGCGGCCATCAATGATATGGACCTCTGCCCCCAATGCTGCAAAGGTGCAGGCATATTCGCTGCCTATAACCCCACCACCTACGACGACAAGTTTTTTCGGCAAAGCCTTGAGTTCCAGTATCTCGTTCGAGTCATGCACCCAGTCGTCGTCAAAGGGGAATTCAGGAGGACGCAACGGCGTTGAGCCAGTCGCGATTAGGACTTTTTCGCCCTGCAATAACTTGAAAGTGCCATCATCCATCGCCACTCGGATAGTATGCGGGCCAACAAAGCTCGCCTCACCGTGAAAGATTTCGACGTGATGAAAACTCAGCCGTTCTTCCAACCTCTGTCGTTCAGCTGCTTTCACTCGCTTTTCGTGGTGCATCAGGTCGAATACCGTCGCTTCTCGACGAAGCGAAAGATCTACCCCGAAAAGTTTGCGAGAACGCCACCCCGAAAGGGCAAGAGCGGACTCACGTAGCGTCTTGCTGGGTATCGTTCCAGTGTTGATCCCCGCGCCGCCGATGACACGTGCTTTTTCGATAATCGCCACCCGTTTTCCGAACATTGCGGCTGCGTTTGCACCACTGATGCCGGCGGGACCACCTCCAAAGACTACAAGATCGAATTCCATACCATTCATGTTTGTTCACGTGTCCGCATTCAATAATGGCAGCTTTGCCTAGTTTGGAAGCTGCGAATACAACCAATAGCCGAAATCATTTGGAGGGACGCCGATTCTGATTCCATAGCTGGACCTGAACGTCGTTAAGGAGTTTCGCTCCTGGCGTACTCCTGCCTTGTGCGATGCATTGTTCCATTTCCATAGTTAGCTCCTTCACGAGGTCCTGAAGATCGTTGGCGAGATTTTTGGTCTCTTGAAGATCCACTTCCAAATCAAATAGTTGCAGTCCACCGTCCGAGTTCGGCTTTCCTTTGGGCTTGGGATCGCTCCAGCCTCCAGAGTCTGGACAAAAGCAAAGCTTGTAGCGTCCTTTTCGGATGGCGAACGAACCGTTGATCGAGTGATGAATCGTAGAGGGTCGAACCTGCGGAGCCGAGGGGTTTTTGAATAGCGAAACCCAACTAAAACTATCCGGACCAGAATCGGTCGGAACAGGAACTCCGATCGACTCGGCAACGGTTGCGAACAAGTCCGTTAAGCATACGGTTTGCGTCGCCGTTGTATTCGGAGCGATGACACTAGGACAGCGCACAATCATCGGTACTCGATGGCCCCCTTCGAAGATATCGGCTTTGTGCCCACGGTACGGTCGACAAGGATCGTGTCCCATCTCGCGAAGGCTCGGAAGATCCGCTTGAGGCGAACAACCGTTGTCGCTCGTTAAAAAAACGATCGTATCCTTGTCCAGCTTGTACCGTTCGAGGGCGTTAAGGATCCGACCGATGCAATCATCCTGTTCCATGACAAAATCGGCATAAGGATTCAAATGGCTCTTTCCTACCCATTCTCTGTTTGGAGCGATCGGTGTATGCGGCGATGCAAAGGGCACGTAAAGAAAAAACGGTTGGTCGCGGTGGTCTTGCGAACGGCGTTCGAGATAAGCGATGGCTTCACTTGTCAGACGCGGCAGTACGCCTTCGGCAGTGAATTCTGGAGCGCCGGGGCCTCGGCGCGTTTGGCTTTTGTCCGTTGCGAAACGCATGCCAAACGATTTATCGATGGAAGGCATTTCCGTGACAGCGCTGTCTTTTAGAAAAACGTAAGGGACCATATCGAGCGATGCACTGATACCGAAATACTCATCAAATCCTGCTTGAAGGGGGCCAACTGCGAATGGCTGGCTGTAATCGACGCTTCGTGTCTGGTCCGCGGTTTCGATCGCTAAATCCGAAACAGTTTTCCCTGGTTGTTTCTGCCAGTCGAGACCAAGATGCCATTTGCCGATGCAGGCGGAATGATAACCATTCTGTTTAAGGAATTTCGGGACAGTCGATTGATTGGGCGCAATCAAACTGGGGCTGAGTCCACCAAGAACCCCGTTTTGAAGTTTGGTCCGCCAAGCGTATCGTCCACAAAGGATGCCGTAGCGAGTTGGAGTACAGACCGCAGAGCCAGAATGAGCGTCGGTAAAACGCAAACCTTGTGCAGCCAAACGATCCATGGCTGGCGTTGAAATCTTGCTCTCCGCGTTGAACGCTTTCAAGTCACCGACACCTAAATCGTCGCAGAGCAAATAGACAATATTAGGGTGTTTTTTTAGCTTTGATGACTCGTCGGCAAGGGAAAGGGGCACGCTAGAGGAGAGGAACAACGAGATTGTCAACAACACGATTATTGCCGACTTTTTTAAGGGGACGCCAATAAGTGCCAGATGATGCATAATAGGTTCTTCCGAAGTTCCGTAATGGCGAAACAGCTTTCGCAGTCTACGCTCGATTGTACTATACGGATTAGGATACGTGTGGCACGCAAGGATACGTGTGGCACCCAAGGATACGTGTGGCACCCAAGGATACGTGTGGCACCCAAGGATACGTGTGGCACGCTCTGAGGTACGAAGGGCGTGGGAATCGCTAGAATCGTTGCTGCAGTTCATCACGCCCATCGCTTTCGCTCTGGGACGTGCCATACGGAAGAATTGCTACACGGAAGAATTGCTACACGGAAGGATTGCCACACGGAAGGATACGTGCCACACGGACGAATACATGCCACACGGAAGGCATTTAGGCTAACAACGTACAAACTGGAGGAAACACCTGCATGCGAGTCACAGTAGAGTTTTTTGGGATTCCTCGCGCTCGGGCGGGTGTACCCCAAACTCTAGCCAATGGCTCAACTCTGGGAGAGGTCTTTCTGGATCTCGCTCAGCGATTCCCTGCCTTAGGCGAAGAATGCATTCAAGGCGGTTCCTTGAAAGCCGGATATACCGCAAATTTGCAAGGAGAAAAGTTTGTGACCGCCCCAACAACTCTATTGAACGAAGGGGACTTGATTCTACTTCTATCAATCGACGCGGGCGGATAGGACAATTTGCAGTGCTGGGATTCATCCTAGCTTTTAGATCCGACTCCGCACAGGTTAAGAAGCAGGACCGGACGACACTTGTGTTTGTCGAGCACGAGTACGATTAGTAGTACGATAACGATAACGATTAAGATTAAGATTGTGATTACGTAATGCAACCAATTCACGGATACCACGGACGCTATCTTCGAGTCGATTTGTCGACGGGCCTTTCCACGGAGGTCGTGCTTGAAGAAAAACTCTTAAGGGAGTTCCTTGGCGGAAGCGGCCTTGGTGTTGCATTGATGCTGAAGGAAGGTGCGGCCGCCATGGATCCGCTCGCACCGGACGCCGTTTTGGCCTTTGTGTTTAGTCCTCTCGTAGGTAGTCCATTGACGACGTCGGCTAAGTTTGCAGTGGTTAGCAAGAGCCCGTTGACACAAAGGCTAAACGATTCGCTTGCAAGTAGCGGATTTGCTTTGGCGGGAAAGAAGACTGGCTTCGATGCAATCGTGCTAGTGGGAAGGGCAGACCGACTTTCTATCCTGGTCATTGACGATCAAGGTGTTCGCTTGGAGTCCGCCGACGAATTGGTGGGTTGCTCCAATCGCGGCACGCAGGAGGTTCTACAGAGTCGCCTTGGCCCTGAATTCAAAACCGCTACTATTGGCCCTGCCGGCGAAAAACTCGTTCCCTACGCGACAATCTCACACGATGGTCGACATGCAGGACGTGGCGGTAGCGGCGCGGTGCTGGGCTCCAAGAATATCAAGGCGATTGCTGTTCGAGGGACTCGGCGGGTGCAATGGGCGAATCCTTCCGCTTTGATGAGCCTTGCCAAAAAACTATCGGAACGATCCTTTGGCCCAGCCACCGCCAAATACCGCGAACTGGGGACCGCTTCCAATTTGCTGATGTTCAATCGACTAAACGTCCTGCCGACTCGCAACTTTCAACAGGGGAGTTTCGAGGGTGCAATAACGATCTCACCGGAGGAACTTAATGCCACCCGTGATCGCACTCGAGCCTCTTGTGCGGCCTGTACCATCGGCTGCGAGCATCTCTATAGCTTGAAGAGCGGTGACGGATCCGTTCGGCTCGAGTATGAGAATTTGTTCGCTCTCGGACCATTGTGCGGGATTGATGATCCTGACTTCGTACTGGAAGCATCGCGGCGTTGCGATGATATCGGAATCGACACGATCAGCGCTGGCGGGACGATTGCCTTTGCCATGGAATGCGCCGAACGAGGGCTTTTGGATGCTCCCTGGCTGCGTTTCGGAGATGGCAATGCGTTGTTGCGCGCATTGGACTCCATTATAAGTGGGGAAGGGTTGGGTCCACTTCTGGCCATGGGGAGCCGTCGCATGGCTATGGAAATTGGTCATAATTCAATTGATTTCGCACCCCAGGTCAAAGGTCTTGAACTGCCTGGATATGACCCACGTGGATTGCAGATGATGGCGCTCGGATTCGCAGTGAGTACTCGCGGAGCAGACCACAATCGCTCCGGGGCGTATGAAGTTGATTTCTCAGAAGCGGTTGATCGTCGCAATGTCGGCCCTGAGTCTGCTCATTTGGCTATCGAAACCGAGGACAAAGCGGCTCTGATGGATTCACTCATTCTGTGCAAGTTTCTGCGCGGCGTCTTTGCGGAATTCTTTGAGGAGTCGGCAGAAATATTGAGTTTGGTCACTGGCTGGGAAGTAAGCGCCGACGAGCTTCGCGAGACAGCTCAACGTATCGTAACGACCAAGAAGCGATTCAACATACTGGCTGGATGGACTCCTGCCGAAGACACACTCCCAGCCCGCATGTTGCAAAAAGCACTTCCCGAGGATTCTCGTTCCCATTTGTCAGCGGACCGCCTTGCCTCGCTAATAAAAGCGTACAATTTGGCTCGTGGATGGACCGAAGAAGGCTGGCTCCCGTAAGACAGCCAGCCCACCTGACCCCTGACCCCTGACCCCTGAAAACTGACACCTGAAAACTGAAAAACATGCTCGAAACATTTATTCTCATTCCCGGCCGAACTACCGATCAAGGTTGTGGCGTCAGCGAGGGCAAATTTAAGGCGAAATACCAAACCGCGGTGAATTCCTTGCAAGTCGCACCCGGCGACATGGAACGACTTGGGCTATCCGAAGGTGATCGCGTGCGACTAACAGGTGAAGAAGGTCAGTCCGTCGAAGTCTGTATCACTGCCGCAAAGAAAGAGGAATTGCCCGAAGGACTTCTATTCATCGCATACGGCGATATTTCCAGCCAGTTGATGACTGGCGATACACACGGTTCCGGAATGCCCACCAGCAAGGGGATGGAAGTGACCATGGAGTTGTTACAGAAGGCTACATCATGACTTATGCGGCTACTCAAGTTTACGCGCCCACTCCAAGCGTTCCGGGCGAGCTGAAGGTTATTCAGGACGCTACCTGCACTTTTTGCGGTTGTGTTTGTGATGACATCGAACTGACAGTCAAAGACGATCATATCATCGAAGCCAAGCGAGCATGCGTGCTGGGCAAAGCTTGGTTTTTGAATCATAGCATCGAAGATCGACCAAGCTGCATGGTCGATGGCAAACCTGCAACGTTAGAACAGGGCTACGATCGCGCGGCCGAAATTCTGACGCATGGCAAGTACCCGATCGTGTATGGTCTGAGCGATTCTCCATGTGAAGCCCAACGCGTCGCCGTCAGCATCGTCGACTGGATCAAGGGTACGATAGACACGACCACCAGCGTTTGTCACGGACCTTCTGGAATGGCCTTTCAAGGAGTCGGTGAGGTGACTTGTTCCTTAGGCGAAGTTGCGAATCGAGGCGACCTGATCATGTTCTGGGGCTCCAATCCAGCAGAGAGTCATCCTCGCCACTTCACCAAGTATAGTCTCATGCCCAAAGGGATGTTCCTGCCAAACGGTCGCAAAGATCGCACTTGTGTGCTGGTTGATGTTCGAAAGACCAAGAGCGCCAAGGCGGCCGACATTTTTATTCAGATTAAGCCTAAGAGGGACTTCGAAGCCCTTTGGACTTTGCGAGCCTTGGCCAAAGGGATTGAACTCGACCCGGACCTGGTGCAACGGGAAACCGGAGTTGAGTTTTCCGTGTGGACCGATCTGATGGATCGCATGAAAGCCTGCAAATTCGGCGTGATTTTCTTCGGAATGGGCTTGACCATGACTCGGGGCAAACACGCCAACAGCGAGGCGATACTGGCTCTGACACGCGACATGAACGAGCACACACGATTCGTGGCCAAACCCAATCGGGGTCACGGAAATGTCACTGGGGCCGACAATGTGGTTTCATGGCGAACAGGTTATCCGTTTGGCGTCAACCATTCTCGCGGTTACCCTCGTTTCAATCCAGGTGAGTATACGACATCCGACACACTAGCCAATCGAGAAGCGGATTGCGGGATGACGATTGCTTGTGATCCGATGGCCAATTTTTCGCAACCTGCGAGAGAGCATCTGGCTTCGATTCCATTCATCGCACTGGATACCAAAGAAACGCCTACGACTCGAGTTGCGGCCGTGGCTTTCACCGTGGCCACATACGGGATAAATACCGGGGGCACAGTCTATCGGATGGACGATGTGCCGATCCCACTTCGCCCTGCCTTTCCGTCGCCGCACCCCAGCGACTACGACGTCCTAACGGAGATAGAAAAACGCGTGAAGAAAATTTTAGGCGTGACTCACGTATGACCTCTTCAGACTACATAAAAATCTCGCAGGGGCTTGTCTACGACCCACTGCATGGCATCGATGGTGAAGTTCGAGATATCTGGATTCTCGACGGGCGCATTATTGATCCACCAACGGATCTTGCCATCCGTCCTTCGAGAACGATTGATGCTAGTGGCTTGGTTGTGATGCCTGGCGGAATCGATATGCATTGCCACATCGCTGGTCCGAAGGTAAACGTGGCGCGCAAAATGCGACCGGAAGAAAAACGAAGGGGCGAACAGATGCCCCGTACCGATATCACGCATAGCGGATCGTTGGGGAGTGTACCGAGCACGTTCGCTACGGGCTACAAGTACGCAGCCATGGGATACACCACCGCGTTCGATGCGGCCATCCCGCCGCTTGGGGCTCGACATGCTCACGAAGAATTTGAGGACACCCCGTGCATCGACAAGGGCTTCTATGTGCTCATGGGAAACAATCACTATGTGATGCAATCCCTCATGAAAAAGGAACCTCAAAAACTCAAAGCGTTTATTGGGTGGTTGCTCGCGTCCACCAAGGGATTTGCTCCCAAACTGGTCAACCCCGGCGGAGTCGAAGTTTGGAAATCCAAGCGAGCGGGCAACGTCAGCGGCCTGGATACGCTCGTCGATCATTTCGATGTGACACCTCGCCAGATCATCAAAGGCGTTGCACAGGCGGCAGCGGAACTTGGATTGCCGCATCCGGTTCATATCCACTGCAACAATCTCGGGATGCCAGGGAATTGGGAAACAACGCTTGAGACCATGCGAGCTTTGGAAGGTCACCGCGGTCACATCACGCACATTCAGTTTCACAGTTACGGTGGTGGGGCTGGTGACGAAAACACCTTCAATAGCAAAGCGATTCAACTGGCAGAGTACGTCAACGCGAACCCCAATATTACGATCGATGTCGGTCAGGTGTTGTTTGGTGAAACGACCAGCATGACAGGTGACGGTCCTTTGGGGTACTTTCTTTCGAAGGTGTACGGCGGCAAGTGGTTTAGCAGCGATACAGAAATGGAATCGGGCTGCGGGATCACTCCGATCAAGTATCGCAATAAATCGCTGGTGCATTCGTTGCAATGGGCGATTGGTCTGGAGTGGTACTTGTTAGTGAAAGATCCGTGGCGTGTCGTCATGAGTACCGATCATCCCAACGGTGGCTCGTTCCTGGCGTATCCTCAGATTATTCGTTTCTTGATGGATCGAACGTACCGAAGAGATATTTTGAAGACTTGCCCGCCAGAGATTCTACAGCGGTCTTCGCTGTGGGATATCGATCGCGAATACACACTCAACGAAATTGCCATTATCACCCGTGCCGGTCCGGCGAAGATTTTGGGTTTGAAGAACAAGGGGCATCTCGGTGCAGGTGCTGATGCCGACATCACGATTTATACGCCGCATGAGAACAAAGAGATCATGTTCGAGATGCCTCGGGTGGTGATTAAGTCCGGCCGAATCATCGTGGAGCAAGGCGAGATTCGCGAGACGCTGATCGGAAAGACGCTGCACGTCCAGCCGAACTACGACCAAGCGGTTGAGTCGGATATTCAGGAGTGGTTTGAAAAGTACTATTCTATCCGGTGGAGAAATTATCCGGTGGATTTGAGTTACTTGGTTGAATCGTGTGTGATTCCAACGCTTTGATTCCAATCATTGTCGCCTTTCGCTCTGCGAAAGTGCGCACTGCGACCGCACTTTTGCGGAGCAAAAGGCGACAATGGCCTGCCACCCGAACAGGGTTACTTCATTCTAATGCATCCTAACGCTCGCCTAACTTACCACGAGTTTCCTAATGCCTGAGGCTCAAAAATCTCCTTTGCAACTGCACAGTGTCGAGATCATCGACACGTTTGCGGAAGCGTTTCCGATCAAAGCCGCTCGGTTGATTATCACGGCCGACAGCCTTCGTTGGGCAACCATCGCCGCGACGGTCATGTGCGGCAACGCCACCAGTGTTATTGCTTGCGATGTGGAAGCCGCAATCGAGCGCACGGTTACTGTCGAGGAAACGCCTGACGGTCGCCCTGGTGTTTCGGTGCTTGTTTTTGGCTTTAGTATCGACGCATTGGGCAAGGCGCTACAAGGCCGCGTTGGCCAGTGTATTCTCACCAGCCCAACGTCGGCGTGTTATAACGGCATTATCGATTGCCCCAAGGAAAAGCAGATCCGGATAGGCGGCGCGATACGTTATTTCGGAGATGGTTTTCAGAGCGCCAAAAAGTTCGAAGACCGCCGCTATTGGCGAATTCCCACCATGGACGGTGAATTTGTATGTGAAGATTACTTTGGAACCGTGACCGGAGTCGCCGGCGGAAACTTAATTATCTGTGGGACGAATGTTTCCTTCACCTTGATGGCTGCAGAAGCCGCCGTAGATGCGATAGGCACAGGCCGTGACGTGGCCTTGCCATTTCCAGGGGGCATCGTGCGTTCAGGTAGCAAAGTGGGTTCGCGATATCCCAAGTTGAAAGCCAGCACCAACGATGCATATTGTCCAAAGCTTCGCGGTCTCACAAGAACTTTACTACCGACGAACTGCCAGGCGGTCTACGAGATTGTGATTGACGGCCTATCATATGAAGCAGTTCAAGCCGCCATGAAACGCGGTCTGCATGCAGCCGCAGTATCGCCCAACATTCTTCAAATAACCGCCGGCAACTACGGTGGCAAACTCGGCAAGCACCATATTCACCTTCGCGACTTGTTGTAA
>Ga0105048_10013158_pt1 | contig 12941 bp, 9 predicted proteins | sample MAT05_FD_78382 | JGI IMG/M metagenome (GOLD analysis project Ga0105048, IMG submission 78382) | Freshwater microbial communities from Lake Fryxell liftoff mats and glacier meltwater in Antarctica - MAT-05 | ecosystem: Environmental > Aquatic > Freshwater > Ice > Liftoff microbial mat | place...
CGCGCGAGCTCCTCGGCCACCGCTCGTAGATGTCTTGGCCATACATACCGCGCGTGCCGAAAGAAGTTCCGCCGAGCGTCGGGATTCTCCGCGAGAAATTGGGCCAGCGGGCGGTGCGCCTTGGCTGTGTTGCAGGCCTTGCAGGCGGTCACTACGTTGCCGTCTGAGCCATCGCCGCCGCGCACCCTCGGCTGGACGTGATCGACGCTCAGCAGTTCCGGTTCCTGTACGAGCCCGCAGTATGCGCACCGGTATGCGTCCCGTGCGAAGATCTCTGCGCGTTTCATTCTGCCTGATTCTCCGTGGACGTCCCGAACAGCGCACGACGGATGCTGCTCCAGCACGTGACGCGCCTCTTCGACAGCGACGAGGCCGCGTCCTCGCCGAGCGACCTCCCGCCCCGACTCAACTTCAAAGCCCTCGAGGCCCTTCGTATGTCGCGTTCCCGTGAACGTATTCTCGCCAACCTCGAAGAGATGTATCGCGAAGCTTTCGATCGCGCCAAGGAGACGGCGGATCCAAATGCGATGGCATCGCTCGACTTTGCCTATCGTCGTGAGCAGCTGTACTTCGAGATTCTGCTCGACGTGCGCGACGCGATGGAGAAGCGATAGCTCGAGGAGACGCGCCGATGACTGAGGCGACGTCGCGCCGCGAGACACTGCTGGCGATTGTCGTGATGGCGATCGGCACCCTGGCGCTTTGCTATCCGGCCCTTGGCGGGCTGACGCTGCTCAACGAGAACAGCGATCAGTACATCGCCGGTTTCGCCTTTCGCGATTTCGCTGCGCAGTCAATGCTCAACGGGAGCGGATTCCCGCTCTGGAATCCATATCTGTTTGGCGGTCTGCCGTACGTGGCGGCCATGCACGGCGACATTTTCTACCCGACGTTCCTGTTGCGGTTGCTGATGCCGACCGATGCGGCGATGACGTGGGGCATGACGATGCACGTCTTCCTCGCCGGCTGCTTCACCTGGCTGTTCCTGCGCCGGGCCCTTGGCCTCGGGTTCTTCGGCGCGCTGATCGGCGGGCTGGCGTACGAAATGGGCGGCAATGTCGCCGGACTCGTGTCGCCGGGGCACGATGGCAAGATCTTCGTCGCGGCGCTGCTGCCGCTCGCGCTCTTTTTTGTGCACCGCGCGGTGCGCGATGGACGCGCATGGGCCTGGGGCAGTCTCGCGATCACGGTGACGCTGGCGGTGCTGACGCCGCACCCGCAGCTGCTGCAGTATCTGCTGCTCATGACGGGCGCGTATGCACTGCTGCTCGCGTTCACGGCGTCGCCGACTGGTGCCATCCTGGCGCGCGCGGACGCGATCAGGCGATTGGTGCTGGCTGGCGTTGCGGTCGGCGTGGGCATGCTCGGCGGCGCGATTCAGTTCTGGCCGCTGATGGAGTATACGCCGTACTCGCCGCGCGCTGGTGGCAAGGGGTGGGATCACGCCGTGTCGTACTCGATGCCGCCTGAGGAATTGATCAACACCTACCTGCCGCAGTTCTCCGGGATGCTGACGCTGTACTCGGGGCGCAACGGCATCCATCTGCACAGCGAGTATCTCGGCGTGCTGGTGTTGCTGTTGGCGGGGCTCGCGTTTGGCGCATCGCGACTGCGCCGCAGCATGCTCTGGTTCTGGGCAGGTGCGTTGGTGGTCTCGCTGCTGTGGGCGATGGGTGGTTTCACGCCGTTCTTTCACCTTGTCTACAACCTTGTGCCGGGCACGAAGTTCTTTCGCGCGCCGAGCACGATGTTGTACGTGGTATCGTTCTGCGTGGCGGTGCTGGCGGCCGTCGGTACGGATCGGGCGTTGTCCGGTGGCGTGAAGGCGCGCACTCTCATCGGCGCGGTGGTGGGCGGATTGGTCATTGCGCTTCTGGGGACGGTCGGAGCGCTCAACGATTTGGCGACGTCGTTCGCACCACCTGGTCGAGAGCCGAGACTCGAGGCGAACGCGACGAACATCGTGGTTGGTGCGTGGCGTTCGTTGGCCGTGCTGCTGGTTGGTGCGGCGGTGCTCTTCGCGCTCGCACGACAGCGCATTGCGGCGAGTGCGGCGGCGTGGAGCCTGATCGCTGTTGTAGCGGTCGATCTCTGGTCCATCGAGCGTGCGTACTGGCGATTCGCGGCGCCCGCGTCCGAGTTGTACGCCGGTGATGCCACAACGGAGTTCCTCAAGTCGGCACCGACTGGTCGCGTGTGGGCGGTCGCCGCGCAGCCGATGACCGGCGCGCGCCGCGACCCGTTTCTTGGCAGCGGCGAAGGGAAGGGGACCGGCTTCATGGTGCACGGCATTCGCACGGTCGCTGGGTATCACGGCAACGAACTCGGACGTTACGACGACCTGACGCAGTGGGATACCGAGCAGTTCGTCTCCCGCATGAGCAATCCGCGACTGTGGCAATTGCTGAATGTGCGCTACTTCTACACCAATTCGCCGGAGTCGCCGATTCCCGGTGCGGAGCGACTCGCCGGTCCGGCACGCAATGCCGCGGGTGATACGGTGTCGGTCTATCGGATGCCGGGCGACAATCCTCCCGCGTGGGTGACACCACTCGCCGTCAAGCTCGATGATGCGGCGGCACTGGCTACGTTGCTCGACGAGCGCTTCGATCCACGACGCGTGACGTTGTTCGAGCCTGAGGCGGCCGCGCGTGTGCAGTCGCCGCCGGATTCGCTGCCGGCACCGCTCGACATTCCGATCACGGTGCGCAAATGGACACCGGGGCACATCGTGCTGGCACTCGACAGACCCGCTCCGGCCAACGCGACGCTTGTCGTTTCGGAGAACTACTTTCCCGGATGGACGGCCACCGCCGATGGGAAGGCGACACCGGTCGCAAGAGCGGACTACGTCCTTATCGGTGTCGAACTGCCGGCGGGAGCGCGCGACATCGAACTGATGTTCACGAGCCGCCCATACGACAACGGCAAGCTGTTGACGTTGCTGTCGCTTGGAATGGCCACACTGGCGTTGGTGGTTGGCCTCGTTGTCGATCGTCGCCGCCGCAGCGTTGCATAGACAAACATCAACACATCAAACACTGCTGGCTTAGTCGTTCACTGACGCTGCCACATCAGCCACACGCTGCCGGCGAGACCGATCACGCCGATGACGGTGCGGATCAGTGCCTGCGGCGTGCGTTGCGCCAGTCCCGACGTGAAGTATCCGCCGAGCACCGAACCGACGGCCATGGCTGCGGCGATGGGCCAGTCCACGATGCCCTGCGTGGCGAAGGTGATCGCGGCCACGGCATTGAAGCAGGAGCCGCAGACGTTCTTGAGACCGTTCATCTGATGGATGTTGGTCAATCCCATGAGCCCGAGCCCAACGAGCATGAGGATGCCGGCGCCGGCGCCGAAGTAGCCACCGTAAATGGCGATGGCGAGTTGCAGAAACAGGTAGTGAAGTGGCGGCTGTAGTGCGGGAATCGAGTTCGCGGCGCCTGCGTTCCCGACGGTCTCCGTCCTGCTGCGCGATCGATTCTGCAACCAGGTGGTGTCCGGCCGTTGCGCGACGAACATCACCGTCGCGCCGAGCATCAGCCATGGCACCAGCGCAGAGAAGCGCGCACTTGGCGTGGAGAGCAACAGCAAGGCACCGAGCAGGCCACCGATGAGACTGGGCACCGCGAGATAGAGCGCCCATCGGCCAGTGCCGCGCATCGCGCTTCGATAGCCCCACAGACTCCCCATCGAACCTGGCCACAACGCGACGGTGCCCGTCGCGTTGGCCACGATCGGCGGTACACCCAGTCCGACGAGCGCCGGAAACACGAGCAGCATGCCGCCGCCCGCGACGGAGTTGATGGCGCCACCGAGTGCGGAGATACCGGCGATTGTGACGAGTTGAATCGGTGTCGGCATGTTTTCGCGATCAGACTGACGACGAGACGTCGAGGTCGGTCAGCTGGTTGGCTGCGTCCGCTTCCCGCAGCGCGCGTTGTGTGATGCGCACGAGAATGAGTCCCAACACGACCGTGGCGACGATCCCGACGCCCAGCACCCACCCCGAAATCGGCGAGGAGCCATCCGCGCGCGGACCGGCGCCGGTCGCACTGCCGAACGCGGCGTAGGTGATCACAATGGGCGTCAGGCCAAACGTGCCGAGCACGAAGTCGCGCAACCTCACGCGTGTGACGCCAAGCGCGTAGTTCGTCAGCACGAACGGCACGACCGGTGAAAGTCGCAACAGAAAGACCAGCTTCAATCCGTCTTCCCCGATCACCCGATCGATGACCGAGAGTGTCGCGTTCTTCGCGACGCGCTTCGACACCTGTTCGCGTGCGACGTATCTGCCCAGCAGTAACGCACACGTTCCGCCAATGATGGCACCGGTCATGACGAGCGCCGAGCCTTTGACCATGCCGAACACCGCACCGCCGACCATGATCAGAATGAACGCGGGGAGCATCAGTATGCAGACAATCACGTACGCGCCGAGGAACGCGATCGGTGCCCAAACGCCGAGCGCTTTCACCCAGTCGGCGAACTGCGGCATCCACGGCGACAGCAATCGGCCGACCAGCAACCCGAACACGATCGGGATGGCGATGCCAACGGCGCGCGAGACGGTCTTCAGATCCAATCGCATCCGCTAACCATAACGGACGCGATCGCTGTTCGGCGCAGCGGCGTCGTGTTGGTGCGTGTTCGCGGCTTGGTGGATCGGCGAGGGGTGTTCGGTGGGTTGCGTCGCAGGATCGGCGATCGGCCGCAGGGTGTCCCAGTCGCCGCTTGCTGCGCTGCGCGCAGAGGCGGCTTTGGGACACCCTCGGCCGCTCGCCTTGTGACGACACGCGGGGCGCGAGCCGAGCCGTGTGCGCGCGTCGAACGCCGTAAGGGGAGATTCGTGCGGGCGCCGAAGCAGCGAGCGCGGGATCCGTCAGGAGCTCCTTGTCTAGTTGTGGGTAGTGTTGGCGCGCGCGCGATTCCATCCCGAATGCCGCGCTGCGACCACTCGATGGCAGTCTCGCCGAACCGGCTGTGCGTCGCGAGCGGCAACCCGCCGCCAGCATGCGAAACGTGCCTGGTGCAACCGCGCCCTCGGCGCCTTCGCCCCTGCCTGTGGCCCCAACGGCCGAGGGTGTCCCAAAGCCGCCTCTGCGCGAAGCGCAGCGAGCGGCGACTGGGACACCCGGCGCGCCGATTGAAAGCTCGCGCAGATCTCGACGTGCGCCTGTCCACTCTCGCCGACACCAATCCACACGCCAGTCGCAACGCCGACCAACAACACGCACGGCACAAACGCAAAACCGGCCGCGTCGCTTTCGCGACCCGGCCGGCTTCAACAACGTGTGTGTTTACTGCAGCGGCTTGGTCGGGCGATCGAATCCACCGCTCAGTGCGTTCAGCAACAGCTTGTACGTGCCGTGCGGCTGCGAGCGGAAAAGAATCTCCGGTCCGAACAGATAGAGCGTGCCCTGACCAACCTTGGCCTCGGCCATCGCAACGCCGCCCTTGAGCAGGTTCTGCCCCCACGCCCAACCGCTTGTCAGCGGCGTTTCGGTGTCGAACGTGGCGATGGCACGAATGCCCTTTGCTGCAGCATCCGGTCCGAGCTTCATCACTGGGCTGTTGTCGAACATCACCGACGGGCGCGGGGCCATGCCCGTGGCGATCATCGACGACGTATCAACCGCGACTTCGAGGAGCGAGCCCGGGATGTAGTACTTCTCGCCCGGATAGGCACGCCCACCCGCGTCCGTCAGGTAGTTCTCGATCGGCAGGCCAAGCTGCTTGCCCAACGCGATCGATGAGCCGATGGAGACGATGCGACCACCCGCCTCAAGGAAGGCCTTGAGCTGCGGCACGGTGCGATCGGTCGTCACACGACCGAGCTGACGGCGATATTCCGCCGGAATGAGCGTCGTGTCCGGTGAGCCGCCAAAGCCTTGACCAGGGCCAGCGCCCGCCGAAATCGCGCCGTCGGTGAGAATGAGCACGTCGTACTTGGCCTTCAGATTGCCGGCATCGAGATCCTGCGGATATACGACCGCGAACGGATACTCGAACTTCTCGAGAATCAGGCGCGTCCAGCCACTCGGCATGCTGCCGCCGTACCGATCGAAGAGCGCGACACGGAGTGGCGTCACCGGCTGCGCACCTGTGGGCTTCGTGTTGGCCGCGGCGAAGTTCACGCCCAGGTCCTTGGCCGACTGCGCAACGACGGCGTCCGCCGCGCCACCAGCCGGAATGAACCACGTGCCGGCGGGCCATGACGTACCACCATCCGTGAAGCCAACCGGACTGCGCGTCGACTTGATTCGCGCCTTCGCGAGACGATTGGTCACCGTCGCCGCGTCGTTGACGGCGGGATGGATGTAGTAGCCCGCCTTGCCCTTCGCCACGACACCGGCCGGCATCGCGGTCACGTCCTTCACCAACCCGAACGGACCCGTCACCGCATCGAGCGCGCGATCAAACTGCACGCCCATCTGGAACGCCAACGTCCAACCGGCGTTGTCGTACGGCGCGACTGGCGGGCCACCCGGATACCGGAAGTCGTTCGGATGATCCTGCGGCTCGAACATGTCGAGCACATGCGAACGGAACGCCTGCGCGGTGAGTACGACCCACGAGCCCGCGGGATAGTTCTTGCCGTTCGTGCTGAAGGACGACGTGGCGCGATGCACCTGCACGCCGGACTTCTGCAACGCCTGCACAAACTTGGTAGCCGTCGGGAAGTCGTTCTGCGTGCTGCTCAGGATGTAGCCGCGCGGGTCGCGGTTCTCCGGCTGCTTGAGCAACGCGAGATAGCGATCGTTGACCACCGCGCTGCCCGGTGTACCACCGCCGCCACGACCGCCGCGACCACCTTCAGCCGCTGCCGGACCGGCCGTCGCGCGATCCTTGGCGATCTGCGCCACCATTGCGTCGACCCGCTTCGGGCTGATCGTCCAGCTGTCCTTCTTGCTCTTCTCGATCTGATCCATGCCCATGCGCCAGCGATCGTAGAGGAAACGCTCGCGATAGCGCGACGCGAGATCGAGAAAGGCGTAATTGGCGGAAACCGAGTAATCCACCGACTGACGGAAGTGCCATTCCTGCGGCTCGATCGGCAATGGCAGACTGGCCGAACGCAGCTGACGATCGGGCACCAGCGACACGCGCATCGGCGTGGGGTTGCCGATCGTCTCCGTCAGGATACCAATGATGTTGTGGTAGTACGCGACCGTACGCAGTCCACCGTTCCACCATGTCGAGTAGTTGGAACCGGCGCGGAAGGTGAGGCCCGGTTTCCCTTCGGTGACGAAGCGGTGATTGAGCGCGGCGCCGACAAGATCGAGCCCTGTGATCATGGCCGGGTGGAACCAGTAGTTGGCCGGATCGCGGTACGGCGGCGCGGCCATCACCGTACCCGTCGGGCCGGTCTGGTGGTGATTGTACATGATCTGCGGGTGCCACTCGATGAACATCGTGCGCGAGACGTTGGCCGTCTCCTTGAGCGCGTTCATGTACGAGTCGCGATTGTTGTCATGACCCGCGTACTTCTCATACAGACGCGGAATCGTGCCGGTCGTGCGGCGCAGCTTGTCGGGCTCCTTCATGTACCAATCGGAGACGAGCTCCATGCCGTCCGGATTGGCGTGCACCATGAGGATGATGCAGTCGTTCAGGATGCGCATCGTCTCTTCGTCGGTGCGGCTGTTGAGCTGCCAGAACGATTCGATGAGCTGCTGCGCACCGAGGACTTCCGTCGCGTGCAAACCCCCGTCGATCCAGAAGATCACCTTGCCCTCCTTGGCGAGGCGATGTGCTTCGGCCGAGTCGATGCCTTCGGCGCGCGCGAGCTTGTTCGAGATGTCCTTGTAGCGCGCGAGGTTCTTGTGGTTCTCGGGGCTGGTGACGATGGCCATGATCTGCGGCCGTCCTTCTTCCGTCAGGCCGATGGTGTCGAGCACGACGCGATTGCTTTCGCCGGCAACCTTGGCGAAGTACGCGTGCAGCCTGGTGTAGTTGGGGAGCTCGTAGTCCGCGCCAATGTCGTGGCCGAAGAACTGCTTCGGCGACGTGACGCGTGACTGGGCCGTGAGTGTGAACGGCCACGCGGCAATCCCAATGATGGCGGCGGTGCGCCAGGTGGCGCGCCAGGTGGCGTGACGCAGACGGGTCATTCGGGAGTGGGTCAGGAGGGTCATCAGGTCGCCATGAGCTCGGGGACGGGACCGGTAGAGAGAGGTCCAGAAATCATACGATGTGAGGCGGGGCGACGTTGGGCGAGGGACGGAGACGAGCTCACCGCGTCCCTCGGCGGCGGGCGCGGTTGTGGGACGAGCTCAAGCGGGAGAACTTTGGGGCATTCGGCGGGTAGTTTTGTCGTTCTCCCCGTCTTCGTCGAAGTCCCGCCCCCACCAAGAGTTCACGTGATCATGACGTTTCGCTCCCGCGCCTCCCGCACCCGCCTGACAATCGCCTCGGCGATGGCGGCCCTGACGTTTTCCGCCGCTCCCCTCGCCGCCCAGGCCACCGGCGCCAAACCGCCCGCCAAGTCCGGCATGGAGGGCATGGACCACGCGGCCCACATGAAGGCGGGTGCCAAGGCAGCCGAGCCGAGCACGGGGTGGAAGGAGCTCGATGCCTATCACATGCTCATGATGGCCACGTGGCACCCCGCCAAGGAAAACGGCGACATGGCACCGCTCAAGGCCAAGGCCAAAGACATGGTCGCCGCCGCCACGGTGCTGGCGTCATCCACCCCGCCCAAGTCGTGCGCCACGCCCGCGCTCAAGGACGCCGCCACGAACCTCGTGCCCCAGACGCAGGGCGTGGCCGATATGGTGGCCAAGAACGCCGACAACAACGCGCTCAAGGATGCCCTGAAGGTGCTGCATGACAAGTTCGACGTCCTCGAGGAAGGCTGCTCGCCAATGAAGCACGAGATGAAGCATTAGATGACGGACTAACGCTCCTCGAACGTCCCGAATCGCAACGGCACACCGTCGCGAACGTGCCAGGCGCCACGTGCCATCACGTGGCGAACCTGGTGCGAGTCATCGAGCACCACGAGATCGGCGTCGCTACCCACGTCGATGCGCCCCTTGTGCGGCAGGCGAAGCAGTCGAGATACATTGCTCGTGAACGCCGGCAGTACATCCGGCAACGCTGCGCCATCGCGCAAAAGCTCAGCGATCGTTTCCATCAAGGCGCCTGAGTCGCCGACGCCCATCTGCACGACGCGCCCCGCGTCGTCGAAGCGCGGCAGACATCCGCCGCCGTCCGAACTCACCGTCACCCGATCGCGCGGCGCACCGCTCTCGAAATAGCGCGACAGTGCAGCGGCTGCACTCCATGCGTCTTCGTCGGTCGCCACTGGAAACGCGGTGATGTCGATGTGACAGCCGACTGAGGTGAGCGAGAGTGCTTCGTCGAAGAGCGCCTTGCGACGATTGACGTGTGTGGGATTGAAGACGCGCGCCGGCAACTCGCTATTCACCAAGGCGTCGCGAATGAGGGCGAGCCCCCGCTCACCGTCGCCGAGATGCAGGTGCACGATCCCCGCCTTGCCCGTCATCAGTCCGGCCACGTGCGCTTCGGACGCGAGTCGCAAGAGTTCATCGAGTGTGGGTTGGCTCGAGCGATGATCGCTGAGGGCCACCTCTCCAACGCCGATGATGCGATCGATCTGTGCGATATCGCCGCGCACCGAGCCGGTGAGCGTGGTAGGCGGCAGGTGATAGCCACCCGTGTGACACCACGCACTCAGGCCTTCCGCAATGAGGGCGCGCGCCGTCACCACCAGCTCGGCCGTCGAACGCGTGACATCGTCGGTTCCAAGCACACCGATGGCACTGGTGACGCCTCCCCGTGTGTAGCGCGACAACATCGGCGGCGGCACGCGTGACTCGGGCCCTGCCTCGCCGCCACCGCCGGTGAGGTGCACATGCCCGTCGATGAGCCCGGGAATGAGGCGCATCCCTTCGAGGTCGACGATGGTCGCAGCGAGACTCGCCGGCAGATCGGCGAGCGATGCCCCCATCCAGAGCACACGCTCGCCACCTACGAGCAGGTCGCAGCGCCCCTTGGGCTCCGGAGCAAAAACGTCAGCGTTGCGCAGGACGGTCAGCATGCGCTGAACGTTACCGAACCGTGTTGGCGCGCGTTAGCTTCCCTCATCATGCCTTCACGCCCACACGCAGACGTTGCGCGAGGCTGGATCATTCCCATCGGCGGCAAACTGGCCGATGACGCGATCCTCGACCGGTTCGTCGCGCTCAGCGGCGGCTCCAGCGCGTGCATTGCCGTGATTCCCACGGCATCGAGTGAGCCCGATATCGGTACGTACTACGAACGCGTCTTTGCCAGGCTTGGTGTGCGCACCGCAAAGTCGTTGCGCTTCGAACGACGCAGCGATTGCGATGATGCCGATTGGCTGGAGTGGTTGTCGAGCGCCACGGGCGTGTTCATCACCGGCGGCAATCAGCTCAAGCTCACGGCAACACTCGGCGGTACACCGGTGGCGAAACTGATGCGCATTCGCAACGCCGCGGGCGTGCACATTGCCGGCACCAGCGCCGGCGCCGCATTTCTCAGTGAGCACATGATCGCGTTTGGCGAGGAAGGTGCGACACCGCGCGCCGGTATGGTCACCATGTGCGCCGGACTCGGCCTCACCAATCGCGTGATCGTCGATCAGCACTTTCGTCAACGCGATCGACTCGGGCGACTGCTCACGGCCCTTGCCTACAACCCCTTCTCTGTCGGACTCGGCGTGGACGAAGACACCGCCGCGTTCATCAGTCCGGACGAAGTGGTGGAAGTGATGGGCAGTGGCGCCGTCACGCTTGTCGATCCGTCGGAAGTGGAGTTCTCGAGCATCGCCGACGCCAAGCCCGGCGAAGCGGTGACGCTGATCGGCGTGAAGGTCCACGTGCTGACCCCGGGCGCGACGTTCAACCTGCACACGCGGCAGCCATTCGGCGCCAGCGTGTTCGCCTCCGCGGACTGAGCCACATGGAAATTCTCGATCGGTCCGTGTACGTGGGACCAAGTCACTACGCGCACTTTCCGGTCATTCGTCTTGAGCTCGACTTGGGCGCGTTGGAGCAGTGGCCCACGCGCAAACTGGGCGAAGGTTTCATCAACGCGCTGCTCGACGCGCTGCCCGGACTCAAAGAGCATGGCTGCTCGTATGGCGAACCGGGTGGCTTCGTCCGTCGCATGACCGAAGACGAGGGCACATGGCTTGGTCATGTGCTCGAACACGTCGCCATCGAATTGCAGAACGTTGCCGGCGTGAAGGTGACGTTCGGCAAGACACGCGAGACGTCGCGCTCGGGCGTGTACGACGTGGTCTTTGAATACGAGCAGGAGGATGTCGGACTCGAAGCCGCCGACGTCGCGCTCGATCTGCTCCATCATCTGCTGCCGCGCGAGTTGCGTCCGTCGAGCGCCGACGATGCGTTCGATCTCGCCGCGCGTCGTGATGCGTTCATCCGCTACGCGCAGCGCCGTGCACTGGGCCCAAGCACAGCGAGTATCGTGCACGCCGCCGAAGCACGCGACATACCGTGGATGCGGCTCAACGAGCAGAGTCTCATTCAACTCGGCTACGGCTGCAATCAGCAACGTATTCAGGCCACGATCACCGGGCGCACGCCGCACATCGCTGTCGATCTCGCGAGCGACAAGGAAGCAACCAATCGCATTCTGTCGCGACTGGGTTTGCCCGTGCCAAAGCAGCGGCTGGTGCAATCAGCCGAGCGCGCAATCGCGGCCGCCGAACGCATCGGGTATCCGGTGGTGACGAAGCCGTACAACGGCAATCACGGGCGCGGTGTGTCAATCGCGCTCACCACGCCCGAGGAAGTGACGGCCGGATTTCTGCGCGCACAGGAGATCTCGCGCAGTGTGATCGTGGAGAGCTACATCACCGGCCACGATCATCGCATGCTGGTGGTGAATGGTGAACTCGTGGCCGTCTCCAAGCGCGAGCCGGGCAAGGTCACCGGCGATGGCGTGCGCACCATCGCGCAGCTCGTCGCCGAGGTCAACGCCGATCCGCGACGTGGTATCGGACACGAAAAGGTGCTGACGCAGATCGAGATCGATGAGCAGGCGATCGGGCTGCTCGACAAGCTTGGCTACACGCCGCAGAGCGTTCCGCCCGCAGGAGAAGATGTCTATCTCCGCCTCACTGCCAATCTCTCGACGGGTGGCACGGCGACCGACATGACCGATGTCGTGAGCCCGGACAACGCCGAGATGGCGGTGCGCGCCATACAGGCGATCGGGCTGGATGTCGGCGGTGTGGACTTTCTTTCCCCCGACATCACGCAGTCGTACAAAGATGTCGGGGGCGCGATCTGTGAAGTGAATGCGGCGCCGGGGTTCCGCATGCACATGGCGCCGAGTGAAGGGCGTCCGCGTGATGTGGCGGGGAAGGTCATCGACATGCTCTTTCCGAAGAACGCGGCGAGTACGATTCCGATTGCCGCGATCACCGGAACGAACGGCAAGACGACGACCGCTCGACTGCTGGCGCACATTCACAAGCTCGCGGGTCAGTGCGTTGGTCTGACCACGACGGATGGTGTGTACATCGACGGGCAGCGGACTGTCGAAGGCGACATGACCGGTCCGACCTCGGCGCGCATCGTGCTCAGTGATCCGGCGGTGCAGGTGGCGGTGCTGGAGACGGCACGCGGGGGATTGCTGCGCGCGGGGATGGCCATGCGTCATGTCGATGTGGGCGCGGTGCTCAACATCCAGCCTGATCACCTCGGGCAGAAGGGAATCGACACACTCGAACAGTTGGCCGAAGTGAAGCGCACCGTGGTGGAGATCGCGACCGATACGGCCGTGCTCAATGCCGACGATCCGCACACGTTGCGCATGGCCGCGTATACCAAGTCGAAGCACGTGTGCTACGTGACGATGGACCCGGCGCACGATCTGGTGCGGGAGCACATTCGGGCCGGTGGCCGGGCGTGCGCGATCGAAGC
>Ga0105048_10013159_pt1 | contig 12940 bp, 11 predicted proteins | sample MAT05_FD_78382 | JGI IMG/M metagenome (GOLD analysis project Ga0105048, IMG submission 78382) | Freshwater microbial communities from Lake Fryxell liftoff mats and glacier meltwater in Antarctica - MAT-05 | ecosystem: Environmental > Aquatic > Freshwater > Ice > Liftoff microbial mat | place...
ATTGAAGGTCAAGAAACCCACTCTGAACGCTCAAATTTCCTTGCTGTAGTGGCGCACTTGAAGGGCGCTATTAGGCAAATCAAGGACTTAGCGCGGTTGGTGTCGAACTCCGGTGCCATGCACGTGCGCAAGGCCACGCGGCCTGAGGCGCATCACCACAAGATCAACACTATCTTGGGGCTGTCGTCCAACCCTGGCGGTACGCACCGGGTGCTCGCGTAAGGCCCATCCGGCAGTCAGCCACACACCGCGCGGCACAACGCAGAAGTAGTGCCATACGCGCCGCAATACTGGTCTAAGCTGCTAATTTAATTGGGTGTCGTAGTGCCAAGTGACAAAATTGGGCTAAGAGTTGCAGGCGAACAAAAGATCCAGCCGCGCGGAGATATGAAGTAAACTCGTCTTGTGAAGCGCTTATTGAAGATACAGATAGGCAGAAGGCCTGAACGCTGTAGCCACTAAGCCGAGCAATTTTTATAAAAAACAACAATACGGCCAGCCAGCTGAATAATTTTTCTGGAGATTAGAGATGGGAATAGATACTCACGTACTCAAATTTTTGAGAAACGCTCATAGGAAGAAGAATTTTGGGGACTCAATAACGGTAGGAAGACAAGGGTTGTCGGTTGATGAAGCAGTGGTTAAGAAAATTATTGGAGCTAAGGCTTCCTACCGTAATAAAACGTATTGTGAAGAGCTTTTGCTGGAATACTTTGGCGCATCGGTAGTTGAATCTATTGATAACTCCGGATTCGAGGGGGCAACCTATATTCATAATATGAATGACCCGCTGCCGCCAAAATTTTGCGATAAGTTTGATACTGTGATAGACGCTGGCTGCTTAGAGCATATCTACAATGTTCCGCAAGCGCTAAAAAACTGTTCTCTGCTATGTAAAAGAGGCGGACAAATATTACATGTTCTTCCAGCTAATAACTTTTGCGGACATGGATTTTGGCAATTCTCACCGGAATTGTTTTTTTCTTTATATTCAAAAGAAAATGGCTATGAAGAGACGGAGGTTTTCCTCGCTGACTTGACTGATATTGAAATTTGGTATCAAGTTAAAGAGCCAAGACATGGGAGACGAGTCAACGTAAACTCATCGAGAGAACTATATATTTTAGTACGAACAATACGAAAAGATTCACCTTTCACGCATTCGGATGTTCAACAAAGCGATTATGTTCATGAATGGGAGAGCTCCCGAGCATCTCTAGATAATGAGACCTTACCGGTCGCAGGGATGGGAAAACCAAAAAAAAGCGTCAGAAAATTATTGAAGAGCATTCCGCTTTTTTATGAAATGCTTTCTCCTATGTATCACTACTATCTTCGCGCAAAGTCACAAAGCAGATTGAATAAAAAAAATCCTAGCCTAACCGCAGTCGTGATTGATGCATAGCAGGCCCTGCAAAAACCTAGAACCTGCATGTCTGTTGGAGATCAGGCGTAAAGATCGTACAGACAGTCTTTCAAGAAACGGTGTCTTGAGATTTGGACTATGTGCACACCGCACTTCATCAGCGCCGGCCTGAAATCAATGACTGAACTCGGTCACCCCCGCTGGCGCAGATGGGCCGGCATTACTGCTAACTTTTCTTCCGTTGCAAATGTCTGAGCCAGGCGCGTTTACTTTTCGATGGTGCACCACAAACGCCTTAAAGGCGCTCGGCTACTCAGTAGCCGCAGTCGCGCTGGCACAGTTGCCACTCTTGGTTCTCTCTTCCAAGTATTATTTAGTTCGGCCGCTCATCAATTTTGACCTTGTGATCGCACTTCTGGTAATGGTGCGGTGGCCCTACGCCGGTTCGCTGGCGCTGCTGGCTGGATGGGCGATTGACGGCTTCGTTGGCCAGGCAATGGTCTACCACTTTCAGAATCCGCGTGAATTCTGGCAAGCGGGCCGATTTCTTTCGCATGTGCATGTTAGCGAATTATTTGAGCCCGCCATGGTGGCTAGCGCAATGCTGTTTGCAGCCGGGCTCGCGTCGTTGCTTGCCCTACGCCAGCGTTGGAAACGCCATTGGCCCGTACTCATTGCCTTAGGCCTGCTCTCTATCGGTATCGACACATTTAACGGATCGTCGGCGTTGTTGAGCCGAGATACACGCATGATTTTCAAGAACTTCGCGGGCAGCCCTTCGTTCACCGCTAGCCGATACGCATTGCTGTCGGATGAACTTCAAGTGCTGGTGCCCCTTGCTGCCGGCGAATCTGCGTTGGATCGATTCGCAATTCCGCAGTGGGCTGCCGAGCATCCGAATGGCAGCATCGTCGTTGTCCTCGTCGAATCGCTTGGGCTACATCACTCGCCAGAAGTACGCAATTGGCTTACCTCGCAGTTGATCGATGATGCGCTCCGCACGAAGTTCGAAACCGAGGTCGGAGAAGTTCCGTTCCGTGGCGCGACCACAGCAGCCGAGTTGCGCTTGCTGTGCGGCATGAGCGGCCACTACCGGCTCTTGGACCTTGCACGCGGACGCGGCTGCTTTCCCGCTCGGCTTGCGGCTGCAGGGTGGTCGACGGTCGCGATGCACGGCTTTAGCGGAGAAATGTTTGATCGTCGGCAATGGTGGCCGGTGATCGGCTTCCAGGAACGACACTTCCAGGACGAGAGAAAATTCTACGACGCACCGAGGTGCGGCATTGCCTTCCGCGGCTTGTGCGATCTTCAGATGATCCAGATGGGTGTGGCTGGCGCTGCGAAGCCGGCCAGCTTCCACTACGTCTTGACGTTAAACACGCACTTACCGTTCGAGCCTTTGCCAATCGGAGAAGAAGCAGAGCGACTGTGCACCCAAATCGACGCGGGCGCTGATGCGTGCCAGTTGATCGATCGACTAGGGCAGGTGTTGCGTGATGTGCGACAAACGCTTCTCGATTCGTCAGCGAAACCGCTTGTTTTGATTTTGGGGGATCACTCTCCCCCTTTCCGGGAGACAAGTGCCCGCAGCCAGTTCGATCCCCGCAGCGTTCCCGCGTATGTTTTGCGCCCGCGACAGTGACCGGGGCAAGCAAGGGGTTTCAGACCTCGGCGACCCAACAACCGTAGTCCGCTTCGCGGACCCGATATCCCCGCGATTCGAACTCCGTTAGCAGTTCGTAGAGCCGATAGCCGAAAGCTTGGCACAGAATCTCGGCGGCTTCGAAGATGAATACGGGTGCCGGTCGTTGGGCCAATAGGCGCTCGCCACCGCGGATAACTAAACGCTCTGCACCTTCGACGTCGATTTTTACGAAATCGACTTTTCGTATTCCCTTGGCTTCGAGAATTGAATCTAACCGCGCCACCTTGACTACCGACCGCTTTTGGACCTTGAAAGTATCGTTCGGCCTCAAGCTACCATGGGCTTCCATTCCGATCTCAGGAAAGCAGAATTCAGCTTCTCCGTCACTCTCCGCAAGCGCCGAAGCCACGACGTCTACGTTCTTAGTGCCATTGAGCGCAAGATTGAACTTCAATTCGTCCAGAACTACCGGATTGGGCTCGAAGGCGATGACCCGTCCGTTGACCCCAACCAAGCTGGACAACCGCAGGCTAAAATACCCTATGTTAGCGCCGATATCCAGCACAACCATTCCCGGCTTTACATGCTGGTTCATTACGCTACGGACGGCCGGCTCAAAGACATTTTCTTGCAATAGAGCTCGAGTAAGGACGTCGTTCACCCGCAATCGCATACGTTCGCCTGTTTGGAGCCGATGGACCTTGGAATGAATGCCCAAAATCTTCATTGTACGAATCTGCCCGTATGCACGCAGGCGAGGAATCCAGCGGTTGAGGATGTTTGGCATAGGTAAAGTGGGTGGGGCACGGCGGGATGCCGCAGGTCGTTTGCGGCAGCCTGAGCCAAGGTGGTAGTGCTGACGCCTAGTGTGGGCGGCGGCGCGGAAATGCCCGACAGGCCTTAGTCGGTACGCCGTGTTCAGCCGCGAATCCCGCCCGAACACAGGGTCTTCATCACCATATGCCCGAACATCAGGTGCACGTCTTCGCACAGTTGCATATCGAACGACGGAACCCAGACGCTGTGAGCCGATATCGACTTCAGCTTGCCGCCGTCATATCCAACGATCGCCAAGGTCTCGCCGCCGTGCGCATTCGCATACTCAACCGCCTTCAAGATGTTGGGCGAGTTACCGCTTCCGCTGATCGCTACCAGCAGGTCGCCTTCATCCATTAGCGCTGCAAGTTGCCCCGCAAACACCTCGTCATAAGAGATGTCGTTACCGTAGGCTGTGATGAGGCCGACGTTGTCGCACAACGAAACCCCACGAAACTTCTTACCGGTCGCGAGATTTACCATCTTGTTCCAATCGGTAATGAAGTGCGAAGCCGTCGAGGCACTACCGCCATTACCGCAGGTGATGATCTTGCGCCCCTCCAAAAACTTCGCGCGGACAAGATCAACCCCTGCCTGGAAGGCTGAGGTGTCGATGCGTCCTGCAAGTGCTGCGTGCGCCTGCAGATAGTTGCGGATGCTGAACGGGGTGGTGACGTGGGTCATGGTGTGATTTAGTCGGCAGGTTGGAAGAACACAATCTGGGCGCCGTTGCGTTCCAGATTGAAGGTGACCGGCTGCAGATCCCGCAGTGCTTCGCGGATTGCGGCGTGGGTCTCAGGTGGCGCGAAGAACATGATGAAGCCGCCGTTGCCGGCTCCCAGCAGTTTTCCACCGATTGCTCCGTGAGCCATTCCTGCGGAGTACCACTGGTCGATCTGGGGATCACTGATGCCGTCGGTCAACTGGGCTTTGAGGCGCCAGTTCTCGTCGAGCATGGAGCCGAAGTGGTCCAGCGAACCCGCTTCGAGTTCCGCCTTGAGTTCGTGAGCGATCTGCACCATTCGGCGCATGAGAGCCTTGCGGTCGGTCGAGCGAAGGGCTTCCGTCTGACGCGCCAGCACCAATGATGCGCTGCGGGTGCGGCCGGTGAAGAACACGAGCGTCGATGCATCAAGGGTTTGCAGCAGCGACGGCTTGCAGATGACCGGGTCCACCGCGACCGAGTCGTCCGGGTGGAAGCGGATCAGGTTCAGCCCTCCGTAAGCGGCGGCGTATTGGTCTTGTTTGCCAATTGGCTCACCACAGCGGTCGATCTCAATTTCACATGCTAGTCGGGCGAGAGCATCCTTGGAGATCGACTGATGCTTGAAGGCAAACAGCGCATTCAGGAGCCCGACCGTGTAGGTGCTCGACGAGCCCAGACCGGAGCCCTTTGACGGTATATCGGCCATCGAAGCAATCTCAATGCCCCCTTCGATTCCCGTGACCGCAAGGGCCTCTCGGACGAGTGGATGCTCGATCTGTGACGGAGTCTCGGCCTCCTCCGTGCGCGTGTAGCTGACTCGGATACGGCCGTCAAACTTACGATTAACGGCGATGTACATGTACTTGTCGATGGAAGTCGACAGGACAGCCCCCGGCTCCTCTCTATAGAAGGCTGGTAGGTCGCTGCCGCCGCCGACGTAGCTCATGCGCAACGGTGTCTTGCTGAGAATCATGGTGTGAGGTCGCAGTCGACTCGGTGGGTGGCGAAGGCAGCACTTGCTCTCACGGCGGGAACCTCGGCCGCTTCCCGCCGTTGCAGCACTTCGGCCAGGGTAGCTGCCGTCACGCCGCGCCAGCCATAATCTGCCGCCAGACGACGATGACGTTCTAAGTCTCCAACGTCGAGGAAGAGACGAACCGAGGCAAGCTCCCTGAGCGACGGGTGCATCAGCGCGGGAACCCCTTCGACGATCACGACGTCGCAGGGGCCGATCGATAGTATCGGACCGGTCATCGCGCTGCGCGTTCTGCGCTCGTAGCGCCGTGTGGCAAGCCAGTGCCGGCTGTCGGCAGCTATCAAAGGTGCAAGCGCGCTTGCTGCAGCATCGAGGTCGTATCGAGCATCGACAGGTTCGGTTTCGGGGCGCTCTTCGACGGGCTTCAGCCAACCGTCGAGGTTGATCAAATGGCAGTCGCGACCGGCCAAGGTCAGCAACTCGCAAAGCACGCGAGTGGCCATACTCTTTCCCGCACGCGCCGGCCCTGCGACTAGGATTAGGCGCGCCTGCGCCGCATCGGCCGCAACTCGGACGAGACGGGACGCCATCGCGCGATGACCGTGGAGGATCCACTCAACTGCGGCAACGAGATCGGGCACCACGTAGTCCGGATCGACCACGTGCTTTCTATCCTGGCCCGCATACCCTGTGCGCACGAGCACAGTTCGGACCCCGGCGCGGGCACCAGCCAGGATGTCAGCGCTGCTGTCGCCGACCATCCACGAGGAGCGGCGGTCGATGCCGAGTTCTCTGGCCGCACGCTCGAACAAGCCAGTGGCTGGCTTGCGACAATCGCATCGGACCTTCAATTCGGACACCTCGCCAGCGAATCCACCATGAGGATGATGCGGACACACATACAACCGATCGAGGTATCCCCCAGCCTCGCCGAGCAGGGCGTCCAGTTTGGAATGAATGCGTTCGAGTCCCGCCAGGGTCACGTCACCGCGTGCCAGCACCGGCTGATTGGTGATGCCGACCGCTAGCACACCCGCACGATTCAGCCGCCTGACCGCCTCACCGGCGCCGTCAAGCAAGTGAAGTTGCTCGGGCGAACGCAAATGGTCGACTTCGACGTTGAGCGTTCCGTCACGATCAATAAATACGGCGTTGCGCAGACCGCGGGAAGACAGGCGGTCAGGCAAACCGGCGTTTAAATCAGCCTCGACCTTGTCGAGCCGCTCGGGCGTTCCCATGTCTTTGATGTATTCCGGCGTCAGATGGGCATGCAAAGTCATGCCGCGAGCGAGCATCGCAGGGAATGAATGTCTCGCGAGGTCGGCCTTGCCTTCGCGCGGCGCCACGGCGGCGACGGCATCGGCCTCCATCACGTAGAGCGCGGCATTCACGAGGTTGCGATGAGCCGCTGCGTCGGCGTGTGGGTAAGGGTGGACGCCAATGACTCGACCGCCGGCATCGACCTCGATCAGATCGGAGTCGAAGGGATGGTCGTTCGGATGCAGCAGCAGGGTTGCGGACGCCGAAGCGCAGGCATGCACTCGCCAGATGGCGAGGAGATCGACGTCGGCGTAAGTGTCGCCGTAGATCACGAGAAACCGTGGGGCGAGTGCCGGTAGCGCATCGAGCAGCGCACCCGCGGTTCCCCTCGCCTCGCGCTCGACGCGGTAAACCAGCTGCACGCCCAGCCTACTGCCATCACCGAAGTGGTCAGCAATGACGGCGTGCTCGTAGTGCACGAGCAATGCGATACGTTCGAAGCCATGAAGACGGCATAGCGAAATGAGGTGCTCCAGCACGGGTCGACCCATCACTAAAGCCATCGGTTTGGGCAGATTGCCGGTGCGTGACTTGAGCCGGGTGCCCATACCGCCAGCCAGGATTGCGACTTGGCACTTCACGGCGTCATGCTCCACGAGCCGCTTCCTCTCGGAGTCTGCGTTTCCGCAGCACGAGGGTGCGGAACAGCAGTTCCTGCACTCGCCCAGGCATCAAGGACCAGATCAGGATGGCTGCGATGCCGCCGATCCGGCGTACAAAGAACTGGCGGTCGAAGTTGCGAATGCGGGCCTTTAGGTTGAAGCGCCAGTGGCGGGGCGCCCGTCGGGTGAACTGTTGCCGGTACCGTACCAGAATGTCGGGGACGTTTGCAAAGCGGATGCCCTGATTCGCGAATCGGAGCCAGAGGTCGAGATCCTCGGCATTGCCGAAAGTCGGATCGTAGGTTCCGCAGAGTTCAAACGCCCGGCGGCGCAGCATCACCGTGGGATGCGCCAGGGGGGTCGTGAATTGCAGCGTGCGTACGATGTCTGCATGGTGTTCGGGGTAGTGCCGGACACCGAACACCACGTCATTGTCGTCGATGAGTTCCAGCGATCCACCGACCACATCAACATCGGCATGGCTGTCCAGATAGGTGACTTGCGTCTGCAGCCGGTGCGGCAAGCAGAGATCGTCGGAATCGAAGCGGGCGACCAACGGTGCCCTAGACAATTCTATGCCTAGGTTCAGGCTCGCAGGAAGACCCAGTCGGGCTGGCGGCGTGACACGCCGGAATCTCGGATCTTCGGCGCAGAAGGCCGCGCAGGCGGCCGCCGCCGTGGCGTCAGTGCTTTCATCGATGACCAGGCACTCGAAGTCGGCGAACGACTGTTCGGCCACCGACCGCAGGCTGCGCGTCATAACCTCCGGTTGCTCGTTGAACATCGGCACCACCAAACTCACCGCAGGCACGCGGTCGGTGGCGACCACGTGTGGTGTGTACGGTGCGGAAACTGCCACGATCACAGTCCACGCGACCGCGCGATGTCGTCGATCGCGCGAAGCACGGCTGCCTTGGAGTCGAGCTTCGGCGACCACCCATAGGAGTGGACGCGCTCAGTTTCATACCGAAACTTTGGCACATCACCCAACCAGCCGCGGTCGCCCTCGCCGAAAACAATCTCTGCACGGCTGCTCACGCGGGCAACCACCGATTCGGCGATCCAACGCACAGTGACACCGGCATCGACCGCACCGACATTCAAGATCTCGATCTTTGGGCCAGTCTCGCGCCCCGCGACCGTGAGCATCGCGCCGACCAAATCGCTGACGTGCAGATACGCCTTCTGCTGAGTGCCGTTGCCAAGCACCACGAGCCGGGTCGGATCCCGCGCAAGGCGGCCGATGAAGTCGAAGATCACCCCGTGGGTCGCGGGAACACCCACGACGTTGGGAAAGCGGTGAATGTTGGCTTTCCCGAGAAACGCCTCAGCAGCGGCACAGATCTGTGCTTCCGACGCAAGTTTCATGGCGCCGTAGTTCGAGATGGGCCGCAACGGGCCAAGCGTCTCCCGCAGCGGAACACCGTGCCAGTCGCCGTAGACCGCCGAACTACTGGCGAAGTGGTAAACGCGAACCGAGTGGCGACTGGCGGCGCGCAGCGACTCGAATGTCGTGAGGAACGTGTCATGCAAATCGACATTTGGATCGCGTACGCCGGCTGGAATATCGGAATTGGCCGCAAGATGCCAGATCTCCCAAATCGGGTAAACGGCAGACTGTTCGAAAGCGGCTTCGCACTCCCGCGGGTCCGCGAGATTAGCCTGGATAAAGCTGAACAGCGGGGTCGTGTCTGGGTCCGGAAGCAGTTGCCGCTGGCCCCGGCTGAGGTTGTCGATGACCGTGACGCGGTGCCCGCGGTCTAATAGCGCACGCACGAGGTTGGAGCCGATGAAGCCGGCACCCCCGAGTACCACCGAATGGACCTGCGCGCCGCCGCCTAAAGTCGATAATGTTTCAAACATGCATGAGTCCTAGCTGGCGAAAGAACTGCGAGTACTGTGCCGAAAATCTGGCGTACGTGTAACGTTGCGCTGCCGATCGGCCCGTTTCCGCAATCCGATGACGGGTTTGCGGGTCCAGCAGCAACTGGGCCACTTGAGATGCCACCTCGACGGCACTGCGTTCTGTTACCAGCACGCCGGTCTGTCCCGGGACGACGAAATCCGTTACACCGCCCGAGTCGGTGCAGACGACCGCACAGCATGACGCCATGGCCTCCAGTACCGGCAGGCCGAAGCCTTCCGAGACCGATAAAGAGAGGACGACATCGCAGCTGCGATAAAAGTCTCGCATCTCCGAGTCAGACTGAGGGCCCCAAAATGCAACCTCCGAAGACGCGGACGAGCGACGGAGCAGTTCATCCTGCGTAGCACATGCAAACTCGATTTCGAGATGGGACAACCGCGGATCCCTTGCTAGGAGTCGAACCGTATCGAGGAAGAGGTCGAAGCCCTTGTTCGGTGCAGACGTACTGACACATCCAACCCGCATTTTCGCTGACATTCGGGCGGCCGGACGGGACGCTTCCACCGGCCGCAGGAACTCTGGTGCAACGAAGTTCGGGATCAGTTCGCCCTTCTGTGCGAGCGTACGTCGCAGGAACTGGGACACGAAAATGCGGTGACAGGGCACCCGCCTAGACAGCCACAACAGTATCGTGTTCACCAGCTTGGCGGGTTGCGCCGTCGGTGCTAGTTTGATAAGCGAGATGTCGTCTAGGCCCTGAACCAGCAGAACCGATCGTTCGCGGCGGAAGAGCGCGCCGACCAATGCCGCAACGCCGATGAGCCGGTAGCTGCTCGTGAAGAACGGCCCGTCGCTGGTGGCACGGCCACGTGCGACAGCCCATGCGAAACGTGCGCGTCGTAGGCGGTGCCCGGTATGGAGTCGCCGCACCTGGACGCGGGTGTCAAACGCAAAGTAGGGCAGTGGGCTGTAATCAGGACAAATCACCGAGATCGAGATACCTTGCTCGGCGGCGACGTTCGCGACGGCAGTCAATACGCGCAGGCCGCCCGACGCATTGAAGTCCTCGATTACGATCGTCAGTGGTGTCATGAACGGGGGGCTCTCACAACGCAAGGGCCAAGGTGACCTGACAGGCCGTCTCGGATGCCCCGTGCCACCATCCGGAGGCGGGTCGGCCGGTCGTCGGAATGGATCACGAGGAGCAGCAGCTTGCCGGCCGAACGCACGCACTGCGCGGCCTTCCATGCTGGTGGAACATAGCGCCGGAGCATCATCGCGGTCACGTTTCGGAACTGGTAGTACCCGCGTACCGGCGAGTCGATGTGGGCGACCATGCCGAGTGCACGAATCGAAGATTTGCCGAGGGTGTGCCGAAAGGTGCCGACACGCAGGCCGACGAGCGGGATGCCGTGACTTCGGCATCGCCAGCCCCACTCGAAGTCGACGCAATCGATGAAGAGGTCAGCTTCGAACTCGCCGACGATCTCGAACACGGACAATGGGCAGCCTGAGCCCGAACTCATCAAATCGCGAATCGGCAGGCTCGCGACGTGGTCCGTCGAGTACGCGCCGGGAAGCAGGCAGTGGACGCTGGTGCCGCCGCTAGTGATGGCCGCGGCGAGCGAATCGATCGCGTGTTCGTCGACCAGCGAATCCTGGTCGAAGAACATAACGACCGATGCACCGATTTCACGCGCGCGTGCAATGCCGGCATTCTGAGCCGCCGCAATGCCTGCATTGCCCCGCATGTCCACAAGATCTACTGCCAGTGTGTTCGCCCAATCTCGCAGTTGTTGTCGACAATGCGTCTTGGTCGAGTTGTCGACGATGATAAGGCGGCATCGACCGGCGAGCACACGCCAGAGAGCATCTGGTGTGGAGGTCGCGTTGTACGCGACGACGATGGCGGCGATCACGAGGAAACGGCTTTCGCCGCTCGACGCGCCGGACGAACGGTTGGGCCTGCTGACGCTAGGCAGAACAGCACGACCTGCAGATTCAGCATGATGTGGACCGACGCCCATTGGCCGTAACGCAGCCCGACAACAGCCAGCGTGAGCGCGTGCGCCAGTCCGATGATTGCCACTGTCCCCCGCATGCGCGAGATGCGTATCACGGCGTACCCGACGAAGCCCACGAAAAGCGCGAGCCCAGCTACGCCACCCTCGGAAAGCAGCAGCAGAACGAGTGATCCAGCGTCGTCCTTGTTGAGGCCCAGCCATGCGTCGTCGATCGGAAAGTCGAACAGGAACTCGATGATGCGTTCGTAGCTTTGACGGTGGGACGTGATGCCGAGACCTAACAACGGAGCTTCACCCAAGCTGGTAGCGGTGACAAGTGCATTCGATTGGATTGCGAAGACCGAAGACTGGTCGGTGGCATCCCCTTCTGCAAGCGCGAGTACTCCGTTGATGCGATCGCTAGCAAACGGAATGGACACGTAGGCGCTGCCGAGCGCGGCGATCGCTACGCAGCTGACGGCGAGCGTCTTGAACGACCTTTGTCTGATACTGCCAATGACGAGTGCGATCCCGAGTTGGACGTACGCGACTAACGACAACGTCAAAACGTAGCTTGCGAGCATGGCGAGACGCCCGCTGCGCATCTCCTGCGGCGCCTCACGGCCGGCAAGTAGGGTGACGAGCAGCGGTGGCAACAGTAGGTAGCTTAGGTGTGCCGGCTCCGTCATGAGCCCAGAGGCGCGGGGTAAGGAAAGCCAATACTCGATCGATCCCTTCATGACGCCGAGAAAGGAAAGCCGCACTAGGTCGCTACTGCCAATCAGGCCACCAATCATCTGCAGCGTAACGAAGGCCACATTGATCAGCGCAGCTGCCTTGTAGGCCCGCCAGACGCCCTCAGCGCCAGAAGCCAGCAGACATGCGGCGAAGAAACACTGGTGAATCCCGATCGATATCAGATAGCTCGGATAGGCCAAGCCGCCGTTCCACTCAGCGACAACCGCGAAGAAGACGAACACCGCCATCAGGACGGTGTTGTGGCGAACGAAGCGGGCTTCGCCCCCGTTGCGCTTGGCGACGATTGCGAGTGCGACGACGATGGGCATCGTCGCAATCATGGTAGCAACAGCCAGTGACGACACCCCGAACGGCGCGGGTAGGCCCTGGAACGACAGCACCAGAGTCATCAGCACCGGCGCGACGGCGTTCGACCCGCTCCGGTTCAGCGTGGGGGGCACGACAGCCTGTCCTCATTGAAGAGCCGACATATTAGATGTCCTCCCCAAAGCCGCGCCCGGACCTTGAAGTACCGGGCGTATGCCATCGGCAACGCCTTTCCGTGACGTATGGCTACATCACGCGTCTCGCGCGCTCCGCCCGAGGTGGAACTCGCACCTCCGAGCTCAAAGTCGACCACCGGTTGATCGCTGTACGAGACAGTCAGCGTGCGATCGCGTAGCAAGCGGTTGACCCAATCCAAGTCTGCCGCGTAGCGTAGCGATTCGTCGAAGCGGCCAATTGAGCGGAAGACGCTGAGTTTCGCAACCAAACCAGGGTGCGGCCAGTACATGTGTTGGGGATCGTGTCGTTCCGGGGGGCGCTGTGGGTGATATACGGACAGGACGCGTCCCGCGCGGCAGAAGTTGACAGGATGGCAGACGATCCTGTCGGCGGTGTG
>Ga0105048_10013160_pt1 | contig 12939 bp, 11 predicted proteins | sample MAT05_FD_78382 | JGI IMG/M metagenome (GOLD analysis project Ga0105048, IMG submission 78382) | Freshwater microbial communities from Lake Fryxell liftoff mats and glacier meltwater in Antarctica - MAT-05 | ecosystem: Environmental > Aquatic > Freshwater > Ice > Liftoff microbial mat | place...
AGAAAATCGAGCCAAATCCACATCAGCCTCGAAAGTTCTTCAATGAGGAACGGCTCCAAGAATTGGCCGCAAGTCTCAGAGAACAAGGACTCATTCAGCCGATCGTTGTTCGTCGTCTGCCGAATGACCGATTTCAGATTATTGCTGGTGAGAGACGTTGGCGCGCTTCGAAGTTAGCTGAGCTCGTGCATGTCCCCGTCATCATTCGTGAGGAAGAATTCAAGGACTTCGCCACCGACCTAGCGAGCTTAACCGAAAACCTTCAACGCGAAGAACTGAACTCCATCGAGCTCGCACGTGCCTACGAGCGAATTTTGAGCACCCATCAAATTACTCAAGAGGCGCTCGCGGAGAAACTAGGGCTTTCACGAGTTGCCATCACCAACACTCTTCGCCTGCTCAGATTGCCCGAAACCATTCAGACCCTGGTCATCGAAGGAAAACTCAGCGAAGGGCACTCCCGGGCACTCCTTCCTCTTGAAGACAACGACGACATTTCGAAACTCGCCGATAAGATCATAAATGAAAAGCTAAGCGTCCGAGATACGGAGAATACCGTGCGGATGCGAATTGTCTCTCGATCCATTCCCGTCGCCTCGGGGGCTCCCGCAGCGGCGGCTGGTAGTTACCTCTCGGAAAGTGCTCGGCCTACCAAAGACACAGAAGTCTTGAATCTTGAAGACGAATTTCGGCAGCTTTTTGGCACTAAAGTCCTCATTAAGGGAAACGGGCAGCGTGGTACCTTAGAAATTTTCTACACTAGTCCCGAATCACTGCACCGGATTGTTCATCAACTCCGAACGCTGAAACCATGAACGAGCCAGAATTTCAAAACCATCCTCAGACCGGGGAAGTTACCGCACTACTGGGGTCCGGAGCCACGTTTGAAGGTCGATTGATCTTTGAGGGGGTGGTCCGAATCGACGGCATCTTCAAAGGCGACATCTTCAGCCGAGATACTTTGATCGTTGGGCCCGAAGCCAAAGTCTATGCCCAGGTGGAAGCGGATGTGGTTGTCGTCGCGGGATACCTCGAGGGACAAATTCGGGCGACGGGCAAAGTCGAAATTCAAGCCGGTGGTTCTCTCAAAGGATCGGTGCAATCGCCAGTCTTCAAAATTGAAGAGGGCGGGCTGTTTGACGGCCACACTCAAATGTTGCCCGCATAGATCTAAGCTGCGCTGCGAAAAAGTTTTCCACCGCCGGTAGTCTGATAGCCGATAAAGCGGAAACATTTCGGAGCTTTCAATGGCAAAATTCGATGTTGACCTAGTTCAGAAGAGAGTGTTGCTTAGGCCTTGTTCTATGCAAATCCTACAATCTTTGGGAATCAATCAATCGTTCTTTGTGGTGCTCGGCATTTTTATGGGCACCTACGTTTTACTTTCGTTTCTCTGCCTCAACAAGCTTGCCGTTTTTCTGCACGAACGGGAGCACCGGATTGATGGCCGGGAGAAGGAGAGCGAGAAACTGCATGAAGACGTCAAGCAGATCGAATTAAAGTTGGCCGCCTCCCGCCGGGAAGCACAGGCGGAAGCCAGCCTCGCTTTTACTGAGCTAAAGAGCAAGGCGGTCGATCAGCAAAGAAACATTCTCGGCGCGGCCCGCGAGCAGGGCGCGACGGAGCTGCGTGGACTTCGCGAAGATCTCGCACGGCAGCTCCAAACCGAAATTAGAAAAGTTGAGAAGGACATTCCCATACTGTCCCGTCAAATTCTTGATCAGATCCTCAAGGACTCCCCGACAAAAGCCCGGTCCAGCGGAATTCTGGAAAGCGAAGCATGAGCACGGAAGCACTTCATCAAATGGGCCCAACAATCGCGGACTTGGTCAAAGGAGTTAATCTCCTCGTTGTTATCGCCATCATCTATTTCGCCGGCCGCAAAAGTATCGCCCTCGCATTGCGCGAGCGGCACGATGTGACTAAGCGCCGCTTAGTTGACGCTAAAGCCGAGCTCGAAAAGATGAAAGTGGAAGCCGCGCGATTCCGCGAAGAAATCAGCCACATGTCGGACACGAAAAGGAAGCTCGTGAGCGAAGTGGAAGAAGAAGGACGAAAGCTAGCGGGTAATATTATCGCGGAAGCGCAAGCCACCGCGAAACGGATCCTCGAAGAAACTAAGAGCGCGGCGGAATATGAAGTGCGCGCCGCGAGCAATCGCCTGCGGGCGAAGCTCGTCGGTGACGCCATTATGGAGAGCACTCAGATTATTCGTTCGGATTCGGGTGAGATTAAGAACAAAATTCACGATCGACTTATTGAGCGCTTTTTGACGGACTCTCCGGATGAGATTTCGCCGGTTAAGCCCGAGTCGGTTGAGGCCAGGGAGTAGTCATGGCGAGAACCATTGAGCTCGTTGCAAGGCGATATGCGAAGGCGCTTTGGCTGACGGCGCAAAATGCAAGCGAGGCGGGTACATGGCGGGAACCTCTCGGGGCGTTCGTCGGGTTCATGAGGTCCTCGCCCGACTTGCACCAATTGGTAACGAGCCCCGTATTCTCGAGAGAAGAAAAATGGGGGGTCGTCTCGGGCATTCTGAAACAACTCAAAGCGCCCGAAGGACTGTCAAAATTCTTTCACGCTCTTCTTGAAGCCGGTCGGCTCGACGCCGTCGTCATCATCGCGCGGCACTTTGAGGCTTTGGTCGACGAAGCGCTGGGTGAAATTGTAGCTGAAGTCGAATCGGCCCTGCCGCTGACTGAAAACCAGCAAAAACTAATTACCGAGAAACTCGAAGGGGTCACCCACCGAAAAGTCAAAGTAATGACGGTTATTCGTCCGGAGTTGCTCGCGGGCATCCGAGTTAACGTTCTTGGGAAAACCTTGGATGCGTCCCTCATCGCCAATCTCAATTCAATGCAAAACGTTCTCCTTCAAGCGGAAGCCTGAGAGAATATTAGAAACTTAAAGGAGCCTAACCAAACATGCAGCAATTAAGAGCCGAAGAAATCAGCGCCCTGATTCGCAAGCAGATCAGCGATTTCGATACCAAGCTGGAACAAAGCGAAACGGGAACCATCATTTCGGTTGGTGACGGCGTCGCCCGCATTCACGGTCTCGACAAATGTATGGCCGGCGAAATGCTTGCCCTTCCCGGCGACCTCTATGGTCTGGCTTTGAACCTTGAGGAAGACAACGTCGGCGTGGCCATCTTCGGTTCCGACCAGAACATCAAGGAAGGCGACATCGTCAAACGCACCGGCAAGATATTGCAGGTCCCCGTCGGACTTGAAATGGCAGGACGGGTTGTAAATGCAATTGGTTTACCAATCGACGGTAAGGGCCCAATCAAAACGACTGAATCGCGCGTTGTTGAAACCAAGGCGCCCGGCATCGTCAAAAGACAGTCGGTCAAAGAACCACTCCAAACCGGCATCAAGATCATTGATGCACTCATTCCGATCGGGCGCGGTCAGCGAGAACTCATCATTGGCGATCGGCAAACGGGCAAAACGGCAGTCGCCATCGACACCATCATTAACCAAAAAGGCAAAGGCGTTTACTGCGTCTACGTCGCCATCGGCCAGAAGCAATCCACAATTGCTCAAGTTGTGGAGAAGCTGCGTTCTGCCGGAGCATTGGAATACACCACCGTGGTCGCCGCGGGCGCGGCCGAGTCGGCTCCTCTTCAGTACATGGCGGCCTACACGGGTGTGACCATCGGTGAATGGTATAGAGACTCTGGCAAGCATGCCCTCATTGTTTACGACGACTTGACGAAACAAGCTCAAGCTTATCGTCAACTCTCTTTGCTCCTTCGCCGGCCCCCGGGTCGCGAAGCATATCCCGGCGACGTGTTCTATCTTCACAGTCGTCTCCTCGAACGCGCGGCGAAATTGAGCGACGAACTCGGCGGCGGTTCTTTGACGGCGCTTCCCATTATTGAGACTCAAGCGGGGGACGTGTCCGCTTACATTCCGACAAACGTCATCTCCATCACGGACGGGCAAATTTTTTTGGAAAGCGATCTGTTCTACGCGGGCGTTCGTCCTGCGGTGAACGCCGGTCTCTCGGTCAGTCGCGTGGGCGGTAGTGCCCAGGTGAAAGCGATGAGAACCGTAGCCGGTCCACTCCGATTGGAGCTTGCTCAGTTCCGAGAGCTCGCAGCTTTCGCTGCGTTCGGATCTGATTTGGACGCCGCCACCCAAAAGCAGCTGAACCGCGGGCTTCGGCTTCGGGAAGTTTTGAAGCAAGGTCAGTATCAACCCATGGAAGTTACCAAACAGGTACTCCTGATCTACGCGGTCACCCAAGGCTTCCTGGACTCCATCCCTGTCGAGAAGGTCAAGGCGTTCGAAGACCAGATGCTTGCCAACTTGGACTCGCGCGGTCAAGCCCTCACGGCCGACTTGAATGAGCGTAAAGTTATTGACGATAGGAACAAGCCCCAAATTGTGGCGTTCTTAAAAGAGGTCGTTGGTCACTTCGAGACGCAAGCCTAAACTAGAAGGATTTAAGACAAGGTGGCATCACTTAAGGACATTCGGCGTCGGATTGCTAGCGTGAAAAGCACTCAGCAAATTACGAAAGCAATGAAGGTTGTCGCGGCGAGCAAGCTTCGTCGGGCCCAAAACGCCATTTCCGGTGCCCGCCCCTTCGCGCACAAAGTCGAGGAAATCACGCTGCGGATGCTCTCCGAGATTCTCGAGGAGAAAAAACTCATCGCCCATGACAAGGCGCAGGCGTTTCTGGAGTCATTGCACCCCCTATTAAAAACGCCTAATCTGCTCGACCCCAACACTGGTCGCGAGCGGAATAAAAAAGTCGGTCTCCTCGTGGTATCCGCGGATCGCGGCCTTTGTGGCGCCTACAACTCGAACGTGCTTCGGTTTGCATGGCGCTACTATCAAGAGCTCAAGGCGCACGGAAACGTGGACATCAAACTATTTTTCGGTGGCAAACGTGGATATGACCACTTTGCCAAGCGCGGCATCCCCGGAATGTTTTTCGCCGATATTTTCACGGGCCGCCTCACGAGCACCAAAACTGACGCCATCGCGAAAGTGATTACTCAACAGTTCCTAAATGGCGAAATTGACTCATTCAAAGTAATCTACACCGAGTTTAAGTCCGCACTTGTGCAGACGGTGACCTTGAAAAAGCTGTTGCCGCTCGATATCAGCGTGGACGGAGTTGCTCGCCTCAGTAACGCACTGTCCCCTCCTTATATATATGAACCAAGCCAAGAAGAACTGGTACGTGGGCTCATTTCAAAACAGGTCTCAACTCAGTTCTATAAAGTTTTCGCGGATAGCTTCGCCAGCGAGCTGGGGTCCAAAATGACCGCCATGGACAATGCGACGCGCAACGCAGGAAAAATGATTTCTTCGCTGACTCTCACGGCCAACCGGGTCCGACAAGCGGCGATCACGACCGAACTCATGGAAATTATTGGTGGAGCGGAAGCCCTCAAGGGCTAGCCGAGCATCGTAAGAAGTTTGTTTAAAGGAGAATAGAAAAACATGGCAACAGCAGAACCCACCGGAGTTGGCAAAATTGCCCAAGTAATGGGTCCCGTCGTGGACGTCGAGTTTAAGGAATTCGAACTTCCCGCTATGTTGACGGCCCTCAAGGTCACGAACCCCGCGCTGGGCAAAGAAGAAGGGAATCTCGTTCTCGAAGTGGCCCAACACTTGGGCGAGAACACCGTTCGTTGCATTTCGATGGACCAAACCGATGGCCTCGTTCGGGGTCAAAAGGTGATCAATACCGGCGCTCCCATCCAGACGCCCGTCGGCAAAGAAGTCTTGGGCCGGGTCATCAACGTGACCGGACAGCCCATCGACGAAATGGGGCCAATCCACGCGAAGAAATACTACTCCATTCACCGCGCACCGCCTGAATTCAAAGACCAAAGCGTGAATGTCGAAGCTCTGTGGACCGGCATCAAAGTCGTCGATCTTTTGGCGCCCTACGCTAAAGGCGGAAAAATTGGATTGTTTGGCGGCGCCGGCGTAGGCAAGACTGTTCTCATTCAGGAACTCATCCGTAACATTGCTACCGAGCACGGAGGCTATTCGGTTTTCGCCGGGGTCGGCGAACGGACACGCGAAGGTAACGACCTTTGGACGGAGATGAAGGAATCGGGAGTTATCGAGAAAACCGCGCTCGTTTTCGGACAGATGAACGAACCCCCCGGCGCCCGCGCCCGGGTAGCCTTGACGGGTCTGAGCGTTGCCGAATACTTCCGCGACGAAGCGAACCAGGACGTTCTTCTATTCATCGACAACATTTTCCGGTTTACTCAAGCCGGTTCGGAAGTGTCGGCCCTTCTCGGCCGAATTCCTTCGGCCGTGGGTTACCAGCCGACGTTGGCGACCGAAATGGGTCAGATGCAGGAACGCATCACTTCCACCAACAAAGGTTCCATCACCTCGGTGCAAGCCGTCTATGTTCCTGCCGACGACTATACCGACCCGGCTCCGGCTACGACCTTCGCCCATTTGGATGCGACGACCAACTTGTCCCGCGCCATTTCGGAGCTTGGCATCTACCCGGCCGTGGATCCGTTGGCTTCGACCTCGCGACTTCTTCACCCGGATGTGGTGGGCGAGGAGCATTACAAAGTGGCTCGCGATGTTCAGAAAATTCTGCAACGATACAAAGAGCTTCAAGACATTATCGCGATTCTCGGTATGGACGAGCTTTCGGATGACGATAAATTGACGGTCACGCGCGCACGGAAGATTCAACGGTTTCTCTCGCAGCCGTTTTTCGTGGCCGAGCAGTTCACTGGTTCGCCGGGTAAATATGTCGAAATCGAAGACACGGTCAAAGGCTTCAAAGAAATTCTGGACGGCAAACACGACGCACTTCCGGAACAAGCTTTCTACATGGTAGGTACCGTGCAAGAGGCCATCGAAAAAGCAGAAAAAATGGCGAAAGGCTAACTGTGGACCTAACCATTCTGACCCCGACGCGAAAAATTGTCGAAAAGGAAGAAGTTGTCGAAGTCTTGGTGCCAGCTACGGTCGGCACGCTCGATATTCTCCCGAACCACGCAAACATTGTGAGTGAGCTCGAAACCGGGGTGCTGAAATGGCGGAGCGGATCGAACTGGAAAAGCGCGAGCATTTCCTTCGGTTGGCTCGAAATTCATGACCAGCACATCACGGTTCTTGCGGACATGTCTGAACTGGGAAACGAGATCAACGTGGAGCGGGCGAAGAAAGCCGAATCGAACGCCAAGGAAAAGCTCAATACGGGCGGGCTCGACCAAGACGGTTTCGCCAGATGGGAACTCAAGCTGAAACGTGCGATGGCGCGTCAGTCTGCGGCAATTTGACGCGTTTCTGGACCTGAAATTGCTAAGGGGGAACGATGGCAAGGCTTGCGACCGTCTACGTCTGCAGTCAGTGTGGCGCGAAGTCGCCGAAATGGGCTGGTAAGTGTTTCGAATGCGGCGCCTGGGGCTCACTTGTGGAGGAAGTCGAAGAGCGACTGTCTCCCAAGGAAGAAGCCAAAAAAACCCGACAAGATAGGATCTCTGGGAAACCCGCGGGACAGAGTGGACCCGTACGTGCACTTCACGAGGAGGACGCGGCTTCAACCCACAAAAATGATCGTATTCAGAGCGGATTCACCGAGCTCGATCGGGTACTCGGCGGCGGATTCGTTCCTGGTTCCATTCTACTCTTCGGCGGCGAGCCGGGCATTGGGAAGTCGACACTTCTGCTTCAGGCCGTTGCGAACTTGGCCCGGCAAGGAAAGCGATGTCTCTATGTGAGTGCCGAGGAATCGGGGCCTCAGGTTGCCGCGCGAGCCCGTCGCCTCGGGATTCCCAATTTAGAAAACCTCAAATTTCTCGCTACCGTGGAACTCACCGAAGCGCTGGATGCCGCCGATCAGACCAAGGCTGAAATTGTGGTCGCGGACTCGGTTCAAACCCTTGAGTCGACCCAGCTTGAAAGCGCCGCGGGAACGGTTTCCCAGGTGCGGGAGGTCGCTCGCGCCTTTACCGCTTTGTCCAAGAACCGCGGCGTCATTACGCTGCTTGTGGGGCACGTTACTAAAGAAGGTTCCATAGCGGGACCGCGACTTCTCGAGCACATGGTCGACGGCGTGTTTTATTTCGAACTGGCGGCGAGCGGTGCCTATCGTCTGGTGCGTGGTCAAAAGAACCGGTTTGGCGCGACGCACGAGCTCGCGGTTTTCGAAATGAGCGGGAACGGACTCATTCAAGTTGAAAATCCATCCGCGCGTTTTCTTGCGGAACGCTCCAAGGAAATGCCAGGATCGGCCGTGGTGGCGCATCTGGAAGGATCGCGTCCGTTTCTCACCGAGTTTCAAGCGCTCGTCAGCCGCTGCTACCAAGGTTACCCGCGAAGAACTGTGCAAGGGGTCGATCAAAATCGGGTGTCGGTCTTGCTCGCGGTGATTGAACGAAGTCTCGGCGTGAGTTTCGCCGATAGGGATGTCTACTGCAAGGTCGCGTCCGGCGCGCGCATCGAGGAACCCGCCGCGGATTTGGCCATTTGTTTCGCGCTCATTTCGGCGGCGGAAGGTGAGAGTCTTCCCGCGGATTTAATTTTCATTGGAGAAGTGGGACTAGGAGGTGAAATTCGTTCGGTCAGCGGATTGGGCGCACGGTTGAATGAAGCCAAAGGAGTTGGCATCACTCGCGCCATCGTACCCGCTTGGCTGCTTAAGGAAGCCAACGACACCAAAGGCATTAAATGTATTGGGGTGAAAAACATTCGCGAAGCGCGGGACGCCATTCCGAAGGGCGCGCGCAAGACCGCTTCGGACCCCCACCCGCCCAATCGAGAGCTCCCGTTTTGAGGACCTAGAGGAATTTAACTTGTTTTTCCGCCGCTAGCTTCGTGAGTTTGGTGGAGAGCTCTTGGGCGTTCTCGCCGACTAAAAATGTCCAGTACTGTCCGTTCAGTGGATAGGAAGTCGCGCAGTAGGGTCGATTTCGATCGTTGAGACAACCGATAAGCTTCTTTTCCGACGCTAGCGATTTGCGCGGTAAACTGGCGAAAAACGTCTTGAGCTCTGGCACATCGCTGCGCTTCACCGCGAAAACAATCGAAGCCAACCGGGGAAGAGTGTCGTCGTTGAGACGCAAATGGGAGGTCGCGGAGAGGATTTCGCTGGAAAGCCGGCGCGCGAAAAAATTTGAGGCCGTCCGGGCTAGCTCTTCGTCAGTGGCCCAGACGGCAACCAGAGAATAGGTTTTAGTGGGCTCTCTCCAGGTGGAGGAGAGTATTGAGTCGAAGCTAGCGGTTAGCCTCACCGCGACCGCGCGGTCAAACGTTCCGTTGTGGCCTTGAAGCGCGCGCACGGCGTCCGCGTCCTCGTCGATCACGGATTGCAGGATGCGCTCGTTCTCATTGGAAAGCGTGGCAATCCAGCGTGCGGATAGGCCAGAAAGGATGGCGGACAAGGCCTGCGTCGCGAAAGAGGCGCTGGTCGGCAGCGTGGGCAGCGAGCTCTGTTTTAGAAAGTAGTCTCGCCATTCCACGCGCTGGTCGGGAGAAGAAACCCAGGGAAACCGTTTCAAGATCGAGAAATGCACGAGGGAAAAAGCATCATTGAAAGAAAAGTTCTTGGATTCAAGGGGAATGCCCAGAGAAACGATGGGACCGAGGTTCTCCACTTCCGGTTTCACATCCTCGTCCGCCAAAGGATAGAGGAAAATGATCATCGCCTGCTCGGGAGGCCAGGGCGTTTTGAAAAAGGTTAGCGAACTTTCGATGGAACCCGCGAGATTTTTTGCGATGGCGACTCGCTCGAACTTTTCGGTGTAGCGCTCAAGCCGTTTCTGATAGGGACGCCAGACGAGCTGATCGTAGATGGGGAGAAGCGCTTTCAGGTGAGTTTGGAGGCCGACCAAATCGGATGCGTCGAACAAACCGAGGGAGCGGTCACTCAGCTCGGAAAGGTTCTTGGAAAACGCTGCTTGGGTGAGCAGGAACGGCACATGCTCGCGATGCTTCCAAAGAAGATCGGACACCGCTTTCAAGTGGGCCTGGGTTTCGGCAGAGTTCTGCGGACTCTTGGCGAAAAGTTCATAGGTGGGATTGGGGCGGCCCGAATCACCCTCATCCAGCTTCTGAACGAAACGGAGGAAGCTGTGGATTTGGGAAAAGCGAAAATCGGCTCGAAGGGCCGCGGCGGTCACATCCGCGGTTCCCGTCAGCGCCAGAAACGCGAGAACTAAGGGTGTGATGTTTGGAGGACGCCGGGATCTGAGAAAGTTCTTGCCCACGGAAATGAGGATGGGGAGTACCGAAACGAAGACTACCACGACGATGATTTTGTGGAGATGGTTTGCCAGCGGCGTCAGTCCGAGTCCGTACCCCAAGAACACCATGCTAGGCACCCATATTAAACCGCCCACGACGTTGAAGCGGAAGAACTTCGCATAGTTCATGTTCGCCATGCCCGCCGCGAAAGGGACGAAGGTGCGGAAGATGGGAACGAACCGGGCAAAAATGAGGGCCCGGGCGCCATGACGCTCGTAAAAATCGTGGGCCGCGACGAGATGCTTCTTTTTGAAAAGCAGTGAATCCTCTTTCTGATAGAGGAGGCGACCGCCCTTCCGGCCGAGCAAATAACCGCATTGGTCGCCAATGATGGCCGCGAGCGTTCCGAAAGTCGTCAGCCAGAAAACGTTCAGAATGCCGGGTCCGCCCGTTCCATCGCTGGCGGCGAAAATGCCGGCGGTGATGAGCAGCGAGTCGCCGGGAAGAAAGAATCCCACGAGGAGTCCTGTTTCAATGAAAATGATGGCGGTCACCGCCAGCACCCCCCCGGTGGCAACCAAATGCTTGAGGCCTTCGGAGGAGTGGAGCGAACTGAGGAATTCGAGGATCTGTTCCATTATCTTTTCTCTTACTTCTCCCGCTCGCGCAACTCATCTACGATGGCTTTTTGGATGAGGTGTTTCACGGATCGGGAAATCTGAATAACTCGGCTACGGTCCATCGCGGATGCGGGGCCTTCGGCGAGTCGAATGGGAGGAAGAAACTTGATCTTCCATTTCACGGGCAGCGGAATGACATTCATCGGGATGGGAACCACGGTACCTAAAATGTACTTGGTAAACTTAATTTGCGAAAGGTTGATGTGAGTTTCTTCGGCGCCTATGACGAGCGCCGGTATGATGGGGGCGCCCGTGATCATGCTGAGACGCACAAAGCCGCGCTTGAATTCCTGAAGGCGGTAGCGGCGGTTGATGGGTTTAAAATTTCCGGCCTCTCCCTCCGGAAAGAGGATGAGTGCCTCTTTCTCTCTGAGAATTTCAAGGCTGTGGTTGAAGTCGGCCTCGACCAGCCCCATTTTCTCCGATACCACCTTGACCGGCTTACCCAGGAACCAAAGCTTGTGCGCGACGAGCTTGGGAATGCGCTTAGTGGCTCGGCGAATTTCATTGCTAAGCATGAGCGCGTCGAATCCGGCATATCCAGAGTGATTGCTGACGATGACGACGGGCCCCTCGAGTGGAAGGTGCTCCGTGCCCTCAACTTCGACCCGGAGATATTTGCGGATAATTTCGAGGGTAAGAACGGGAATGAGCTTGAACGCCAGGTCCTCGCGGCTCAATTTACCGGAAAGGAAACGGCCGATGAGCTTCTTGTCGCTCAGGGTAAAAAACGAGGAAGACATCTTTTATTTTTGCCTCAATGCGAACAAAGCATAGTATGGGCGCCCTATGAAGTACATTCTCGCCATTGACCAAGGGACCAGCTCGAGCCGCGTCGTCATTTACGACGAAAAGATGCGGGTGGTGTCGATGGGCCAGGAAACCTTTCCTCAGCATTACCCCAAAACCGACTGGGTGGAGCACGATTTGGAGGAAATTTGGACCTCCGTACGGCATGCCTTTGTTAAAGCGGTTGACGGCGCCCGAGACAGTACTTTTCGAGTGGCGGACATCGTGAGCATTGGCATCACGAACCAAAGGGAGACGTTCGGACTGTGGGAGCAGTCGTCGGGTAAACCCATCGGAAACGCCATCGTCTGGCAGTGTCGACGATCATCCGCCATCTGCGAAAAATTGAACCGCAGCGCGATGAGACAGAAAGTCATCCAGCGGACGGGTCTCGTCATCGACCCCTATTTTTCGGGAACCAAGCTGATGTGGAGACTCGAGAAGGAGAAGGGGCTGCGGGCCCGAACCTTGGCCGGGGATGTTGCGTTTGGAAACATCGACACGTTCATCATGTGGAGGTTGACCGGCGGGCAAAGCCACTTTACCGATGTCACCAATGCTTCGCGTACGCTCCTGATGAATCTTAAAACGCTTGAATGGGATCCGGTTCTTCTCAAGATATTCCGCATTCCGGCACTAATTCTTCCGAAGATCCTGCCTTCCGATGGCGACTTCGGGACGACAGTCGAAAATGCGTTACCGGGTTTGCCCGCCAACATTCCCATTCGCGGGGTGCTCGGTGACCAACAGGCCGCGCTATTCGGACAAGCCTGTTTCGAAAAAGGCCAAGGAAAAGTCACCTATGGCACGGGCGCATTTTTGCTGGTGAACACGGGGAATCAGATCAAGCGTTCGCGGAACGCACTGAGCACGGTGGCCTGGAGGGTCGGCGGAAAAACCACCTACGCCCTCGAAGGATCGGTGTTCATCGCCGGTGCGTCTGTGCAATTCATTCGAGACAGCCTCAACATCATTTCCACGAGCGCCGAGATTGAGACGCTGGCCGCCAAGGTTCCGGACAGCGACGGCGTATTTTTCATCCCAGCACTGAGTGGACTCGGCTCACCTTACTGGGCGCCCTTTGCAAAGGGGGCGCTCGGCGGTCTCACCCGTCGAAGCCAAAAGGCGCACGTGGCGAGGGCGGTGCTCGAAGGAATGGCGCATTCCGTGGCAGATGTTTTTTCCGCTTTGACCAAAGACACGCGTATTCCGCTGAAAAAACTTCGGGTGGACGGCGGCGCCGCGAAGAACAACATCATGCTGCAGTGCCAAAGTAACCT
>Ga0105048_10013161_pt1 | contig 12939 bp, 11 predicted proteins | sample MAT05_FD_78382 | JGI IMG/M metagenome (GOLD analysis project Ga0105048, IMG submission 78382) | Freshwater microbial communities from Lake Fryxell liftoff mats and glacier meltwater in Antarctica - MAT-05 | ecosystem: Environmental > Aquatic > Freshwater > Ice > Liftoff microbial mat | place...
ATGTGGGTATAAAAAGATAGATTTCGCCTGTAAACTAATGTTTCGGAGCGAAATGTGGGTATAAAAAGATAGATTTCGCCTGTGAACTAATGTTTCGGAGCGAAATGTGGGTATAAAAAGATAGATTTCGCCTGTAAACTAATGTTTCGGAGCGAAATGTAGGTATAAAAAGACGGATTTCGCTCATCAGGGTTTCCACGCAACATAAACACACATCCCATGCTGGGTCATGGAATTTTGGGCTTTGTAACCTGATTGCCGATAGGCAGGTTTTAATATTTGGAATTTGTCTGCCCTGTTGGCAAACAGGCAGATTTGTAATTTTTATTTATCCCAATCATGCTCACGGATGCTTTCCCGGATATTCATATAGGAATAAAACCGTTCGCTGCTGATAGAACCTTCCTGTACGGCTGCCTTGATGGCGCAGCCCGGCTCATTCATATGCTGACAGTTATTGAATTGGCAATCATTCATCAGGTTTCGCATTTCAGGAAAATACTGCGCAAGCTCGTCTCTTTCAATATCCACCAGCCCAAACTCCCGTACGCCTGGGGTATCAATTACCCTGCCTCCAAAAGGAAGGTCATGCATTTCGGCAAAAGTGGTAGTATGGAGCCCCTTGCCGCTCCAGCCGCTTATTTCGCCGGTACGCAATTTCATTTCAGGGAAAAGTACATTAAGCAAACTGCTCTTACCAACGCCACTATGTCCGCTCAGCAGGGTGGTTTTATTTGCCAGAATGGCTTTTACTTCCTCGATAGCTTCCTGCTGATGAATGCTTGTGGCCAAAACCTGATAACCAATGGTCTTGTAAATTTCACTCCATTCGGCAAACTGAATTTCTTCTTTCTTACGCCAGGTATCTTTTTTATTAAACAGCAAAATGGCAGGAACATGATAAGCTTCGCATGCTACGAGAAAGCGGTCAATAAATCCAAGGGAAGTACGAGGATCTTTTAACGTGGCAATCAGCAAACTCTGATCGAGGTTACTAGCTACAATATGATGCCGGTGCCGGGTATGCGGGCTTTGTCGTGCCACATAGTTTATGCGATCTTTTATGGTATGAATGGTGGATATTTTGGTGGCTTCATTTTCTATTTCCATCCCTACAAAGTCACCAACGGCAATTGGATTGGTGCTTGTTATATTTTCATTTTTAAACACCCCTTTTATACGCGCTTTCCAGGTAGTTCCCTGCTCGTCTTTGGTAATATACCAACTGCCTGTAGATTTATAAACGGTGGCGTTCAATGTAGTTGTTTTATTTAAAATTGAAATGTTGGCTTATCCCTGGAAAGCCTGTAAAATTAGGTGGTTTTTTTTATCCTGCTTCCAGGGCTTATTTGGCATTATCCTCCGGGAAATTTTCTCAACCAGGTATAGCGTAAAATCCAACCAAGGGTAAGCATGGCAATGGATAAACCAACCCAAGGCATAAACCGCTCATATTGCTTATTAAAAAGCAGGGTTTCCACTTTGCTTTTTTCCAATCCGTTGATAGTACCATAAATATCCTGCAGTTCCTCACTGTTGGTGGCTCGGTAATATTTACCACCGGTTGATTGGGCGATATCGATCAGCAGGTCTTCGTCTATTGATACTTTTTCTTCTTCCATTACGGTGGTTCCGAGTGCGGTTTTGTAAGGCATTTTGGCATAGCCCTTGGTACCCATGCCAATGGTGTACACTTTTATGCCAAAAGTAATGGCCAGTTGTTTAGCGGTTGCCGGATCCATCCGTCCGCCGGTATCTTCCCCATCGGTAAGCAGCACCACCACGCGGCTTTTGGCTTTCGAGGTTCGCAGCCTTTCCACAGAACTTGCCAACCCACTTCCAATGGAAGTGCCATCGGAAAGCATACCATAGTTTACTTTATTTAACTGAAAGAGTAAAGCATTGTGATCATTTGTTATGGGGCAAAGCGTAAAACTCTGCCCAGAAAAAATGACCAGCCCAATACGATCGCCTTTTCTGCGTTTTATAAAATCTCTTGCCATGGCCAGCGAGGCTTCCAGCCGGTTGGGAGCAAAATCCTGCGCCAGCATGCTGCCACTTACATCGAGACAGAGTACAATATCGATGCCCTCGCCGGTGTTAATCTCAACTTTTTCCTCATAAACCGGACGCATCAGAGCAACAATCAGGAAGATTATCCCGAAAATGGCAAACACTTCCGGCAATTGCCGGAAGAAAACCTTTGAGCTGCTCGCCGGGGTAATCATTGGCAAACCATTGACCAGATAAGTGGGCTCTTTTTGTTTGCTGTAAAAAAGTTGCCATATTAAAAGAGGGATTAGTAAGCCCAGAAACATCATCCAGGGCCATTCAAATCTTGTATGTTGCAGCAGATCTTTAAGCATGTAGGTTATCCTGCTTTTTATTTTGAAAAATACTGCTGAGATAATCCAGCGCATTCAGGCCGGATTCTTTTGCGGGTACCTGCTTTCCAAAGCGCCAGGCATCCAGGTCAAAAAGCATTTTTTTAAGTGCTCCCCTGTCTGTTTCAGGCGATTTTTTCATTATGAATCGCGCTAGTTTTTGTGTAGTGACTTCACGTTCGGTTTGCAAAAAGGCATAACAGGATTGCATCATCCCTTCGCCTAGTTGGGCAGCATCAATGCTGTCCGCTTGCCATTTGGCTTTTATGGTATCCAGTAGTTTTATCGGGTTCGTGCCTTTTACGGGAATTATCAAACCCGGCCTTTTGCGCCGACGTCGCCACCACCACAGAAGCAACAGCAAAAGGATCATCAGTGCCGCTATCATCGTCGCCAATGGGAAAGGGTCTTCATCGGGATAATATTGTATGATTTCTTTTGGAGGCGCATAGTTTTCTATTGCATCCGGGTCAGGAGCAATTATTTCTATTTCAAGAAGACCTTCCGACCCGGTATTTGCCGGGTACATTGTAGAAAGTGGGAAAATACCTGTGCGGTAACCTGCCAGTAAACAACGAATTATGGCCGGGCTGGAATCCGTTGCTTGTTTTGTTTCAATTTTCAATATGGTGAAGGCTCCGAGGGTATCTCCGGCCATTGGAGCGTTTGATTTTTGAGGTTCCCATACCAGGATACACTCAAAGGGCTTGGCAAGCTCGGTTTGCCTATCAACGGTTTGTTGCCCGAATAGACACCACGCATTTATCAGGAGTAATAAGACTAATATGGCTGATTTTAGTCTCATCATCTGGCTATCCTTTTTATGAAAAATGCCTGTAATTCTTTTACATAATCGCCGGGTGTGGTGCAGCTCACATAACCCCATCCCGATTTTTTCAATTGTTGGCGGGTATGCGTTTGCCTTCTTTGCTGCAAGTTTTTCCAAAATCCACTAGTTGCTTTTTGGCTGCTGTCCACCCAATAACTGCGACCTGTTTCAGGATCTTCCAATAGCAACAGGCCGGCATCAGGCAATTGCATATCTGCAGGATCCTGTAATTGTATCCCAATAGCATCGTGGCGGGCACCTGACATTTGCACTATATTGTCTTCCATATCGCTTGCAAAATCACTAATGAGGAAAAGAATACTTCTTTGCCTCGAAATTTTTTGCACAAACTTTAAAGCCTCATTAATGTTGGTGCCCCGAGATTGTTGCTCATGCGTAAGTAAAGTGCGAATGATATACAATAGATGTTGTCTCCCTTTTTTTGGGGGAATATATTTCTCCACCTGGTCTGAGAAAAGTATGGCACCAGTTTTGTCATGATTGCTCAAAGCAGAAAAAGCGAGGGTAGCAGCTATTTCCGTCATCAATGTTCTTTTGGTTCGCTCCTGACTGCCAATATCGGTACTCCCACTTATATCAAGCATCAGCATCACAGACCGCTCTCTTTCTTCCTCAAATACTTTGCTATAGGGATGTCCAAACCGTGCACTTACATTCCAATCAATAAAACGGGGATCATCGCCGGGATAATATTCCCGTACTTCTTTAAAAAGCATACCTTTTCCCTTAAAAGCGGCATGGTATTCGCCACTAAATAATTGCGCCGATAACTTTCTGGATTGAATTTCCAGCAGCCTTACCTTTTTTATAATTTCCTCTACCGTCAAGTTTTTAACTATTAATTCCTGATAAATAATTTGATTAAGGAGCTGGAACCATTTTTAGTATTTGTGCAATTATGTATTCAACATCTTTTCCCTCGGCTTCTGCCTCATACGTCAATCCTATGCGGTGACGCAAAATATCCGGAGCCAGGCTAATAACATCATCCGGCACCACGTAGGCTCTTTGGCGCAACATGGCCAATGCCCGGGCTGCATGTGCAAGATTAATGGTGGCTCTTGGTGAGGCACCATAAGCGATCAGCGGTTTTAGTTGTGGGAGTTTTACCAATTCAGGATTTCTGCTGGCACTTACAATATCCAATATGTACCGGGCAATCTGATCGTCGAGGTACACAGCGCGGCAAAGGTTTCTTGCATGCTCAATTTCTTCCTTGCCTGCAACAGGAGCTATGGGTTCATTTTTCGATAACAGCAAACTGTCCTTTAATATTCGCAGCTCTTCTGTTCTTTCGGGGTAGCTAACAATTACTTTAAGCATAAAACGGTCTTGCTGGGCTTCGGGCAGGGGATAAGTACCTTCCTGTTCCAAAGGATTTTGTGTAGCCAGTACCAAAAAGGGTTCTTCCAGCTTGTAACTCGTATCACCTATGGTAACCTGTCGCTCTTGCATGGCTTCCAATAATGCACTCTGTACTTTAGCCGGGGCTCGATTTATTTCATCGGCCAATAATAGGTTGGTAAAAATGGGGCCTTTCCTTATGTAAAACTCAGCCTTTTGCTGGTTGTAGATCATAGTACCCACCACATCGGCAGGCATCAGGTCGGGTGTAAATTGTATCCTACTGAATTTCAGGCGAAGTGCCTCGGCAAGGGTACGGATAGTTAAAGTTTTTGCCAGCCCGGGAACTCCTTCGAGCAATATATGTCCTTGACAAAGCAACCCTATAAGCAAACGGTCTATCATGGCATGCTGACCTACAATTTTTTGTTGCAGAGCATTTTTCAGGTTTTCTATTACGGGCTCAAAAGCCACGATCTTTTGTTGAAGTTGCTGGATATCTTCTGTGGTATGCATGGATTACTATCTTAAGAATGCTTGTTTATTGAAGGGGAATAATATAAAGGGACAATTAAATCCTATGAATGTTCCCTATGCAGCGCAAAGAAGCCATATTTTCCTGTAACAATTTCTTAAAACCAAAAAATTTAACCATTCCTAACCTTTTATTTGTCAATCTTAAACAAAATTTGGTTTAGATTAGTCTTTTTTAGTTTGCAAAATCCTAACTTTATGGAATAAAAATAGCTCAGTAGGTTTATAATCCTAAAGTTGTTTGTGCCATTGGCTTTGAAGGCTGCGAGGTTCTATTCATTTTATAAAGATATTAAGGAACTTTCAGGGCAATAGAATATCCATTAAAAAAAATAATCATGAAAAATATCCTTGTACCAATTGATTTCTCAGCTACTGCCAAAAACAGCGCCCGGTATGCTGCTGGTCTTGCCCGGGAGATGGGATCCCAAAAGATAATTTTATACAATGCCTACAGCATGCCTCTCGCCACCGAAATGAGTTGGGGTTTGTTGCAAACAGAAGAGTTGCAAAAAGTCAGTGAGGAAGGTTTGCAAATATTAAAAACAAGTCTTGAAGCAGAATTTCCAAACCAAATTCAATTTGAAACTATATCTGATTTTGGTTTTCTAATGGAACGAATAGGGGAGATTGCCACACAGGTGCAGGCCGATCTTATTATAATGGGTATAACAGGTGGGGGAAAACTAGAGCAAGTACTTATGGGAAGCAATACCACCCATGTAGTACACAATACCCATGTACCAGTTTTGATAGTTCCTGCAAATGCCGGGTGGAAAGATGTAAAAGTGTTGGGCTGGGCATGTGATTACAAGGATGTGACAAAAAATACACCTGCCACCGAAATTGCACTTTTTGCCAATAGCCTTAACGCGAAATTAATTGTTATGCACAATAATGCAGACCCAAAAGCTTTTGATCCTGAATTATTTCATAATAATGTAATGGTGGCTGAGATGCTAAAAAAGCTAAAACCAGAATTTGAAATGGTGAGTTACGATCATTTTTTGGATGCTACAAATGATTTTGTCCTGAACCGTGAGGTGGATATGCTTTTGGTAATTCCTAAGAAATCTAATTGGTTTGAATCGTTATTTAAGCGCAGTCATACAAAATCGTTGGCTTTCCACAGCCATATACCATTGCTTTGTTTACGTGCCGCAAATGAGCGATAGATATTATTGGTAAAAAGCGTAAATGAGCAGGTAAAAAGATATTGATTGGACATACAAAAAACAGAATAAAATAGTATAAAATATTATGCCTCGTTCAAAAGGTTCCTAATGTGTTTTTATCTACATCTTGATAACCATAGGCTTCGTTTGCACCAAGTTCTTTACCTAAATATCGGCCATTTTTCAAAATCTGATACACCATATAAACCAATACTACCGGGGAAAAAGAAAACATAATAAATATGAAAGCATAATCAAAATTAATTTGAATCAACAACACATAAACGAGCAAATAAACTGTAGCAAAAATGATGGCTATTTTAAACTTTTTCATATTTTAATTACAAATGAATTGCTTATATGGTTCAATAGTAATTTTTCGGTGATTTTTATAATAACCCTAATACTGGTTTTTATTATATTCCTGAAAAATTAAAATTTATATATCTGCCTTTTTTTGTAGGTAGTGATGTAGGATAATCCAACGATTTGTAGGGTTTTCCTTCAGAAAAGAAAGGTTAAATATATTGTAAGATATTGATAATCAATTTATTAAGTTTCTGGCATGATATTGGCATTGTATAGCATATTAATCACCACGAAAAAATTTAGATTATGAAAAAGATTATTTTAATGACCACGTTTATTACTGCAATTTCTTTAATGTCATTTGCAGCTCCATTAAGATCTCCTTCCGAAAATTTGGTAAAAGTAGTACAAGAAGAAATTCCAATCAAAACGGAGGAATTGCCTGATGCTGTAAAAGCAACGCTTGCCAATTCCTATGCAGATTGGACTATACAAGCGGCTTTCAGAATTGAACTGATTGGCGGTAACCAATACAAAACAAAACTTGTAAAGGAAAATAATAAGAAAGACGTAAAGTTTGACAGCGAAGGAAAAGTAATTGACAGCACTTTGGTTGCAGAAAATACTTTCCAACCCGCAGCTTTACAAACAGAAACCCCCATTAAAGTTGAAGAACTACCGGAAGCTGTACGCAAATCTATATTGACCAATTTTTCTGAATGGGCACCTACTGCCGCTTTCGAAATTAAAAAAGCGAATGAGGAAGAAGTGTACTACAAAGTAGAACTTATGAAAATGGAAGAAAAGAAAATGGTAAAGTTCAACAAAGAAGGTGAGGTGATATAGTAAAGTAGTCTTATTTTTCAGTTTGCGAAAAAGCCGGGCGTAAGCCTGGCTTTTTCGCATGCTTGTCCGAAAATTTTATTTTTGAAAAATCGCAATCATGAAGATCCTTATAGTGGATGATGACCACACTTTTATTTTAATATTAAAACGGTATCTTGAAAAGCATGATTTTAAGGTTACTGCCACCCATTCGCTTCAACAGGCAATGGGTTTAGGCAATCCGGATGCATTTGATGCCTGGCTGCTCGACTATCGGTTGCCTGATGGCACAGGGCTGGATTTATTAAAGCATTTTTTAAATCAAGGGGCTAAAAAACCTGCGATTATCATGACCGGATTTAATGATGTAAAAACTGCGGTAACTGCCATAAGGATGGGTGCTTATGATTACATCACCAAACCAGTGAATCAGGAAGAACTGATTATGGTTCTTAAGCAGGCAATAACGTCAGAACCGGCTCCTGAAATGGAATTATCTAATTGTATTTTGCCTCCCTTTGTAAAAGGTGTGGGTAAAAACTACAAAAAACTTGAAGAGCAAATTGAACTCATCGCACCCACACCTATGTCGGCAATAATTGAAGGTGAAAGCGGCACTGGTAAGGAATATATGGCGCGCATGATTCATAGCTTGAGCAAGCGTCGTGATAAGCCTTTTGTAGCAATTGACTGTGGGACATTAACCAAAGATCTGGCTTCGAGTGAATTATTCGGGCATGTAAAAGGAGCCTTTACAGGAGCTTTACAAAACAAAACCGGTAAATTGGAGCTTGCCAATGGAGGTACCCTTTTTTTGGATGAAATTGGTAACCTTGGATACGAGATACAAGTAAAGCTATTAAGGGTTTTACAGGAGCGCGCCATTCAGCCTATAGGAAGTAATGAGGTAATCAAAACCGATGTAAGAATTATTGCAGCTACCAATGATGATTTGTTGCGAAGTGTACAAAAAGGAAATTTCCGGGAAGATCTTTATCACAGATTGAATGAATTTAAAATTAGAATTCCGCCATTAAGAGAGCGAAAGGAAGATTTTCTTTTATTTGTCGCATTTTTCCTTGATCAATCTAATCAATTGTTGGACAGGCAGGTAGAGGATCTTTCGCCGGAAGTATGGGAGCTTTTAAATAATTATGAATGGCCCGGCAATATAAGAGAAATGAAAAATATTGTAAAGAGAATGGTATTGCTAACCCCGGGGAAAATAGCGGGTATTGAAAGCTTACCTGAGGAGATGTTTCTTTTTAGCAAATCAGATCTCCCAATAGAGGAAAATGATTTGAAAATTCAGCAGGAAGTGATGGAAAAGGAAATGATAGAACAGGTGCTTGCCAAAGTAAAATTCAACAAAACCAAGGCCGCGAAACTGCTGAATATTGACAGAAGTACGCTATACGCCAAAATAGAAAAATTGCAAATAAAATCCTGAAAACAGGAACGTGATTTATTATTTCAGTTTATCTACATCTTTCTGTAATAGCATGATGGCATTTTCTATAGCGTTTTGATCATCTATCGAGAAAAGACATTTTTTTTGATTAAGTGCTATTTCAAGTTTGCGAAAGGCAAGCCCGGTTTGCCTGTTGCCAGCCTGCATGGTACGCCCCGCTATACGGTGGAGTAACAAGGAAATAGTTTCCAGATTTTTTTCCTGAATTGCATTATTCAGAATTATACTATCAACTTCGGAGTCCTTGATAAATTGCAGCCTGATTTGTTCTTCATATTCCTTATAATTTTCTCCGTCATTCCCGTCATGAGGTACTGTTTGCTCTGCTCTGTTTACAATCTCCAAAATACCTTCTTTCCTAATCAAGGCTAGCAATTCATTTTCCCTGAAGGGTTTGGTTAAAATGGCATCAAATCCCTGATCCATTATTTTTTCCTGCTCATAAGGCAAAGCATTGGCTGTGAAAGCAATAATGGAAATTTTTTTATTTGAATAATCTCTTACTTTTTTTGCCAGGTCAAAACCGTTGATGCCCGGCATTCTTATATCGGTAATCAAAATAGAGGGGGTTTCCTTATGTAAGGCTTTCAACATATTTTCTGCGCTGGAAAATACTTTATATCCCATCTTTTGTTTTTCTAAAATGATGCTGCAGAGTTGGAGGATTAATTCATCGTCATCTACAATCCAAACCTCACCGGTAATCGTTGCAGCCACTTCATTTACTTGTTTTTTTTCTGAAAAAGCCGCTGTAGCCTTAGAATATGAAATGGTAACTGTAAAAACAGATCCTTCTCCGGCAATGCTTTTGAGGTTTATAGTACCACCATGCGCCTGCGTAAGTGCCTTGGAAATACCAAGAGCCAAACCGGTACCGGATTGACGTTGGTTCATGTCAGAATCACCTTGTTCAAATTGTTCAAATATTTTTTCATGCAGATGAGTCGCAATACCCGACCCTGTATCTGATATCGTAAAAGTACAAATCCAGCTATCTTTTTTTTCTTTACAAAGGGTTTGCAGACTTACATTCCCTTTGTCGGTGTACTTTACGGCGTTGCTCAGGAGGTTGAGTAAAATTTGCTTAAGCCGGAAAGGATCGCCATGTATCCATATATCAGATGGTATTAAGGGATAGACAGTAAGCTCCAGATTTTTCTTTTCTGCCTGAACCGATATAAAATCTTTTGTTTCATCCAATACCTCCTGTAGAAAAAAATTCTGTTTATCTAAATGGAATTGTCCGGTTTGCAGACTGCTGTAGGCTAAAATTTCATTCACCACTTTAAGTAAATGTTCTGCGGCCTGATGAATAATGGGATGGAATGGATTTTTAGGATCCTGTTTGTGTAATTGCTCAGAATACCCCAGAATGCTTTGTAATGGTGTGCGTATTTCGTGGCTCATATTGGAAAGCAATAGTTGTTTACTCCTGCTTTCTTGCTCAGCCTGTTTTGTAGCCACTTCAAGCATTCGCCGGTATTTATTGGTGCGGGCAATATCTATTACAATCTGCCCTATTAAAAGAATGGAAACAATTACAAACAAAAGGATGATGATATGGATGGCCTGCAAGGCATTTTCTATTGACCCGGAAGCCTGCCTTTGTGTAGAGTTTGTTTGGAAGATGATTTCTCTTTCAATGGCAGTAATGAGGTTATTTATTTTTTGATTAAAATCTTTTTCAATTTTGTTAAAGGATTTTTCTTTTTTTTCAAATCGGACTTGCTTCTGCTGTTCCTTGTCTGCAAGCGTTGTAGCCATTTTTCGTACTTTTTTCAGCGAGGCACTATCTGCCATCTTTCGCGTAGTATCCGAGGATTGATAAGTTGATTCCTCTTCTACCACTATTGTTTCCGGTTCCTTTTTCCGGCTGAAAATCCGAGATAAAAAACCTTCTTTTTTTTCTTTCTTATCAGTTGTATCAATTCTTGTTGTGCTTATTTGGTTTGTATTGGTTTCTATCAGGGTAGAAGAAACAAGACTATCTGTACTCAAAATATCATGTAGTTCTGAAAGCTCCTTTGACAATGGAATCAAAGAACTTTGATTTTGCCTGGCAAGGTAGTATTGGTAAAGCATTTGGTTGCGGATGTGCAGCACCTCAATTATGGAATCAATCAATACTATTTGTGCGGTATTATTTACCGAAATAGCTTTTAAAGAATCTGCAATTTGAAAAAGGGTATCCGACCTTCGTGTTAATTGAATGATGTTGATTTGATTTTCTTTTTGTAAAGATTCCTGGTACCATACATTGAATCGGGTAAGCTCGGCATTTAGTTGATTTACAAGAATCAATTTTTGGGTGGGCTCCGATAATTGATCAACTGCCTCAAGTATATCAGCTTTTAAATAATTTTCAATGGTGTAGAAAGCACCTAAGGCAGTAAGACCTGCAAGGCTTACAATAATTACTTTTTTGAGAATGGATGATTTTAAAACCATGAAAAATGGTTGTTTTTTGAGAGGGGTTTTTTAGCAGATCTGTTATAAGAAAATGCGTAACGAATTCACCAATCTATTTTTCCATGAAACTTAATATAATGCAAAGATTGCAATGATTTCAAATTTAAGGAAAACGAAGCAGAAGAAGTTATATAAAATTTCTGGTAAATTGAATTAACGGAGATTTTTAGAGGTAATCTGTAGAAAGGTACATTGATTATCTCTTTGTAACTTCCAAAAAGGTTTAGCAAGCCAATTTTAATTATAATTGAGAATTAGTAAAAACTGCTTTTTTAAGATATTTATCCATCTGCTCATTTAGTTCATCTGCCTGATATTCCAATATGGCAATCCTACTGTTTATTTCGCAAAGGCTGTTGCTTTTAATGATGCTGTTTTTATAGTTTTGTAAGGTTTGTATTATCCTGTTAATTCAAGCTATTGAAGATTTGGTACAAAGGCAAAAGGTTTCCTCATCAACCACCTTCATTTTTTTAGATCCGGTTTTGGTTTTACAACCTTTGCGTTTATCATCCAATACCGATGTATGCGTAATCTGCCTATAGATATAATAAGTCCCAGTTTAGTCTTTTCATCAATTAATTGTCGTAATAAGTAAACAAAATACCATAATAAATTACTTTTTTTAAGTGATTCCCTCCAGCCCCCTAAATAGTTGGAACGTTATTCAAATTGTAAACGAGGATGTAAATTTGAATAATCATGGGTAAACAAGTCAGGAAAAGTGCGCAAGAGAAACAGCGGATCCTAGAAGAGTCTAAAACTTTGGGTTTAGTTGAAACAGCAAGAAAATATGAGTTAAGCTATCAGACCTTGAAAAACTGGCAAGATATTTGTGCTGTTTTTGGTCTGGAAGGTCTCAAGTCAGGAGGCAGTAAACTTTCGCCTGAATTAAAACGACTCCAACTTGAAAATCAAAGGTTGAAGGAACTTGTGGCAGATAAGGAGTTGGAATTGAAAATTATGAATGAGCTTTTAAAAAAAAAATCATTCCAAAAGTAAACTGGAAAATGATAGCTACGATATTTATAGACCAACAGTTTCCAGTACGCAAAGTATTGCAATTTTCAGGTATAAGTGCCAGTACTTATTATTATTGTGAAACCAACGATTCAAACAACAAAAGAGGAATAAAACCAAGTGAGTACACATTAATGTTTAATGGGTCGAAAGTACCTAATTGCGAAGTGGTAAAGCAGATCAAAGAACTGCTCCAACAAGAGTTTGTTGACTATGGTTATTTAAAAGTCACCTATTTTTTACAAGATGAATTAGGGTATCATATTAACCATAAGAAGGTATTTAGGTTGATGCAAGTACATAAGTTATTATATCAGTCAAAGACGCAAAGAGTGGGTACAAAGAAATGGGTGACAAAGCTAGTGCCAGAGCCAACTACAGCGTTCTCATACTGGGAGTTTGATATCAAGTTCATGTATATTCACGGCACCGGTAAAATGGTTCCTTTGCTTAGTATTATTGATGTGTACAGCCGCTGGGTTCTTGGGCATTTATTCCAGGAAAGTATAAAAAAAGAAGATGTAAAAGTCTTTTTTGAATATATAATCCAAATCTATA
>Ga0105048_10013163_pt1 | contig 12939 bp, 7 predicted proteins | sample MAT05_FD_78382 | JGI IMG/M metagenome (GOLD analysis project Ga0105048, IMG submission 78382) | Freshwater microbial communities from Lake Fryxell liftoff mats and glacier meltwater in Antarctica - MAT-05 | ecosystem: Environmental > Aquatic > Freshwater > Ice > Liftoff microbial mat | place...
CGGCGTGACATGGACCACGGCCGGCCCCACGGCGATGATCTTTGACTACTCGAAATATGTCGATGCGCGGAGCGATCTGGTGCCGATGGTCGCCGGCGAACAACGGCGATTTCGCGTGACGATTGCTGACCCCACCGCCGAACAGGAATCGCAGTTGCTGGAACTGCATCGACGGTTGCGGGGCGATGAGGTGGTGAACCGCGACGAGCGGACGATGATCGAGCGTCGGCCGTTTCGGGTGGAACGAATCGAATTTTATCGCGACACGGTGGAGTCCGACCGAGGCGAACCGGTGACGACAACGTATCCGGAAACCAAATTCGCAGTCGAGCAGGACATCGAAACCAAGCAAACGTTCGTCCTGGTCGATATGCAGTATGAACCGATCTCGGAAATCACGTTGGCGACAGAAGCGAAAAACTTCAGCCGGTCGGCCGTGGTGGAAGCGTGGAGCGAGGATCACAACGGGAACCAATTCTGGCGAAAGATCGCCGGCGGCACGTTGACGCGATTTTCCATCGGCAAAATTCAGCGAGACGAAGTGCGGCTGAAAGTTCCGGTGACTTATACCGACCGCTATCGCATCGTGATCGAGAATCGGGACAGTGCCCCGCTGCCGATTACGTCGGTCACTTTGACCGGCCCGGTGATGGAAGTCGTCTTTCTCGTCGAACCGGGACAAACGCGGGAATTGGAATATGGCTCGCCGGACAGCAAGGCCGGTCAGTACGACACCGCGGCATTGTCGGCGGTGCTGGCGACAACGCCGCAAATTGTCGCCGCCGAGCTGCAACCCCCGCGCGACAACACGAATGCCCCCGTTCGCCCCGCCCGCCTGTGGAAACCGTGGCAAGACAAACGCGTTCTCGTCGGCACAGGCCTCGCATTGACGCTGTTGCTCGGCTGGGGGTTGTTCCAGGCGAGCCGCCGAATTCTGCCACCGGTGGAGTGAGGACGGAAATTGTGAATGAGGAATGATAAAATAGGAATCGAACGACAGATTTCATTTGCAACTGATTCATAGCTCATACTTCATCATCCAGAATTCCCCTTCCTCATTGATGACGCACCCATTGCGAGAACCTGCATGACCCCGCTGACTTCCCCACTAGATATTCTCGTCGTCGCCCCGCATCCGGATGACGCCGAGATCAGCGTCGGGGGGATGCTGCTGGCTGTGAAGCGGCAGGGCCTGCGAACTGGCGTCATCGACTTAACAAACGGCGAGCCGACGCCCCACGGTTCGCCCGAGATTCGTGCCGAGGAAACCGCTGCGGCCACGGAAATTCTGCAACTCGACTGGCGCGGGAACCTCGGCCTGCCGAACCGCAGTTTACTGCACACGCTGGAGGCCCGCCGGCAATTGGCGAGCGTTTTTCGTTGCACGCGGCCGAAGATTCTGTTGCTGCCCTATTGGGAGGATGCCCATCCCGATCATGTCGTCGCGTGCGATCTCGCGGAGGCGGCACGGTTCTGGGCCAAGCTGTCGCGGACCGATATGCCGGGCGAACCGTTTCATCCGCCGACGGTGCTGTATTACTGGAGCATCCATTTGCGGATTCATCCGCAACCCGCGGTGGTCTTCGACATCAGTGAGACGATCGAAGAAAAGATGGAGGCGGTCCGCTGTTACGCCAGCCAGTTTCTCATCGGCAAGTCGCGGGACTTTCCCACGCCGCTGGATGACATCCGCGACCGTGCCCGCTATTGGGGCTGGTCCATTCATAGCAAATACGCCGAACCACTCGGCAGCCGGGAAGCGGTGGGCGTGAAGACCTTGCGGGAGTTTATCGGATAAGTGTCATCGCCAACGCGTCGAGAGTTGCAGGCGAAGCTGATCTGGATCAACGCTCGTCTTAAACGTGATGGGATCGATTCGCCGGGCCACATCGCGCAGCCAATCGAACTCTCGCTCCCCCTGCCAATGCCACTGGCCGTTTTTCACCAGTTCGCTAAGGACGGCGGCTCGATTCTCCTGCAACAGGTCCGCCAGTAACGACGGAGAACTCTCGAACGCGAAGTGTTCCGCGCGAATCTCGGCAGCAGCTTTTGAGTCGGAGTGGAGGGCGTCAATCAGCGTCCGAGCGAGATCGGGGGCCGTCGCGATGAGGAATCGGTCGCCGACCACTGCGCAGACCGGCATGACGTTGTCTTCCGCCGATAGCGTTCCCGGCTTGGCGGATGTCCCTCGTGAGGCGACCATTAAAGTCACATCGTGATACGTTTCCGCGGAATTGTTCCAAACGGCTTTCTTTTGCGCAGCCGCCTGCAAGTTTGCCAGTGTGATGCCGGTCTCAAACAGCAGCTTGAGCAGTTCGGCCCCGCGCTCGGCATCGCGGAACTCGCCGACGAGTGCGAACGCCGGCAGCACAGGTGTCGGCCGGTTCGGCAAATGGGCGAACGATTGCGGCGCGGCCACCAGCGTCCACTGCGTTCCCAATGCCGGCAGCACGTCTGTTACGAAATCCTTGCCTTGCAGCAGGGCGCGAAACATCGTTTCAAACCGATCACAGGCCGTGACGGTTTCTGCCGTCAGCAAGCTCCGGCGAGCCGCGTACCACAGGCTGAGATCACGGTCGAAATCCATGCGCAGCAGTTCAGACGGCAGGTCGATCCGACCGGCTGAACTCGGCGTGGGCACGTAGCCCGCATGTGATTCTGATAACGGCGTGTCAGGTTGACTCAAACTCACGGTCAGCTGAATTTCGTTCGTTCCGGCATCGAGGGCGAATCCACCGGACGGTGCGCGTTCCGCCAGTTCGATCATTCCGCCCCACAGCAAGGACAGCAGCGGCTGATCGGATTTGGCGGGCGTGAAGCGGGCCACACCGCGATCCTGTTTCAACCATTCCAGATCGAGCCAGCCGACAACCACCTGGTCTGATCCCAAATTGTCGATGGTTCGCTGCCGGGCGGATTCATCGGCGAGCGATGGCCCGTCTGGCCGCTGACAGCGGCTCGTGGTCATTTCCAACAGTGACAAGTTGTTGCTGATGACAATCCAGCGGTCAAGGAAGACGATGGCATAGCCGTCGGCGTGCTGTAATTGCCAGCCCCCATCCGTCCGGTCCGATGGGGTGACACGCTCTCCGGGGGCAGAGACGAGCGGCTTCAATTTTTCTCGCAGCCGCATTACGGTTGCCGGTTCGGCCGTTTCGAGCAAGACCACATAATCCGCCGGTTGCATTCCCGCGGGCGGATACCAGCCGATCGCACACCGCTGGCCCACAATGGACTTGGCGAAGGACCAGAGATTGTCGCCCCAGGCATCCTCGACATATTTCATTCCTGCCAAGGCCTGCCGGCCTTCGGGGCGAGCCGACCAACCTTGATAAACTGGCGATTCGAGCCACTGCCGATAACCGTCCGACTCCCGCACTCGGTCCAGCACCTCGGCCAGATTGACAACCTCGACCGCGGCGAACCCCCCCGGCGGGAGGCACTGCTGCAAGCTGGTCGGTGAGTCGACCGCGTCGACACGCTTGGCTGGCGGCATGGCACAAGCGGCCACGATCAGAATCCATGACCAACGCCAAAGTTGCATTCGCGCCTCGCTGATTTGCCGGAGTCGGGTTTTTCAATTCTGAACCGTATAGACTTCTACCTCGATGGAATCGTGCCGGTTTCAAGGACGATTTCATCGCGGGGCTATTTCGGTTTCCGGCGTTCCCGGGCGTAACGCACCCGGCAACCGCGGGCGATGGTTTCGGCCGGCGACACATCTTTCCCTGACAGGGCGGCTTGAATGGCATCAGCCACATATGCCTGCTTCACGAGTGCCACATCGGTGGCGTCATCCAGCGCCCCCATGTAAACCACCTCGCGATCCTTGTTCAACACGAAAAACTCCGGCGTGAAGACCGCGCCGTAGTCTTTCGCGATCTGCTGCGATTCATCATGCAGGAAATGAAACGCCAGCTTCTGCTGCTTCACCCGTTCGGATAGCGATTCCAGCTGATCCTGTTTCACTTGATTCACGCAAATCGGGACTATGGCGACCGATTCTTTCGCAAACTGCTGCTTGAGCGCGGAGATCCGGGCCTCGTAATCCACCGCCGTGGGGCAACTGGCACAGGTGAAAATGACGACGACGACCGGGATCTCTTTCAGATCAGACAGGCTGTGCGTTTTTCCGTCGGTTCCAGGCAAGTCCTTCCAAGCCGGCGCGGGGTCGCCGATGGAGAGAACTTCATTGAACTCGCCGGCCGGGAGTTGGTTTGCTGTCGCAAAAAATAGCCACAGGCATAGCCCGCAGACACCAAGCACGAGTATTGAATATCGCGAGAATTTCATCGTGAGATTTCTCCGCTGGGAACCTGGCTGAAGTTCAAAAGGGGTTGCGCTCATGGAGTTGCATGAATGTCGAGCACTTGCTCCGCAAGTGCAAAAAACACTTGCGGAGCAAGTGCTCGACATTCAATACGGCATCACCCGAAAGACGCCTGTTTGATTTGCGAGTCCGCATAGTTCCGCATATAGTCGATCCATACATCAATGTCGATGATTGTAATCGTGATTGGCATTTCACGGAACGTTGCGCCCGCCTGGTTTCCTGCCGATGCTTTCCCCCCCCCGCAACTGCAAAGGACTTTCCATGTTCTCCTCCTGGTCTGCCACCGGTCTGGCAATTTTCAGTGTGCTGTGCGTCTCTCACATTGGGGCGGCTGAACCCTCGTCCAAAGATTGGCCGCAATGGCGCGGGCCAAATCGGGACAACAAGAGCGCGGAGACGGGCCTGCTGCAGGACTGGACTGCCCAAGCCCCCAAACTCGACTGGAAGTTGATCGGCATCGGCGGCGGTTATGCCAGCGTCTCCATCGTCGGCAATCGGCTCTACACGACGGGCAACCTCGAAAACGGCCAGCACGTCATTGCTATCGATCTCGACAAGCAAGAAATCGCCTGGAAAAAACAACTGACCGAAGCCAATCCCAAACATGGTTACGACGGTTCACGATGCACCCCCTCGATTGATGGCGAATTTTTGTACGTCATCGCCTCGGACGGACAAATTGCCTGTTTGAACGTCGCGGATGGCACCGTCGTCTGGAGCAAGTCGTTCGAGAAAGAATGGGGCGGAAAAATGATGTCGGGCTGGGGATTTTCCGAATCCCCCCTCGTCGATGGCGAGTGGGTGATCTGCACCCCAGGCAGCGAACAGGCGATGATCGTCGCACTCAACAAATTAACGGGCGAAGAAATCTGGCGGACGAAAATGACCGGTGAGGGCCGTCAGGGTGCCGGGTATTCTTCCGTGATCGTCAGCGAGGCGGATGGGGTGAAGCAGTACGTCACGCTTGTCGGCCGCGGGGTCATCGGTGTGCGCGCCAGCGACGGTCAGCATTTGTGGAGTTACGACAAGATCGCCAATCCAACGGCGAACATTCCCACGCCCATTGCCTCGGGAGATTTCCTCTTTGCTTCCAGCGGCTATGGTGGCGGCGGCTCGTGCCTGCTCAAACTCTCCCAAGAGGGCGCTGGCGTGAAAGCCGAGGAAGTCTGGTACAAGCCGGCGAAGGAACTGCAAAATCATCACGGCGGCGTGGTGCAGGTGGGTGACTTTCTGTATTTCGGTCACGGCCACAACAATGGCTTTCCGGTCTGCGTCGAACTGGCCACCGGGAATGTCATTTGGGGCGGCGGCAAGCAACGGGGACCGGGGACTGGTTCCGCAGCCATCACCTTCGCCGACAATCATCTGATCTTCCGGTATCAAAGCGGCGAAGTCGCGTTGATTGAAGCCACCCCCTCGGAATACCGCCTCAAAGGAGTCTTCAAGCCGGAGGTTGTGGAACGTGAAGGTTGGGCGCATCCGGTGGTTTGTCAGGGGAAACTCTTTTTGCGTGAGCAGAACTCCCTGATGTGCTACAGCCTCGATTCCGGCAAATAATTCGCCCGTTGCGTCCACATCTGCGGTCACTTCCGGCGGGATACAATTGACAGACCCGGCGATCCCGGTCAGGGTAGGGCCACATTACGGGCTGATTTTCAAGCGCTGCGGGAAGTATCATGGGCTGGGAAGCGTGGCTGGCAGGGGCGGTCATTGTCGTCCTGATTGTGGCATTGGCAAAAGAAGTTGCCGGTGCCGACGTGCTCTGCGTCGCACTGCTGACCGTGCTGCTCGTCGCCGGCGAGGTCACCGACACGGACAAGCTGCCGCGCGTGCGCGATGCCGTCAGTGATTTCGGCAATCCGGGGTTGATCACCGTCGGCGTACTATTCGTCGTCGTCTCCGGTTTAATTCAGACCGGTGCGATGAGCCTCGTCACAGGCCCGTTGATCGGCCGGCCGAAAACGGCTTTCAAAGCGCAGTTGAGGATTCTGCTGCCCGTGACGACGCTCAGCGCATTCCTGAACAACACGCCCATTGTGGCGATGTTCATGCCGGTGTGTGACGACTTGTGCAAGAAAGGGAACTTCAGCCCGTCAAAGCTATTTATGCCGATGGCCTTCGCCGCGACGTTGGGCGGCGTTTGTACGATGATTGGCACTAGCACGAATCTGGTCGTGAATGCCGCCCTCGTCAAAAGTGGCTATCCCGCCTTTCAAATGTGGGACATCGCCTGGGTGGGAATTCCGTGTGCCTTGGTCGGGATCGCGTATTTGCTGCTGCTGGGCCGCTGGCTCTTGCCCGACCGCCGACCGGCGATCAGCCTGCAGGACGATCCTCGGCAGTACACCGTGGAAATGGTGGTTGATGCGAACGGCCCGCTGGTGGATATGACAATTGAATCGGCCGGCTTGCGCCATTTGCCGGGACTGTATCTGGCCGAAATCGACCGTCTCGGCGAAGTGCTGCCGGCTGTCGGACCAAAGGAGCGGTTGCGCGCGAATGATCGCCTGGTCTTTGTGGGGGTGGTCGAATCGGTGGTCGATTTGCGGAAGATGCGTGGCTTGCGTCCCGCGACCGATCAGGTTTTCAAACTTCAAGCACCGATGACCGATCGTTCGCTGATCGAGGCCGTCGTCTCCAACCGCTGCCCGATTCTGAACAAATCGATTCGCGAAGGGAAATTTCGCTCCCGGTATCAAGCGGCCGTCCTCGCCGTGGCCCGCAGCGGCCAGCGGTTGTCCGGAAAGATCGGTGACATCGTCTTGCAACCGGGGGACACGTTGCTCCTGGAAGCCCATGCCGACTTCGTCAAGCAGCAGCGGAATTCCAACGATTTCTTTCTCGTGAGCAGCGTAGCAAACTCTTCTCCACCTCGACACGAGCAGGCCTGGATCGCACTCACGATTCTGTTGGGGATGATCGCCGTCGTGACCTTTCTCGACTGGGACATGCTCACCGCCGCACTGGTCGCCGCGATCGCGATGATCGCCACCCGCTGCTGCACGAGCGAAGAGGCGCGTTTGAGTATCGACTGGTCGGTCCTGGTCACAATTGGAGCCGCTTCAGGCATCGCGAAGTCGTTGGAAACGACCGGGCTGGCCAGCCAAGTGACGGAACAGTTTATCGCCTGGGCGGGGCCGAATCCGTGGGTGCAATTGACAGTTGTCTATCTGCTGACGATGGTGCTGACGGAGTTGATCACCAACAATGCGGCCGCGCAACTCATGTTCCCATTGGCCATGTCCACTGTTGATCGACTGAATGTCAGTCACATTCCGTTTGCGGTGGTCATCATGGTCGCAGCATCGATGGGATTCGCCACACCCTTCGGGTATCAAACCAATCTGATGGTATACGGTCCCGGCGGTTACAAGTTTTCCGACTATCTGCGAGTCGGCATCCCGCTGGATCTGCTGATGATGGTGGTGACACTGCTGCTGACGCCGTTCATCTATCGATTCTGATGGATCGCTGATGCGTTAGAATCGTCCCCTCAAACTTTGCGCCGTCCGCGTCCGTGCCGGGGGGAACCCGCGCGGGGAAATCCGCGCTGAGATTCAATGATTGTCTCAGAGGAATTCGTCGAAGAATTTCTTTACGGTCGTGATCGGCCGTGGTCTGAACGTGTGTGCGAGGTGGATCACGTTCGCAGCGGACAATTCACTGGAACGATCAGGTCGTCGGATGCGGTCGCGTGAGCGCGGCAGCTGAGGGCGAGTTTGACGATCAGGGAAAATGTCGCGGCGGCTGACGAATGATCACTTCGCATCACGTCGCCAATCCCATCATCACCTTCCCCAATATTGCCGGCTGATGATCTCTTCCTTCTATCAGAGATACAGCAAATGGATCCTGTGGGGAGTGGTCCTCACTTTCCCGATCATTTGGTATCAGTCGGAACTGATTCGTTCCAACAATGATATCGAAACCTGGCTGCCCCAAAATACGGATGTCCGCCAGGCCTATGAGGACTTCAAAGCCGATTTCGGCGGTGAAGAAGTCATCGTCATCGGCGTGCGACAATCGGCGGCCGACGCGGCGCTGATTGAAGCGCTCGCCGGGAGGTTGGAACGGTTGCCGGGCATCCGCAATTGCTGGACCCCGGCCCGGATGGAACATCGCATGGAGCAACTCGGCGTCTCGGCCGAGGAAGCCCGTCGCCGAATCACAGGCCTCATGATCGCCGATGCCGGCAACATGCAGGGCCTCGTCTTATTGCTCTCCGAGTACGGTCTCAAAGATCGCGATTCGACAGTCAAAAGTGTGCGGGAAACGTTGACCTATTGCGAACTGGGAGCCACCGATGTCGCGCTCACCGGCGCGCCGGTCATCGTGGCGGAACTGGACCGCCTCGGCAATCAAAAAACGAATCGCCGCTTTTTCGCGATCACCGTGCTGATCAGCATGGGGTTGTTGTATCACTCGTTCCGCCACTGGGGAATGACCCTCGCCACGCTGGGCATCACGCTGTGGGGCATCTTCCTGAATCAGGCGGTGCTGTCGTGGTGCGGCGGCGAGATGAACTTCATTCTCGGCTCGCTGTCGGTGCTGGTGATGATTTTCACCTTGTCGATCGTGATTCACCTGGTGAGTTACTACGTCGAAGCCGTGCGTAGCGGAGCGGCCGACCCGCTGTATGCCGCTTTGAAGGAATCCTGGAATCCATGCTTCCTGTCGACATTAACGACCCTGCTCGGGCTGATGTCGTTGAATGTCAGCACCATTCTGCCGGTTAGCCAGTTTGGTTACGCCGCCGCGGTGGGTTCGCTGGTGGCGCTCTTTGTCGGCTTGGGAATCACGCCGGCGCTATTAGTGATTTGGCCGAATTGCAGCGTCCAGTCGATGAAGATTCAGTTCGATTTCTACGCCTGGGGTGGCTGGGTCGCACAACATAAAGTCCGCTTGCTGACCGCCGGCGTGCTGCTCATGATGGTGACGGGTGCCGGCATCGCGCGTTTGAAACCGGATATCGACCCCATCGAATTTCTGCCGCGCCGCAGTCAGGTCTTGACCGATCTGCGCGAGATTGAAGCCAATCTGACCGACGTCGATTCGCTGGAAGTGGTCGTGGATTTCGCCGGGAAAGACCTGGCGTTTCTGGACCAGTTGCAACGTGTTCGCGATGTCGAAGCGAAGATCGCCTCTCATCCCGCGATCCGCCATACGCTTTCGCTGGCAACCTTCTTTCCGAAGGAATTGCCCGATAGCCCGCTGGCGGCGGCCCGCATGCTTTCCATGGCGCAAAGCCAGTCGGGACAAGATGGCCTCATCGCCAATCAACAGCAACTCTGGAGAATATCGGCTCGCGTTCGTCGAGATAAAGAAAAACACGCGGTCGCTGTGATGGAAGACTTGCAGCAGACTCTGGCGGGCGAACCGGTCCGCTTCACGGGCGTCGCCCCGCTGCTCAAAAGTGCTCAAGGGCAGATTTTCGCCGGTTTCTGGCAGAGTTTTACTGGTGCCTGTGTCACCATCTGGCTGGTGATGCTGCTCTCGCTCCGTTCGCTCAAGGCCAGCCTCATCGCAATGGTGCCCAACATCGTTCCGATCTGGCTGGCGTTCGGCGTCGTCGGTTATCTCGGCGTGCCCGTCGATATCGGCATGATGATGACGGGCAGCATCGCCTTGGGAATCTCAGTCGATTGCACGTTCCACTTCCTCGTCCATCATCGGGAAGCGGTTCGGCGCGGTGCCACGAATGAGGAAGCGGTGCGGCAGGCGCTCGCTCACTCCGGCGAACCGATGTTCGATTCGACCATCGTTTCCAGTTTGGGAATGCTGGCGCTGTGCCTGAGCAGTTTCATGCCCACTGCTCGCTTCGGTTGCCTGATGGCTGCCCAGATGGTCGCATCGTTGCTGGGTGAACTCGTCTTCCTTCCCGCCCTGTTGTGCCTGACGACGAGTTCTCCCAAGAAATCGGCACCGGTTCCTGTGACGCCCGTTGCCGTGGACGAGGAAGACATCGAGATTCGCTCGCTGCCGTTGCGTCCCCATTTTCAGACGAAAAAGCAGGTCCGCAATACGGCCGGCTGATGGAATGAGGGACTCCGGTCCCGGCGTTGCCAACGACAAAGCTCTGAGCTATTCCCCGCAGACCAGCGAACGGCCGGGGAGTTGATCGAGAGGAATCTCCAGCGGTACGCCATCTCGCACAATGGGCCGGCCGTTCACGATCACCTGTTCGATACCAACCGAGACATGCTGCGAATCGAACAGCGTCGCGCGATCGCACACGGTCTGTGCATCGAATACCACCACATCCGCGAAATTGCGTTCGCGCAAGATTCCCCGTCGTGGAATGCGAAATCGCTCGGCGGCGAACCCCGAGAGTTTCCGGACCGCTGTTTCCAGCGAGAACAGTTTCAGATCACGCACCATCGGTCCGAGAATCCGGGCCGAGGAACCATACACGCGCGGATGCACGGCGGCATCATCATGATAGATGCCATCCGTCCCGATGATGCACAAATCGTGTTCCAAGAACGGATAACACCATTCATCGTCTCCCTCATGAAAGACGAGTAACACCGCCAACCGCTCTTCGATGAGCAGATTGAGCAACGCCTCTTCACATGGCACCCCCATCTCGGCGACGTAATCGCTGAGTAACTTCCCTTGATGGCAGGCGTTCTCCTTGCTCGGCACCCAGGCGATGTGCAATTTGTCGAGCGGCAGACGGTAATCCGACAGTGCCCGCCGAAATCGGCTGCGAATCACCGGGTCGCGCAACTTGTCCACCGCAGCGAGCGGGCCGTCTTCCCAGACTTCATACGGCAGCAGCGAGTTCAACATCGTCGAACCGGGGAGATACGGATAGCAGTCGAACGACAGGCTCAGTTCCTGGCGGGCCTGCTCCAGCAATTTCAGAATCGGCTCGCTCTGTTCCGGTCGAGGCGACTTCAAATGCGAGATGTGAACCCGCGCCCCGGACCGCCGGCCGATTTCAATCGCCTCTTCCAACCCCGCGATAATGCCTGCCTTATAACGGATGTGTGTGACATACAATCCGTCGTACTGCGGCAGCACAGAACATGCGGCGATAAGCTCTTCCGTCGTGGCGTAAATCTGGCAGAGGTAATCCAGACCGGTCGACAAGCCCGCCGCACCGGTTTCCATGCCCCGGCGGACCTCCGCTTGAATCAGTTTCCGCTGCAGATCATCAATGGTCTGCCGGCCGAATCCGCAGACCAGCGCCCGCAGATTTCCATAGGGAACTTGCAGCATATTGTTTTGCACATTCCGACGATCCAGCACCGCCTGGTATTCGGCCAGCGTTTTCCAGCCGGTGTATTCATCCTGCCGCAATGCGTTCAAGCTCCGCAGATAATAAAACCATTGCGACCAGGTATGCTCATCGACAGGGGCATAGGAAATCCCGTCCGACATGATGACTTCGGTCGTGAACCCCTGCAGCGTTTTCGCAGGCAGATGTGGACGGCGCAGCAACCAGCCGTCGGCGTGATTGTGGACGTCGATAAATCCCGGCGCGACAATCTTGCCGTGGGCATGGATGACGGTGGCGGCACTCGCGGCCGACAGATCACCCATAGCCGCAATCTGCTCCCCCATGATCCCGACATCCGCTCGCCGCCGGGCCTGCCCCGTGCCGTCGATCAATTCGCCACCCTGAATCAGCACATCAAACTGCATGGAAGGGGTCTCGATTCGTCCAGCGGAAAATGAGTTTGGTCGCGGGAAAACTTTGTTCCGTGTTATACTCGGCGACGAAAACATCAACCACTGACGCACACGATTTGTCGGCCGGAGAAACTGGAACATGAGACGCTGCCTGCTCGCCATCTGCCTGGGAATTCTGGCCATTTCGCGGCTGTCGGACATCACGCATGCGGCGGACAAGCCAACCTGGAAAGCCGGCGCGGCGAAGGTCGTGATCACCCCCAGCGAGCCAATGTGGATGGCTGGATACGCGGGCAGGCCCGGACCATCCGAAGGGGTGCTGCTCGATTTGCACGCCAAGGCGTTGGCATTGGTCGATGCGCAGGACCAGCGCCTGGTGATTGTGACGATGGACCTGATTTCCATTCCGCTCGCCGTGCGTGAATCGGTGTTGTCCCAGGCGGAGAAACAGTTCGGCCTGCAACCGGCGGAGATTCTGCTGAATGTCTCGCACACCCATTGCGGGCCGATGATCAGTCCGAAAACGATTACGAATTGGGGCATCGATCCGATTTACGTCGGCAAAACAGCCGCGTACGTCAAAGAACTGGAAACGAAGATCATCGAAGTGATCGGCGCTGCGTTGGCGAAAGTGCAGCCATCCAAATTGAGTTATGGCCATGCCCGCTGCGGATTCGCGATGAATCGCCGCTTGCCGACGGAGAAGGGCGTTCAAAATAGTCCCTATCCTGAAGGGCCGGTCGACCATGATGTCCCCGTGCTGCGGGTCGAAACAACTGACGGCAAGCTCACGGCCGTGCTATTTGGATATGCCTGTCACAACACGACGCTCGGTATTCAAAAACTGAATGGCGATTATGCGGGGTTCGCCCAGCGCGATCTGGAAGCCGCGTATCCCGAGGCGGTGGCGCTGTTTCTGATGGGATGCGGTGGCGATCAGAATCCCTACCCGCGCGGCAAGCCGGAAC
>Ga0105048_10013165_pt1 | contig 12938 bp, 8 predicted proteins | sample MAT05_FD_78382 | JGI IMG/M metagenome (GOLD analysis project Ga0105048, IMG submission 78382) | Freshwater microbial communities from Lake Fryxell liftoff mats and glacier meltwater in Antarctica - MAT-05 | ecosystem: Environmental > Aquatic > Freshwater > Ice > Liftoff microbial mat | place...
TCATTTCGGCGAAAGCGCCCCGCAGGAAGTGCCCTTGGGGTGCCGGAATCCAGTAAGGTTTCTCACCTGGACCCCGGCCTTCGTCGGGACGAATTCAAACATAATCTCGCCGAACCAATAGGTGCAGCCAGGGTGCGCTGGCGGCAACAAAGCTCAGCGAAGTTTGTGAGCGACGATGACCGCGATTTTCACCTGAATCAGTTAGAAATCGCCGAACACGGTAACGTCGCTGAGCAAGTGATAGCGCTAGTAAAGCATCTGGCGCGTCCGACCACCTTTTTCGGGTCTTCCGTCACCACCTCAGCGCTGCGGATCGACGCTGACGACTGGCTTCGATCAGGGCTTGAGCAACTCGATCAACTCGCTTTGCGCGCAGCGCGGTTTGCTGCGCGAACTGCGCCGCGGGTGGTAGTTGCCGTTGGCGTCCATGTCCCAGGATTGCTTATTGTCGGCCAGATAGATTTGCAGTCCTTCGACAATAACCCGGCGCTTGAGCTTCTTGTCGAGAATCGGGAAAGCGAGTTCGATGCGGCGGAAGAAGTTGCGTTCCATCCAGTCGGCGCTCGAGAGATAAACCTTCTCTTCGCCCCCGGCATAAAAGTAGAAAACGCGGTGATGCTCGAGCAGGCGGCCGACGATCGAGCGCACGCGGATATTTTCCGATAGTCCCTTGATGCCGGGCCGCAGCGCGCACACGCCGCGCACGACGAGGTCGATTTTTACGCCGGCTTGCGAGGCCTCGTAGAGCGCGCTGATTGTCTCTGGCTCGAGCAGCGAGTTCATCTTGGCAATGATGCGCGAACGTTTGCCAGCGCGTGCCGCAGCGGCCTCGTGGCCAATCGCGGCGAGCATGTTCTGCTGTAGCGAGAACGGCGCCTGCCAGAGGTGTTTGAGCGTCTGCGCGCGACCGAGACCGGTGAGTTGCTTGAACACCTCGTTAACGTCGGAGCCGATTTCCTCGTTGCAGGTGAGCAGTCCGAAATCGGAGTAAAGCCGCGCCGTCTTGGGATGGTAGTTGCCGGTTCCCAGATGCACGTAGCGACGCAGTTGTGCCTGTTCGCGGCGAACGATCATCAGCATCTTGGCGTGTGTCTTGTAGCCGACAACGCCATAGACGACGTGGGCGCCGACTTCCTCGAGCTTGGTCGCCCAGCCGATATTGGCCTCTTCGTCAAAGCGCGCCATGAGTTCGACGACGACCGTCACTTCCTTGCCGTTCTGCGCGGCGCGCAGCAACGATTGCATCAGCACGGAGTCGGTGCCGGTGCGGTAGACGGTCATTTTTATCGCCACAACCTGGGCGTCGTTTGCCGCTTGTTCGAGCAGATCGATGACCGGAATGAAACTCTGGTAGGGGTGATGCAGCAGAATATCGCCCTTGGCGACGGCGTCAAAAATCGCCTGGCCCTTCTGCAAGGCTTTCGGCGCTCCCGGCTGGAAGGGTGGAAACTTGAGGTCGTTGCGCAGCACCCAGTCGGGCACCTGCATCAGGCGTACGAGGTTAACCGGGCCGGCGACGCGGTAGAGGTCGATGTCGCGCAAGGTGAATTGCGCAAGCAGAAAATCGGCCATGGCCTGCGAACAGTTGTCGGCAACCTCGAGGCGGACGCCGTCGCCGAAGTGCCGCTGCGGCAACTCGCCCTGGATCTTGGCGCGCAGGTTCTTGACCTCCTCTTCGTCGACGAAGAGGTCGCTGTTGCGCGTGACGCGGAACTGGTAGCAGCCGAGAACGGTCATTCCGGCGAAGAGTTCGCCGACGAAAGCGTGAAGGACCGACGAGAAGAGAACGAAGCCGTACTCGCAGTCGCACAATTCGTGCGGCAGACGGATGACGCGCGGCAGGACGCGCGGTGCCTGGACGATGGCGGCGCCCGAACTGCGACCGAAGGCGTCCTTGCCCTCGAGTTCGACGGCGAAGTTGAGGCTCTTGTTGAGCACGCGCGGGAAGGGGTGCGAGGGATCGAGCCCGATCGGCGTCAGCACCGGCATTACTTCGCGGAAGAAATAGCCTCTTATCCAGTCGCGCTGCGCTTCGCTCCAATGGCTGCGGCGAATGAACTCGATTCCCTCGGCGGCTAGTTTGGGCAGAATTTCCCCATTGAACAGGGCGTATTGTTCTGCGACGAGCGCGTGCGCCACGTCGCTGACCAGCCTGAATGCGGCGTGCGCCGTCAGGCCGTCGGTCGTAGTCGCGACCGAGTTGAGCTTGACCTGCTCCTTCAGACCGGCGACGCGGATCTCGAAAAATTCGTCGAGATTGCTGCTCACGATACAGAGGAAACGCAAGCGTTCGAGCAGCGGGGTACGCGGATTCTTCGCCTGCGCCAACACCCGGCGATTGAAGGCCAGGATTCCGAGTTCACGGTTGAGAAAGTTTTCCACGGGAAATTGCGCGAGATTGGCGGGCGTGAGGTCGATACGGGCGGTCATAGTGGCTTCATTGGAGCAGGAATGGCCGGTCGGCGCAAGCCGCCAGGCCGGTGCGCGACGGCAACGTAGGCGAACGTTCATCGCAGAGGCGCAGAGTTTACGCAAAGAAACTAATCCAATGCGAGATATTTCGGCAGCCGAGCGCCGCGATGTAGCGGATTTGCCGGTGTTAGAATGAGCGCAACAAGAACAGCAGATGGCAGAGAGCACAACTCCATGGGTTATGAACAGATCGCGGCAGTCGATCTTGGCTCCAACAGTTTCCGTTTGCAGGTCGGGCGTGTCGTCGACGACCAGATCTATCCGCTTGATACGCTCAAGGAATCGGTGCGCCTGGCGTCCGGACTCGGCCCCGGCAAGTTGCTCGACGAGTTCGCCCAGCAGCGCGGGCTCGCTGCGCTGGGCCGCTTCGGTGAGCGCCTGCGCGGCTTTCAGCCGGAAGCGGTACGCGTCGTGGCGACCAATACCTTGCGCGTCGCCAAGAACGCAAAAATTTTCATTTCTCAGGCCGAAGCCGCGCTCGGTTTTCCCATCGAAGTCATCGCCGGTCGCGAGGAAGCGCGGCTCATCTATATCGGCGCGGCACACGCGCTACCGGCCGTCAAGCACAAGCGCCTGGTCGTCGATATCGGCGGCGGTTCGACCGAGTTCATCATCGGCAAGGAACTCGATCCGCTGGTCATGGAGTCGCTGTTCATGGGCTGCGTCAGCTACACGCTGCGCTTCTTCCCCGACGGCAAGGTCGACCGCAAGCGTTTCGACGAGGCGCAACTTGCCGCGGCACGAGAAATCCAGACGATCGCCCGCAATTTCCGGCGCGTCGGCTGGGCCGAAGCCGTCGCCTCGTCGGGCACGGCGCGCGCCATCGTCGACCTGCTCGAGGAAAACGGGCTCAATCCCGAAGGCGTCGGCGGCATTACGCCGGTTGGCCTCGAGAAACTGCGCACGCTGCTGATCCATGCCGGAACCTTGGCCGAGCTCAAACTCGCCGGGCTGCGCATCGACCGCATCCCGGTTCTGCCCGGCGGTATCGCGATCATGTCGGCAATCGTTTCCGAGCTGGCGATCGACGAAATCAATTACTCGCGCGGTGCGCTGCGCCTCGGCGTCCTCTACGATCTGCTCGGACGCTTCCACCACCACGACATGCGCGATGCGACGGTGCGCCAATTCATGCGTCGCTACCAGGTCGACGCGCGCCAGGCGGTGCGTGTTGAACGGACGGCGCTCGCCGTGCTCGGTCAGTTGATCGACGTCCACGCGCCCGAACACGAAAACGATGTGCGCTTCCTGCGCTGGGCCGCAGCGCTCCACGAAATCGGAATATCGATTGCCCACGGTGGCTTCCACAAGCATGGCGCCTATATCTTGAGCTGCGCCGATATGCCGGGATTTTCGGATAAGGATCAGGAGCGCCTTTCGCTGCTGGTGCTCGGGCAACGCGGCAAGCTCGAGAAGATCCCTGCGCTCCCGGCCGGTGATTCGTTATGGCGGCTGTTGTTCTGCATGCGGCTCGCGGCGCTGCTGCACCGTTCGCGCGACGACCAGTCGCTGCCGCCCTTCTCGGCGACGCAAACGGCGGGCCACTCTCAACTCGAGTTTCCGGCCACCTGGCTCGCCGCCAATCCGCTGAGCGCCGCTGCGCTCGCCGACGAGGCCTCGAGCTGGCAGCGCGTTGGCTTGTCGCTGCGCGTCAGGCGTCGGGCCGCCGTTGCGGCATGAAGCGATGTCCGGCGCGACGCTGACCAGCGAGCAGAAAGATGGTCGGTTGCGGGCTACGCTGGCCGGCGAGTGGACACTCGCCATGCTGCCGACGCCGATCGCCGCACTCGAGGCTCGCCTGCGCGGACTCGCGGCGAGCGATGTGCTGTGGGATTTGCAAGGCGTCGGCCGCCTCGATAGTGTCGGAGCGCTGCTCCTGTGGCGGGCCTGGGGCCAGCGCTGGCCGGCGGCACTCGCGGCCGCGGCGCAGCATCGCTCGGTTCTCGAGCGGGTCGCCGATATCCGCCGCGATCGGCGCGCCAAGCCGCGCAGGCGACATTTTGTCTGGCTGCATGTTCTCGGCGGGCTGGTTTTATCGGCAAGCAAAAACGTCGTTGAAATCATCACGCTGATCGGCCAGCTACTGCTCGATGTCGGTCATTTGCTGACTCACCCGGGCGATTTTCCCTGGCGCGAATTTTCCGCCAATCTCTACAAGAGCGGGGCGCAAGCCTTGCCGGTCACCGCGCTCGTCGGTTTCCTGATCGGCATCGTCCTCTCCTTCCTCTCGTCGCTGCAGCTCAAAGCCTTTGGCGCCGACATCTACATCGTCAATCTGCTCGGCGTGAGCATTATTCGCGAACTCGGACCGGTGATTGTCGCGGTGCTTGTTGCCGGGCGCTCGGGCTCGGCGATGACCGCACAAATCGGCGTCATGCGCGTCACCGGGGAGATCGACGCGCTGGCAATGATGGGTGTATCGCGCAGCCTGCGCCTGTTGCTGCCCAAAATTGCCGCGCTCTCAATCGCCATGCCGCTTCTCGTGGTTTGGTGCGCCGCGGCCGGAATTTTCGGCGGCATGGTCGCGGCCAACCTGGAAATGGGGCTTTCCTACGGTTTTTTCATCGACGCGCTGCCGCGCGTCGTACCGCTCGCCAACGTCTGGATCGGGCTCGGCAAGGGCTTCTTTTTCGGGTTGCTGATTGCTCTGATCGCCTGCCATTTCGGATTGAAAGTTCGGCCCAATACCGAAAGCCTGTCGTCGCGGACGACGATGGCGGTGGTCACGGCGATCACTTTCGTCATCGTCGTCGACGCAATCTTCGCCGTGCTCACCCGCCAGATCGGCCTGCCCGGGGGCGCGTAAGCAATGGCTAGCACTGCGGACAACGCAACAGCGCACCATCCGGCCGTCGAGCTGCGGGGTGTGAGCACGCATTTTGGCGACACGGTGATTCATCGCGCCATCGACCTTGACGTCGAGGCCGGACAGATACTCGGGCTGGTCGGTGGCTCGGGCAGCGGCAAGACGACGCTGCTGCGCGAGATCGTCGGCTTGCTGCCGCCCACGGCGGGCACGGTTCGGCTGTTCGGCCACTCGGTGTTCGACCGCGATCCGCTCGTCCGGCGCAACCTCCGCCGGCGGTTCGGCATGCTCTTTCAGCACGGCGCGCTGTTTTCGTCGCTCTCGGTTTTCGACAATATTGCCTTTCCCTTACGCGAACTGCGCGTGCTCGACGAGGATCTGATCCACGATCTCGTTTTTCTCAAGCTCGGCATGGTCGAACTCGAAGCGCGCCACGGTGATCTGATGCCATCCGAATTGTCCGGCGGGATGGTCAAACGCGTGGCGCTGGCGCGCGCCCTGTCGCTCGAACCGGAGCTGCTGGTCCTCGACGAGCCGACGTCGGGTCTCGACCCCGACCTCGCCGACAGCTTTGTGAGCTTGATCGCCATGCTGCAGAAGGAACTCGGTTTCACCGTCGTCATGGTGACTCACGATCTCGAAACGCTCGCCGGCCTCGCAACGCGCGTCGCCGTACTCGCCGAGCAGCGTATCATTGCCTGCGGTACGCTAGCCGAGGTGCTCGCCGTCGATCATCCTTTCATACGCAGCTTTTTCTCTTCCAAAAACGCGGCGGCGGCCCTGCAAAAAGGTTTTGTCTGATTATGGAAAATCGTGCGCACGCACTCTTTGCCGGCATCTTCGTCGTCCTCCTCGGACTTTCAGCGCTTGGCGCGCTATGGTGGTTCGGCGGCCAGCAGGAGGCGAGCAACGACTATCTTGTGCTCAGCCGTAAAAATATCACCGGACTCAATCTCCAGGCGCAGGTGCGCTATCGCGGTGTTCGTGTCGGCAGAGTGGAGTCGATCGAACTTGATCCGGCCGACGTCGGCAACACGCTCATCGGCATCCGTATCCGCAAAATGATTCCGGTGACGCGCGTTACGACGGCCAAACTCGGCTACCAGGGCGTAACCGGTATCGCACATATCCTGCTTGAAGACAGCGGCACGGACAGTGCACCGCTCGCCGCACCTGCGAACGGCGGTCTGCCGCGCATTGCGATGCAGGATTCGCTGGTCCAGGAGCTTTCCGACGTCGGCGCCGAAACGCTGCGCAACGCCCGCGATCTGATGGCCAGCGCCAATCAGATTCTTACTCCGGGGAATCGTCAAAGCATCACAAAAGTGCTGAGCAACCTTGAGACGACGACCGGCAACGCGCAGGCGGCGACGGCCCAACTGCGCCTGCTGCTGACGCCCGAAAACGTCCGCCTGCTCCACGCGACCTTGGCGCACGCCGAAAAAACCGCCGGCCAAGCGGCGCCATTCTTTGTCGAGGCACGCGGTCTTGTTGCGCGGCTCCAATCGGTGAGCGAGAAGCTCGAAACGACGCTCGGCGATCCGTCGACCGGCGGAGCGGCTACGCTGATCCCGCGTCTTAATGATTTGACTTCCGAGTTCTCGGCCAACTCGCAGCAACTCAGTCGCCTTCTGCGCATGCTCGAAAACGCGCCGCAAAGCCTGATTTTTGGGACGCCGAGAGCATCGCCAGGGCCCGGCGAGCCGGGCTTCACTCCACCAGCCGGTGGCAAGGGCCAACCATGAACAAATCTTTCCTCGTTGGCGCCGTCTTGTTGCTCAGCGCTTGTGTCGGCGGCGCGCGCAACGCGCCACCTGTCACCCTCTATGACTTCGGCCTGCCGGCTGAAGGCATAGCCGGAGACGGAATACAGGCCCGGCTGGCGCTCGAAGTGCGCTCGCCGCCGTGGTTCGATTCGCTCAGCGTCGATTACCGGCTGGCCTATGAAGACCCGCTCAAACCACGTGAATATACCGGCAGCCGGTGGGCTGGAACACCGGCCTCGCTGCTTGCCCAGCGCCTTCGCCAGCAGCTGGGCATGGCCGGCAGCAGCGCCAATACCGCCGTCGATTGCCTTCTGCGCTTCGAGTTGCAGGAATTTTCGCAAGTTTTCGATTCGGCAAGCAAAAGTCGCGGCGTCCTCGAGGGAGTCGTCAGCCTGATCGACGGTCGGCGTCAGGTCGTCGCCGGACGGCCGGTGCGCATCGAGAAACCGGCTGCGACGCAGGATGCCCCCGGGGGGGTCGGCGCGCTCGTCGCGGCGAGCGACGAACTGGGTTTCGAGTTGGCCCGCTGGCTGAGTGGTCTTGACCGGACGGGTCGGGCACAAAGCTGTCTGCGCGCGCGCTGAGCGCGGCGGCTCGAGAGCGAAGACGCCGGCGCCGCCGCGGATCTCGACGCGGCCTTCGGTTTTAAGCGCGATCAGCGCCTCGCGCACGGTCGGTCGGCTGAGCGAGAACTGCGTGGCGCGTACGCGTTCAGCCGGCAGGCGGTTTTCCGTCCCGTACGCGCTCGAGTGGAGCAGCCGGCTGATGGGGTCGGTGACCTGGCGTTACAGGTGGCGGCTGCCTATCGATTCGATCGGCATGGCATCACTGGTTCGCATCAATCTTCTTTCCAGCTCGAAACAAAACGCATCCGCGCGTTCTTCAGATGCCGGTGCATTGCCGCGCGCGCGGCCTTCGCATCGCCGCGCTTGACCGCCTCGAGAATTTCGCGATGCTCGATGATTGCGCGCTGCCAGACCGCTTCATTGTGGAAGTGATCCTGCAAACGGATATAAAGCGGATTGACGCGCATTATCCAGAGCGCTTCCATGGTCTGGACCAGCGCGCCGTTGCCGCTCGCTTCAGCGAGGCTGAAGTGGAACTGGTGATCGAATTCGACATGCCTGGGGTCGCTGACTGAGCAGCAAACCATGTCGCCCAGGGCGCGCGCCATCAGGGCGATGGTCTCTGGCGACGCATGTTTGGCGGCGAGCGCGGCAACTTCAGGTTCCACCAGATCACGCGCGTAAAGCACCTCAAACGGGCCAGGCGGCGGAAGCGTGGTGGCGTGCGATAAAACGGCGAGCGGTGCGGCACTGGACGGCGGCGCCCCGTTGCGCTCGAGAACGAAAACGCCGGTGCCGCCGCGGATATCGACCCAGCCTTCGACTTCGAGCGCGATCAGCGCTTCGCGCACGGTCGGCCGGCTGACCTTGAGCTGCGTCGCGAGCAGGCGTTCGGCGGGCAGGCGGACGCCCGGCTGGTACTCGCCACTGTCTATCAGGCGGCTGATCTGATTGGCGATCTGGCGGTAGAGGCGGCGGTTCTCGATGGATTCAATAGGCATGAAAAGACCTGCAAACGGTTCCGCCGGGCGGCAAAGAAGGCCAGCGTGGCCAGCGAGACTTGCATGTTGCCCACTGGCTGTCAAGGAGGCGCCGAGAGGCCACATACCTGACCAAAGCCGGCGCGAAGTCACTCCGCGTTAAGGATTGGCGCGCCATGGGCGCGTTCGGCAAGACTGTCATTTTTTGCGCGCTTCGGCTACGATGATGCCCCCGGGCACGTCGCCCGTCAGAATTGAACTCCGATTTACAATGTGCAGGGATTGATATGCCGAACAAATTCATATACGTTTTTGGGCCGTCGAAGACTGAAGGTGCGGCCGACATGAAAAACACGCTGGGTGGCAAGGGTGCCAACCTGGCCGAAATGTGCCGCCTCGGGATCTCCGTCCCGCCGGGCTTCACCATCAGCACTGAGGCCTGTACGGTGTATACCGAGCACGGCGAAGCGCAGGTGCGCCAGACGATCGAAGCGGAAGTGCGGCAGGGCGTCGCTTTCGTCGAGCAGGAGATGGGCAAGAAATTCGGCGACGCCAAGGATCCGCTGCTCGTTTCGGTGCGCTCGGGGTCGCGGGCCTCGATGCCCGGAATGATGGACACCATCCTCAACCTCGGCCTCAACGAAGAAGCCGTCCGCGGCCTCGCCGAAAAGTCGGGCAACGAGCGCTTCGCCTGGGACTCGTACCGGCGCTTCATCCAGATGTACGGCGACGTCGTCATGGGACTCAAGCCCGAGTCGAAGGAAGACCACGACCCGTTTGAAGTGATCATCGACGAGGCCAAGGAAAAGAAAGGCGTCGAACTCGATACCGACCTGTCCGCCGACGACTTGAAGCAGCTCGTTGGTGAGTTCAAGGCGGTGATCCGTTCGCGCCTCGGTCGTGAATTTCCCGACGATCCATGGGAGCAGCTGTGGGGCGCCGTGATGGCCGTCTTCCAGAGCTGGAACAACGACCGGGCCAAGCTCTATCGCAGCATGAACGACATCCCCGATGCTTGGGGGACGGCGGTGAACATTCAGGCGATGGTTTTCGGCAATCTGGGCGACAACAGCGGCACCGGCGTCGCGTTCACCCGCGATGCGGGTTCGGGCGAGGACCTCTTCAACGGCGAGTTTCTCATCAATGCGCAGGGCGAAGACGTCGTCGCCGGCATCCGCACGCCGCAACAGGTGACGCTCGAAGGCTCGCGCCGCTGGGCCGAACTGGCGCAGGTCAGCGAAGCGGACCGGGGCAGCAAGTTCCCGTCGCTCGAGGAGCTGATGCCGCGGATGTACGAGCAGTTGCTGAGCACGCAGACGACGCTCGAGAATCATTACAAGGACATGCAGGACATCGAATTTACGATCCAGGAAGGCAAGCTGTGGCTACTGCAGACGCGTTCGGGCAAGCGCGCCGGCGCGGCCATGGTGCGTATTGCGATGGAAATGCTCGCGCAAGGCCTGATCGACGAAAAAACGGCGCTGATGCGCGTCACGCCTGATCGGCTCAACGAACTCCTGCACCCGGTATTCGACGGCCAGGCGATCGCCAAGGCGGTGGTTATTGCCCAGGGCCTGCCCGCTTCGCCGGGCGCGGCGACCGGTCAGATCGTCTTTTTCGCCGATGAAGCCGAGGAGTGGGTGAACAAGGGCAAGGACGTCATCTTGGTTCGCCAGGAAACGTCGCCCGAAGATTTGCGCGGCATGGCGGTCGCCAAGGGCATCCTGACCGCGCGTGGCGGCATGACCTCGCACGCGGCCGTTGTCGCGCGCGGCATGGGCAAGTGCTGCGTCTCGGGCGCCGGCGCTGTTCGCGTCGATCCAAGAGCGCGCACCATGACGGTCGGCGGCAAGGTCTATAACGAAGGGGACTGGTTGTCGCTCGACGGGACCACCGGTCGCGTTTATGCTGGCCAGGTGCCGACGCAGGACGCCGAACTTTCCGGTGATTTCGGCACCTTGATGCAGCTCGCCGATCGCTACAAGCACCTTGCCATTCGCGCCAACGCCGATTCGCCGACCGACGCTCGCGTCGCGCGCAACTTCGGTGCCGTCGGCATCGGCCTGTGCCGTACCGAGCACATGTTCTTCGAGGGCGACCGCATCAAGTCGGTGCGCGAAATGATTCTTGCGCATGACGAAGCCGGTCGGCGCGCCGCGCTCTTCAAGCTGTTGCCGATGCAGCGCGGTGATTTCGAAGGCCTGTTCGCCGCCATGGATGGTCTGCCGGTCACCATCCGCCTGCTCGACCCGCCGCTGCACGAGTTCCTGCCGCACGACGAAGCCAATCAGCGCATGATGGCCAAGGAAATGGGCGTCTCGTACGAGGACATCAAGCATCGCGTCGACGACCTGCATGAATCGAATCCGATGATGGGCCACCGCGGTTGCCGCCTCGGCATCAGCTACCCCGAAATCACCGAAATGCAGTCGCGCGCGATCATCGAGGCGGCGCTTGACGCCAAGGCGCAGGGTCATGATGTCAACGTTGAAATCATGGTGCCGCTGGTCGGCAGTGTCCGTGAATTCAACGATCAGGCGAGGATCATCCGCGCTACGGCGGCTGCCGTTTTTGCCGAGCGCAAGGCGAGCATCGACTTCATGGTCGGCACCATGATCGAAACGCCGCGCGGCGCGCTGATGGCCGACACCATCGGCGAACAGGCGGAGTTCTTCTCGTTTGGCACCAACGACCTGACGCAAATGACGCTCGGCTTTTCGCGCGACGATATCGGCAAATTCTTGCCGCACTACCTCAAGGAAGGCATGTACGAACACGATCCCTTCCAGTCGATCGACCAGGAGGGGGTCGGCCAGCTCGTCAAGATGGCGGTCGAGAAAGGGCAGGCGGTTCGCCCGGGACTCAAGGTCGGCGTCTGCGGCGAGCACGGCGGCGATCCGGCGTCGATCGAGTTCTTCCACCGCGTCGGCCTCGATTACGTCAGCTGTTCGCCGTTCCGCGTGCCGATCGCCCGCCTCGCGGCAGCGCAGGCAGCGCTCAAGGACTAAGTAGCAATAGATCAATGCGGGGCACGGAGAGGTTTTCCGTGCCCCGTTTGCGTCACGGCGCGCACTTAAGGACGCAGCGGCAGCCGCAGCCGCGCGATCAGTCCGCCGCCATCACGTGTCAGGAGTTCGAGACTGCCGTCGTGCAGTCGCGCGATGCGCTCGACGATGGCCAGGCCGAGGCCGGTGCTGTGGGCGTTGGTGCGCGCGTTTTCAAGTCGGGTAAAGGGCCGCTTGAGGCGTTCGACTTCAGTCTCGGGAATTCCCGGCCCGCGGTCGAGAACGTCGATCACGATGCTGCGTTCGTCGACGTGCGTGGCAACCGCGACGTCGTCACCAGCGTATTTGCGCGCATTGTCAAGAAGGTTGGCAACCGCCCGGGTCAAGGCCTGACGGCGTAACCGTGTCGGCGGCACGTGGCGCAGGTCAAGATGCGGCGTCCGTGCGCCGCGCGCCAGGCGGCCGATGGCCTGCGCGACGAGCGCATTGACGTCGGCAAGTTCGCTCGCTTCGCCGCTATCGCCGCGCGCATAGTCGAGAAACTGCGCGATGATCGCGTCCATTTGTTCGATGTCTTCGACGACGCCGGCGCGTGCCGCGTCGTCACTGATCGACATTTCCGATTCGAGGCGCAGGCGCGCGAGCGGCGTGCGCAGGTCGTGCGAGATACCGGCGAGAATTTCAGCGCGCTCGGCGTCGATTCGACGCAGGTCTTCCGACATGTGGTTGAAAGCCTCGGCAAGCTGGCGCAGTTCGAGGGCGCCGCGCTCGCCAACCGGTTCAGGGTACTGGCCCCGGCCAAGCTCGCGAGCGGCTGTGGCGAGCGTGCGTAGCGGCAGGGTGACGCGCGAGACGATCAGCCAGGCGACGAGCAGCGCGAGTGCCAGCGAAACGCCGCCCCAGCCGAGCCACTGCCAGGGAAACGGGCGTTCGGCACGGTCGCCGGGCAACATCAGCCAGTAATCATCGTCATCGCTGTCGCCAATCGGAAAACTGACCCAGATCCCGTGTTGCCCGTTGACCGAACCGGCCAGCCGGGTGTCAGGTCCGAGCTCGGCTGTGACGGTGTCCGCCACGACGCGAAAAAAAAAGTTGTCGGGCAAGGGCTGCACGCGATCGCTCGGATCGGCGGGGTAGAGATGGACGCCTTCGCTGTCGGCAAGATCGCGCAGCAGGGCGAGCCGCTTGAGCGGGTCGGCGGCGATGAGCGCGGCGGTCGTCAGGTTGACGACGCTGGCGGAGAGCTGGCCGAGCTGGCGCGCGCGCGGCTCGCGTTCGGCCAGACTGAAGAGCGTCAGCCAGGTGGCCACCGAAACGAAAATCAGCAGGCTGACGAGCAGAAA
>Ga0105048_10013166_pt1 | contig 12938 bp, 12 predicted proteins | sample MAT05_FD_78382 | JGI IMG/M metagenome (GOLD analysis project Ga0105048, IMG submission 78382) | Freshwater microbial communities from Lake Fryxell liftoff mats and glacier meltwater in Antarctica - MAT-05 | ecosystem: Environmental > Aquatic > Freshwater > Ice > Liftoff microbial mat | place...
GGCGATCAGGATTTCGTTCAGCCGGCGGAAGGCGTAATGGAACCGCTTCAACCGCCGGGTGCATTCCTCGATGGAGAGGCCGGGCTTCGCGGCTTCCTCGAAGGTACATAGCCCCGCGAGCGGCGGCAGGCCCTTGTAGGATTGGTAGTTCACGGTCAATTCCTCTTGAGCAGAAGCCAGCGATGGCGGGAACTCAGGGCGACACAGTCGCCTCGCTTTTGAGGTGGGTTATCGAAAGCGGGGCGACTGTGTACCCCTGATTGTGGCAGGTCAGGGCGACACAGTCGCCCCGCTTTCAGATCGTGATTGAATCTTACATATCGCTATTTGCTGTTCAAACACTGCCCAATCGATTTCGCCAAACGCTTCCAACCGGCTATCGCGCCGGTACGCGGTCGCTTTCGTGGTAAGCGATCCGCCCACGCGGTTCACGGCAATCCATTCGCCTTCAGTGTGGAAGATTCCCTTCAGCCGCGTGATGCCCGGCACGCTCCCCAGCAACTCCAGCAGCTTATCTTCATCGAAGACGGCATCGGCCGGGAAGATCCAGCCTTTCGCCGAGACGAGCTTCGCATGATCGGATTCGTGCGCCCAGCGTTCGTCATTGCTGCTGAGGTCGAGCCAGGCAGGATCGAGTTGTCCTTGGGTCGTCGCGGCGATCAGCAACTTCGGCGGGTACAGTTCGTTCGCCCACGCTTGAAAGCGTTCGATCACGCCGGGGGCCGCCGTCTCCGATTTGTTCAGCACCAGCACATCGCTCATCGTGACCTGATCGCGGAAGACGGGGTTGGAGTCGATCATGCCGGGGGCGACGAAATCGGAAGGCGTGACGATGCCGAGGGTGGCGCGGAGTTCCAATCGACCGGCGTAGTTCGCGCGGATGGTATCGATCAACCGCGCCGGGTGGCCCATGCCGGAGGTCTCGATGATGAGGCGTTGAATCTTCACGTCTTGCAGCAGGAAGTGCAACGCGACGGGGAGCATCGGTGCCGTGGTGCAACAGAAGCACCCCCCGGCAACGCTGCGGATCGCCACGCCATCGGGGGCGGTTTCGCCTTCGATGAAGGCTTCGTCGATCGAGACTTGCCCGTATTCGTTGACGAGCACGGCCCACTTTTCGGCGGGGTTCTTGCGCTTCAGCAGATCGAGCACGGCAGTGGTTTTGCCGACGCCGAGGAAGCCGGTGATCAGATTCGTGGGGATTGCTGCCATGCGATTCAGTATACCCTTCCGCCCGGTTCGACTAGAATTGCAGGATTGAATGCTCTCGGTTCGGGGTTCCCGCGTGACCACGTCGCAAGTGATTACTTATACGATCGCCGCACTTTGCTGCTTCGCCCCGCTCACGCTTTACCTCTGTTGGCTGGCCACGCTGAACCGGCGACCGAAACCGACGGTGGTGGCGGGCGCGTGGGATTTCGCATTCGTTCTGGCGGGGCTTTCCGGGTTCCTCGTCGTCGGCGGCGTGCTGCTGATGGATCTCACCACTCGCTATCTGCTGCGTGGGAACTTCAACGAGTTGCTCGATGGCTGGCATAAATTTCGCGTCACTTGGTTGATGATCGGTTCGGGGTACTTTTTCATCGTGGCGGGGTTGGCCTCCCTCACGCTCGCCCGACGTGCCCGTTGGCTTTCGGTGTACAACATCGAACTGGCGGAAGCGGAGAAGGCGGTGGAAGCGGCGCTGGAATTCTCCGGCTTACCGCTAACTCGCGTCGGTTACCGTTGGCTGGATGGGGCGGTGGAAGTCGCACCGCATCGCAGTTCGTCGCACGTTGTGGTGATTCTCAGAATCCGGGATTTCGCCATTCGGCAGGAGTTGGAACGCAAATTGTGGATCGAATTGGCCAAAGCGGCACCTCCGCAAGAGAACGCCTCGGCCGGTTGGTTTACTTCGCTAGCCGTGAGCCACACGATCTTGGTGGTCGGCTTCGTCGGCTTCGCCAGTTACATTCTTTACTTCCGTTGAAATCGCCGATAATTTGGCGAAGCTGTGCCGGTGGTGCGGGTTGGCGGGAATACTCCGGGAATGCCGTGGCGCCGCAATGCCGACCTGCGCGGAGCGATCAATTCGACCGCTTCGCGATACGCGGAACGCCGATGAAGGTTGTAACGAATCGGGCGCGGGCATGGATCGCCCGACTCTTCACGATAAACGCGACTCGAAGGATCGAACCATGAAACGCTATCTGTTCGCTTCGGTGCTGGCCGTTCTCGCCGGTGCCCTGGTTCACGCGGACGACACCGGTCGGGCGTCGATCCGCAATGCGGACGACACTGTACCGATGGCCGAGAGCGGCCGTGCCATTATTCGCACGGCCGACTCTGCCCCGATGATGGCTCCCGCCGGGCCGGTGACCGGAGTGATCACGAGTTCGGGTTATTCAAATGGCGGTTGCAGCACTTGCAACTGCGCCCATCCGGAAGCACGCGACCCCCGCGTCGGGCTGCATCCGTTGCTCAGTAAATTGCTTTGGTGGAAGAAACCGACTTGCAAGAAGTGCGGCCGATTATTCGGCCCGCGTTTGAACTCGGGTTTCGGTCACGGTCACGGTCACGGTGCGGGGGATGGTTTCAACCCCTACACCAACGGCGTGCCCGGCACGCTGGTGTTCCCGCAACATCCGTTCGTTCGCAGCCCCCGCGATTTCTGGATGTGGGAACCGAAGTAACCACCTCGGCCGATGGATTACGATGGTGCGGAGAAAGGTCGCTTTCTCCGCACCATCGTTTTTGTGTTATCGCTTCCTATCGCAAATTGGGCTAGTTTACCCCGTTGCCAACGGTATCTTCTCATGATTATGGCAGATACTCCTCGCAAGCTCATGATCGTAGCCGACGACTTCGGCATCGGCCCCGATACGGATCGAGGGATCCTCGAAGTCGGGTTGGCCGGTCGCCTCACCGCCACGGTATTGTTGGTCAACACACCTTATTGCGAAGCGGCCGTGGAATCTTGGAACGATGTGGGCCGGCCGTTCGTGGTCGGCTGGCACCCGAATCTCACGCTCGATTCACCGATTTTGCCCGCGAAAGATGTGCCAAGCCTCGTTCAACCCGATGGCCGGTTCTGGCCCCTCGGGCAATTCTTGAAACGGGCGATGCGCGGCAAATTGAACATCGTGGAAATCGCCGCGGAACTTGCCGCCCAACATCAACGATTCATCGAACTCATCGGCCATCCGCCGCGGGTCGTCAACAGCCACCAGCACACTTCGATTTTCGAACCCGTTCGCAGCACCCTCATCGACTTGCTCGCCCGGCAAAAAGGGCCGAAACCTTACCTGCGAAGGGTGCAGGAACAGAAGGCGCTGCTCCTCGGCATTCCCGGTGCCCGCATCAAACGCACCTTACTCACACACTTCGGCAAGAAGGCTGCGATCGCGGCGGAAGCCAAAGGCTTACCCGGAGCGGAGTGGCTGATCGGCGTGACCGATCCCCCCTGCACCGCCGACGAAAAGTTTTGGACACGCTGGCTGCGCAAAGTCCGCGGCGATTTCGTCGAACTCGGTTGCCACCCCGGATATTCCGATGCGACGCTACTGGTGCGCGACGTGCCGGGCAAGAAGTACGACCTGATTCGCCGCGAACACGAGATGCGGTTACTGCTGAGGGACGACTTCACCACCGCGATAAACGAATGCCATTTCGAGATGGTTCCACCGCGTGAGTATCAATCGCTGCGGTTGGCGCAAGCGGCATAAGAAGGACATTGAGGTGGCCAAGGCATTCGATGCGACGTTGAAACAACTCCTCGACGCCTTTGCGGGCGATTGGGTGAGTTGGCTCGCTCCCCGGATCGGCCTACCGGCCGATGTGGGTGTCGATCCGTTGGACGTCGATCTTTCAACGGTACAATTCGCTGCGGACAAAGTCTTCCGCTTGCTGCCTCCGGCCAATGGTTTGTTGCACCTCGAACCGCAATCGTCGTGGGATGGTGAATTGGCGGATCGGATGCACGTCTACAGTACACTCCTGTACGATCGTTACAAAGTTCCCATACATTCGGTGGCACTTCTCTTGAGGCGGGATGCGAACACCCCGAAGCTGACTGGTACGTTGACGCGCAGCCACGACGACGGCCGGCGTTATTTGCAATTTGAATACGACGTGATCCGCGTTTGGGAACTGCCTTGCGAACCTTTACTGGCAAGCGGACCAGGGGCGGCGCCTTTGGCTCTGTTGACGGACGACGCTAAGGGCCAGTTGCGGAAGATCGTATCGGGAATCGACACCCGCATGCGTGCGGAGAACGCGTCCGAAAAGACGAGAAAACTTGTCCTCACATCCAGTTTCATTTTGCTGGGCTTGCGTTACAATGATAATGAAATTCGCGATGCTTTTTTGGGAGTTCAAGGCATGAAAGAATCCACGACATACCAAATGATATTGGAAGAAGGTCGGGTCGAAGGTTTTGAAAATGGCCGGCAAGAGGGCCGGCAAGAGGGCCGGCTTGCTGCTCGTCGCGAGACTTTGATTGCGGTTCTTGAGGAACGCTTTCCCGAGTTGCCCGCCGAGTTGCGTGCGCGGATTGAACAGGTTCAAGATGTCTCGGAGTTGCTTTCCGCAGTTCGACGGGCCGCAAGGATTGCACGGATCGAAGAATTGGAGCTTTGAACGAAGCGGATGCCGCCGCGATAAACGAATGCCATTTCGAGATGGTTCCACCGCGTGAGTATCAATCGCTGCGGTTGGCGCAGGCTGCGTGAATACCGTCTCAGGTCATTCTCAGCTCCAATAGACGTGAATGAACACGCGGTTCTGCGTGTCATCGACTTTAACCTCAGCGAATTCCGCACCACCTCCCGGCTTGATCTTGAAGTGACGAATACCGGGGGATGGCGTTGTGAGAATTGCTTCGCGAGCACCGGGCGAGCGTTGAAGCCAATCCTCAATATCTACCGCTGGTGCGTTGAATGAGGCACGGAAACCGCGCGTGAATGCGCTCCCATGCTTCGTAATTTTGAATTGTTATGCCGATGCTGGAATAGGCTCCAACCGTCCCCAAGTCAGTGTGCAGTCGATTGCTGATGCTTTGTCGTGAAGAGTTTCGGAAAAGAAGTACATGTAGACAAGCAAAGCGAAACTCAGGAAACCGAGAGCGACGAAACTTCCCAGTCCAATTAGGATCCTCTTTGTTTTTCTTGTCATTGTTCTACCTCACAACACCCACGTATTTTCCAACCGTTTCAACAATCGCGGGCACTTCGGCCATCCCGCCGACTCCCACGTCGCCACAGGCGAGCGCCTTTTCGATTGGTGCAATCACTTCCAGCTTCGGGAATTCTTCGCGAATCGTGCGCAATTGCCGGGCAGTAATCGGGTGTTCCCACATCTGGGTGTTCATCGCCGGGGCGATCATCGCCGGTTTCGAGGTATCCCATGCTCGCCAGACACAGGTGAGGCAGTTGTCGCACAATCCCACGGCCAGCTTGGCCAGTGTGTTGGCATCGAGCGGGGCGATCAGGAACAGGTCGGCCCAGTTTCTCAGGTCGATGTGCAACACACGATCCCCGCGAGTGTACTTCGCCCCTGGCCATTCGTCGGCATCGCGGATAATGGCATCCCCGAGTTCAATGGGCTCAAAGAAATACAGGGAAGGCTCGGTTGCCACGACCTTCACTTCGTGGCCATTGTTGAGGAGCGTGCGATACAACAGCGGAATGCGAACCGCCGCGACCGAACCCGTCGCACCAAGAAGGATGTTGGCCATTGCAGTATTGTAGCCGCTATTTGGCAGCGCGTGAGTTGCGCGGCGGTAGTTGCACCTGGGCGATGTGATCCAGCAGTTGCGTGTGCGGTTCCGGCACCGCCGCTTGCAACTTCGCCAGCAACGAACCGGGGTTCGAGTTCGTTCGCAAGACTTGAAGGTAATCGAGTAGCACTTTCTTCGCGGCGGGTTGGCCCCGCAGCATCATGTGAGCCCAGGCCCAGGCTTCTTGATACTCGCCGCGATCCATCTGATCGACTTGCGTAATCTTCTCCAACCGGGCGAGATTCGGCGTGAAGTTCCCGCGGCGGAGGGCATCCAAGTGGGCCAAGCAGATGCCATCGGTGTTGGTCGGTTGCTCGAAGAACCCCGCGAGGCCTTCATCGAGCCAGAGCGGAACCGTCTTCAACACGCTGTGCAGAAGGGCGTGCGTAAGTTCGTGCCGGAGGTCAGTACGCAGATGCTTCCCGGCCCAAGTGACGACGATCAATTCTTCCGGAGTGCTGCCGCGCTGTTCGCCGAAGAAATACGCCCGGCGGACGGGGAGTTTGGGATCGCGGGCTTGCAAGTATGCTTCGTACTTCTCCTGATCCTCGAACAAATACACCTGCACGAGCGATTGCGACATCGGCAAGTGCAACTCGCGTTGAATCTGATCCGGCAGTTCTTCGAGTTCCCGGAAGAGCGGATCGGAGGTTTCGAGCGGGAAATCGGAATAGAAGACGTACTGCGAAAGCCGTTGCTGATACTTGGAAGGTTTGGTGGCCAGCGGTGCGGGGGCCGGGGCTTGCGCCCGCTCGGACGTTTCCCCGGTGGTGTGCGTGGTGGTTCCCGATTTGCCACCGAGGAAGTTGCAGCCCACCGGCAGGATTGCCAATAGTGTAGCGAGTGCGAGTGAACGGATTGTAAACGTGCGATCCGGCATCGAGTTGCAATCCGGGGACTACGGGTGCCATCGAATAGCGAAGCCCGGTGGTTTGCACCAGAGGACTTTGCCGATTCCGATACCCGTTAGTTCGACTATTCCGGTGGGGCTTCTTCACAAAGAATGGGGTTATGTGAGGGGCCGACCCGTTCGGCGATTCCGAGCCACTTTTTCCACGGCAAGTTGGGTAATCTGCTTCCACCAAACCTTCCAGTTCCCCCAGCTTTTTGGTGCCCAATACAGGTAGGCACGGAGGAATCGAAGCCGATCCGCATGGCTTACCTTCGGATTGTGAAGGAAGCTCACGGCTAAGCGGGAAAGATCGGCCTGCCGAGCGGCTTCACTCACCCGACCGCGAACCGTCACGCCCACGAGGTCGATGAGAACGGGTTCGCCACGAGATATGAGAATGTTCGTGGCTTTCAAATCGCGATGGCGAACATTCCGGTCGTGCATGGTGCGTAACAGCCTGGCGATCCTCTCAACGTCGGCGAATCCACGATCCACGGCTTCGATCAAATCGCATGCCTCAGGCACTTTTTCGAAGGCGACGAACCCCTCGGCTTCGATACCGAACATCGTTCGGTAGGAATATGCGAGCGGCCGAGCCGTTGGAATCTGCCGATCGTGCAAATGATGGCCGTTCAGCCAACTGCGGCGAGCCGGACTGTGGCGGAATCGATTGGCGAGGAGCGCGAACCGCTTCTTCAGCTTGAAGCGTTTGACGATCATTGCGTGACCATCGCATTCCACCTCGGTGACGGTCGTGCTCGCCGAGTTCTTCACGATGCGTCCATTTGGCTGGCTCATCAACGCGGCGAGATCGGTCGCAGGGAGTTCCTTCACCGCGTGGCCGCGTTTGAACTTCCGGAACTGCCGATTGTTGCCGAGGTAACGGGCATCGCGGGCGGCCCAGAATTCGCGGTTGGAATCGTTTGTGGCCACTTCGACTTCGAGGGCTTGGGCGTCGTTCAATCCGGAACGTTCGCCCGAATATGCCTTCCAAAAGCGGGCGCGATCGGTGCGTTCGCAGCGGAGTTGGAACCAACGGTTGAGGAGCACGAGATTCTCCGAGGCCGCACGCCAAGAGAGCGGCTTGCCGAAGTGAACGCCGTGGACATCGAGCAACGCGAATTTGGTAATCGGCCCCATTTCCACGAGGAAGTTGCCGGGGTGTGGATCGGGGTGCGTCACGCCCGCGTTGTGCATTTTCGCAAGGAACACCGCGAAGGATCGGGTGAGCTCGCGCCGCATATTCAAAGGCATGTCGGTTTGAAGAACATTTTCTAATAGCGTCGCGTTCGGTTGTTCGCGGGTGACGATGATCGATTCGCTCGGCATCATTCCACGGCGGATTCCCCACGCCAGCGGCTCGATGCAATCGATTCCCAAGGCTCGCAACGCCAAGGCGTTCTCGAATTCCAAACGGGCTTTCGCGGGGCGCACCATCTCGCGCACCCACGCCCGAGGCGTATTCACCCGGCAGCGCTTGATGAACACGGCCCCGCCCGGAAGCTCCGCCCGCAGGATCGTTCGTTGCAAATTCTGTTTGATCGTCGTTGTCGGCCAACTTTCCCAATCCGGGCCGCCTTCGCCGAGGAGTTCCAAGCCGGCGGGGAGAACGTACCAAATCATCTTGCCCGAATGAACCCGCTTCACGGGTTCCGGCAATCGCCAAGGAACGAACTTTCGCAGAACGTGGCTGAGCATGAGAATCAGAGGCGGGCGAAGAGTTCGAGCCAAGCGCTCGCCCCCAAGGCCACGCTGAATTTCGCCTCGACGTTGGCTCTGCCGCTGGCACCGAGTCGGCGGCGATGCTCGGGATGATACGCGAGATCGACGATTTCTCGCAACCACTCTTCCGCAGTGGTCGCCAACATTCCGGTTTCACCCGTCCGCACGATTTCGGATTGCACCCCGACCGGATTGGCAATCACCGCGAGGCCGGCCGCTTGGTATTGCAGCAGTTTCAGCCCGCATTTGCCCCGGCTCCACGGATCGTCCGGCACCCAGCCGATGCCGATGTCGGCGTCCGCGAGTGCGGCCGCTTCGGTGGCCTCGTTCCACGGTACCGTTTCGACGGGCATCTTGGCGAACTCTGGGAAACGATCGCAGATGACTTTGAACGTCGCCTGCGGGAGAGCCTCCGCGACGCGGTCGAAGAGTTCCCGTTGAAGCTCGATGCCTTGCAAGGTACTGGAAGACCCCAACCATGCGAGTTTCACGTTTCCCGCCGGTCGATCGTGCTTCGCCAATGTGTATTTCGCGGGATCGACGCACGTGGGAATCGCGACAATATTCGCGGTATCGATGAACTTGCCCGCGTACTCGCCGAGGTAGCGATTGCCTGTGACGATCCAATCGCAAGCTTCCACGATCCGCCGAAATCGCCGTGATCGCTTCGGGCTATCGAAGCCTTTCGCGGAATAGGAATCCCGCAACCATACCGCATCGTCGAAATCGAAAATCAGTCGGCGTGCACGCTTCCGCAAGCGCTGCACTTCCCACCTCGAAAGCAACTTCCGTTGAAGGATCACCGCATCGAAATCCCCGGCCTCCCCAAGTGCTCGCCAATGTTGCCGGAGGGAATCCCCCAATGCAACCACCGTCAAACGGTGCCCGGCGGCTTCCCACAACGGTTGGAACGCTCGAATCCGATACCGGCAACAGACGTGATCGACCGACTCCGCAAGTGCGAGAATGTTCAAACCCATGACTCACCGCTTCCTGCGGGATTGCGACATGGCGCGATCGATATCCCTCTTCGCCTCACTGGCTTTCAAGGTTTCGCGCTTGTCGTGGCTTTGCTTTCCCTTACCCACCGCGATTTCCACCTTCGCACGGCCGTTTTTGAAATAGAGCCGCAACGGGACGAGCGTGAACCCCTTCACCGAAGCCTTCCCGGCGAACTTTGCAATCTCCGAACGTCGCAGCAACAATTTGCGTGTGCGCTTCGGCTCGTGGTTCAGCCGATTCCCCATCGAATACTCTGGGATTTCGCAACCGTGCAGCCAAAGTTCATCGCCGTCGATGCGGGCGAAGGCGTCGTCCAAACTGGCGTGCTTTTCGCGGAGGGCTTTCACTTCGGTGCCGACGAGCACCATCCCGCATTCGAGCGTATCGGTGATGGCGTAATCGTGGAGTGCCCGCCGATTCTGGCAGATGTGAACGATGACATCTTCGCCTTCCTTGGGCTTCGGCGGAGGCTTCTTCATACGTCCAATATACGGAAGCGGCATTCGATTCGTGGATGTGTTCTTGACAGTCAGGAATCGAAGACAAACGATCACCGTCGTCCGCAGCGGTAACCGAGGAGTGCGAGCACGGTGCCGAGCAGCATCGCCACGTGGAAATCCTGGATCGGTTCGACGGTGCGGATTCCGAGCTTGTGGCCGAAGGCCGCGATTCCCGCTCCGAGTGTCGCCAATACTGCCATGCGCGGGCCGCGGTAGAACAGCGATGCCAGCAGGAGCATCGCCCCCCAACCGACATTGGCGGAATCGCACCAACTCGTCCACGCGGCGGGCACGCCGGAGATGGCGAGCGGTTCGGTTCCCGTGGAAATCGAATAGTGCCAGAGTTCGTTTTGGATGAACCAGAGTGCGGAAGCGGCGATCAAGAGTGCCGCCAACACAGCCCGTACGGGAGTTCCCAGAAATAGTTCGGCCGCCATGCTCGGGTAATCGCGGCACGTCGCTACGGGTTCGAGGCAGATCATACTCTGGGATGCCTGCGAAAAGGTGTGTGAGAATTCCGGGATTTCCCCCAGCCTCAGCGTTCCGCCCCGTTCGATGGTCGCTTCGGTCCGTTCCGCCGCCGCTTTCTTGGCTTGCCGAATCGTGGCCCCCGCCGTGATCAAACGCTCGTACTCAGCTTTTTCGATCAGTTCGCGTTCCCTCGCGGCTTTCCGCACGGAGTCGATGCGGTTCAGAAGGTTCACCAGCGGTTCCCGCCACGCCGCGAATTTCTCCCGAACACCCGCGGAACCGGCGCGGAGTAGCAGATCCCGAGTCGCGAGCTTTTCTTCGAAGCGGAACGCGAACTCGAAGTATTCTTCCCAGAGTCGCCCGGAATGCTTGGCAAAGAACAGCCGAATTTCCCCGGAGTTGGCTCCGTCTTGCCGGAGGTGCTTCTGCAACCGGACCGTGGCATTCGCAATCGCCACCCGTTCCGCATTCACCCGGCGATCCAACATGTACCAAACAGCCCCGGCCACGGCGATTCCGATGAAGCCGAAACCGGCCGTGATGAGCAACAGCTTGGACATCCAAAGGAACGCCACGCCGAGGCCCAACGCACCGCAAGCCACGATCCAATCCCCGCCGGACATTCCGAGGAGGAACTGTTTGAATCGGCGGAACAAATACGTGTGCCGGGAGTAGCCGTTCAGCAGGAAGTACGCCACGGAGGACTGCACGACCAGGCCGGCCAAACCGAAGGCGAATTGAATTTGACCGAAGAACAGCATGAGCAGTGCCGCGAGCGCCGTGCCCGAAACCGCCGTGCGGATCAAGTTTTGCCGCAGTACCGCTGCGGGGGTATTTTGAAACTCGTTGGCCAAGCGCTCGACTTCCAAAACTTGATCGTCTCGCGGGGTGAATTTCGCCGCCGTGCTCTGAACCCCTAGCCAATGTTCGAGAATGCGGATCACCTCGGCCATGTTCGCGTAGCGATCGCCGGGTTTCTTCGCCATCATCTTGCAAATCACGGCCGAAACTTCTTGCGGCAATCGCGGGTGGAGTAGCTCCGGCGGAACCAACGCCTCCTCGGCGTGCTTCTTCATCAAACTGAATGCACTCTTTGCACGGAAGGGTTGCTTGCCGGTGACGAGCGCGTACAGCGTGCAGCCCAACGAATATATATCGGCCCGGTGATCGACGGTCGAAGCATCCCGGCACTGCTCCGGGGCCATGAACGCTGGGGTGCCGAGGGCCATCCGTACTCCGGTCATGTCCGGTGGCAACGAGTGTAAGCCGCTGCGTTCCCCATCCGTTTCGCGTTGGCAGAGGCGATCTTGAAACTTCGTGAGTTCCGGCGTTTTGACCAAGCCGAGATCGGCGACTTTCACGGTGCCGTGTTCGTCGAGCAGCAGATTATCGGGTTTGATGTCGCGGTGAATGATGCCCCGATCGTGGGCATGTTTCAATCCGCGGGCGGCTTGCAAAACGTAACCCACCGCCTGTTCGGTATCGATGCGCCCGCGTTTCTTGAGCAGCTCGGCGAGGGAACAGCCGACTACGTACTCCATACTGAAATACCGCAATCCTTGCGTTTCGCCGATGTCGTATATCTGCACGACGTTCGGATGGTTCAATTGGGCCGCCGCATAGGCTTCGCGGATGAATCGGGCCACGAAGACCGCATCGCTGGCCCACGTTTGGCTCATCACCTTCAACGCGACCGGCCGATCGAGCGACAATTGGCGTGCGAGGTACACCGAGCCCATCCCGCCGTGGCCGATCACCCCGTCGATGCGGAAGCCGGGCAGAAGCTCTGGCACCACCGGTTCCTCGCGCGGTTCACCGGGCACACTCGAAAGCGGCTCGTGCAAGGGAACCGGCGTAGGGGCGACGTGAGAGAGTGTTTCAAATGCGGATTGATTGCGAAGCCCTTCGAATTCCGCCGGCAGCGACAGCAACTTCACCTGCCCGCCCGCCGGCATCGTGTGGCCTTGATTTCCGGTGAGGTGTTTCAACTTCAGGGAGAAGTGGCTAAGCGGCGTCGGGGTGAGTAATCGCTCGGCGACGGCAACTGCCGAAGATTCCGAAAGCTTCGCCCGGCAGCGGGGGCAACGTTCGTTTTCCCCATCCGATTCCTTGGAACCGGGAACGAGAAATTGGCATTGTGGGCAGAGCTGAGGCACGTCGCACCACCGTGAGCGGGCCGGGCATTAGTGCAGGAAAGCTAGTTCACAATTGCGCGGGCGGATGTGCAACAACACCGCAGAATCTTCGGATACTTCGCCGGATTCAGGCCGGGATACAAGCGTCTGCGCCCGGCAGTGAAATTTTCACTGCGGCGTTAGACTACGCTAACTAAATCACCCTCGCCCTCTGAGGGAGAAGGTCGCTTTGATCGCTGCGAGAAGCGGGTAGAGGGGTTGAAATGATAAAAATCAAAGAACCCCTCTCCCGGTTCGCTGCGCGAACCACACTCTCCCTCAAGGGGTGAGGGTATGACGCATTGGCGTTCTAATTAGGCTACGGGTTGGCCCGACATGCCTACCGACTTGCGAACCAAGCCCAATGTCACCCGTGCGACTTCGCGGGCGCGTTTCGCCCCGGCCAAGAGCACTTCCTCGAC
>Ga0105048_10013169_pt1 | contig 12937 bp, 12 predicted proteins | sample MAT05_FD_78382 | JGI IMG/M metagenome (GOLD analysis project Ga0105048, IMG submission 78382) | Freshwater microbial communities from Lake Fryxell liftoff mats and glacier meltwater in Antarctica - MAT-05 | ecosystem: Environmental > Aquatic > Freshwater > Ice > Liftoff microbial mat | place...
ACTATCCGGTGATCTTCAACGCCCTCACCGGCTACAAGGTCACCAAGACCTGGGACTTCTCCGCCCGCTTCGTCTACCTCTCCGGCCGCCCCTTCACGCCCTTCAACGAAATGCTCTCCAGGTCGCAAAACCGCGGCATCTTCGATCTGGCCCGCGTCAACGGCGAGCGCCTGCCCGACTACGTGCGCCTCGATCTCCGCTTCGACAAGACCTTCACCGTGCGCGGCAAACCTCTGCTCGTCTTCATCGGCACGCAGAATGTTACGAATCGCCGCAACATCGCCCAAGTCACCTGGAACCGCCAAGCCAACCGTATCCGCCAAAACGAGCAGTTGGGTCTGTTCCCCATCATCGGCCTCGACTGGCGCTTCTAGGCGGAAGCAAGTACCCCAAGGCGGCGATCGCCTGCCATCGCCCCAGGATCAAACCGGACCCCGACCGTCAGGAAGGCGAAGTCATTGGTTTAGCCCTGAGCTTTCACATCTGCCAAAGCGACCCCTCAGATCCGCATCGGCATGACGACATAGCGGTAGGTCAACTGCTCACTCGCCTCACCCGGCTGCATCTCGCCCGCCGACTGGCCATCCTTAAACAAAAACTTAGCTTCCGGCGTCGGCAGCGCCCGCAAGAACTCAATCATATACGAAGCGTTGAAGCCGATCTCCACCTGGGGCCCGGCATAGTCCACCGGAATGGACTCTTCGCTCTCCCCCGTCTCCGACAGCGACGAGTAGATCTTCACCTCACCCGGCGACACTTGCAGGCGAATGGCCCGCGAACGGTCGTCTGAAAACTGGGCCACTCGCTCAATCGTCGCCTTCAATTCGTCCTTCGCCAGATTCACCGAATGGGCGTGTTCCTTAGGCAGCACGCGCTCATAATCCGGGAAGTTGCCTGAGAGCTTGCGGGAGAGCAGCAGCCGGTTGCCGAATTGGAAGAACAGGTGATTGTCGTCGCCCGAAAAGGCGATCTTGGCATCCGCGCCAGCGTCGCTCGCCAGCTTCAGGATCTCGGTCATTGCCTTCTTCGGCAGCAGCGCCTTGTAGACGCCGTCCAGGCCCTCTAAGGGAGTCTTCTCTTCCACCAGGGCCAGACGATGCCCATCGGTAGCGACCATGGTGAGACTATCGGGCTTCAGAATCAGTTGCGCGCCATTCAAAGTGAAGCGCGACTCTTCGTTCGAGATGGCAAAGATGGTCCGCGTAATCATCGACGCCAGCAAACCCCCCGGCAAATCGACGATCTTCTCGGGCGTCACCGGCAGTTCCGGATAGCTTTCCCGCGACATGCCCGCAATACGCGTCTTCGACCGGCCGCAGGTCAAATTCGCCCATTGGTTCTCCATGAACTTGATGGTCACTTCAGCGTCGGGCAGCAGGCGGACATAATCGAGCAGACGTTTGGCCGGAATCGTCCCCGCACCCGCCGTCTTCACTTTCGCCGGGCACGTGGAGCGAATGCCCAGCTCGAGATCGGTGGCAGTCACCGTCAGCCCGCCGTCGCCAGCTTCCAGCAGCACGTTGGCAAGAATTGGGATCGTGGTCTTCTTCTCCACCACGCCTTGACTCAAACCGAGCTCCCTTACGAGGTCGGCTTTGTTAACCGTAAACTCCATCCGCTAGCTCCTTCGCTGCCTGCCGTGATCTATCAGTGTATCTCTCTCACGGCGAATCGCGCGAGAGTTCTTCTTCTTCTTCTTATTTGCTTTAAATAAATATTATCTTAAAGAAGACAGAAGACATCGGTCTTGTGGAAATGTGGAAATCCGGTCAAGTGGATTGCTGCTCATCACTTAGCCAGATGGACCCCTGTGCAAACCGCCCCTCGAAGTTCAGGCGAAACCGGCGACGAAAGGGCGGGAATCACAGCCCGATAGGATCTCGGCCCACGCACCCTGTGGACTCCTCCCCCCAACTCAATTTCCTGAAGCGATTAGCCTGTGGATGACCCTGTTACAAACCCTGTCACAAAGGTCTTCTGACGGATATCTCCGCAGTTCAGCTCAGTTCCCGGCCGAATGGGAGATCGTTCAGCCAGAGACGGTCTTCTTCGCTCAGGGGCGCTCGCGGGTCGCATTGGGACAGCAGTTGCTCAAGGGTGTAAGGGGGCCGTTTCTTTGGTACCTTGCGAGGGTTCTTCATCGCCCAATTATCCCAAGGTTCAGGCAGCATCGAACAAGAAGGGGCGAATTTTGGAGGCCAATCGATCAAGTTCGGCCCCATTGTGGCGTAGATGTTCGTGATTCCACTTTGACCGTACACCGCTGCGGCATTCCTCGGCCAAGTCTATCCCAAGGCCTTCTCTTGAGCCGAGGCCCTTCAGTTTTTCTGGTTCACTCCAGGCACCCAGGAGAAAGACTCGATCTTTGATTTCTTCTTCAATCTCTGTCCAGACTTGCTCTGCACGGTTTTCCTGTTGATCGAAATCAATCAAGAGGATAACGAAGCACTTGGCATTTCCTCGCATTCGAGGTGCGAACTCAGCCTGAAATTGCTCCAACACTCGTCGCCACCCCCCGGAGCAAGGAGGACATTGAACGCAGGAACGCCGCACGCCGTAGTGGTTTAAGAAGCCATTCAAGATCTGCCGGTTTGCCTGGTCTTCCGACAAGACATAGACGTGCTCACGGTGTTCGTTCATGTTCTAAATCACCCAACAGCATAGCGGTCACTACATCGCCAATACGCGGAATTTCACTCAATGGCCGAATCACTGCAGGCTCCAGGTGGCTTCGCCGGAAGATGAGGAACGTATTTTCGTCCGAAAAGCGACGGATTGCTTCCGGATGGTGCGAAGTGGTGATGAACTGGCCCTTAGATTGGAACTCCCTTCGAAGAGCGCCAATGAAGTGTCCTACTTCGGAGAGGGCCAGGTAATTGTCTGGCTCGTCCCAGAAGCAAAAGAGCGGCCCGTATGCCCGATTGGCAGCTAAGACAACGGCACAGAGCAGGAAACACTTCTCTCCATCGGAGAGTTCGTCGAACGACAGACTCAGGCTTCCTGGAGGCGTCGCAAATTGAACTAAGATTCTGCGGGCCTCCGAGCCAACGGTCGGATTCTGAATGTCCTTGAAATCCGGCATCACCTCGTGCAGGTAGCGATCGATTTCGGCGTAAGCGGCTGGCGCGGAGGCCAACACCCCGGAAAACCAGGCACCGAAATTTCTGGCGTCTTTGGCCAGTTCCAGAGTCTCCGTATCAGACTCGCCTCTCATGAGGACCGGTAAGGGTTGAAGTATCACCATCCGGGAGAGCCATCGGGTAAATTGAAAGATTTCCTTTTCTTGCAGCAGCGAGAGCGCGATCAGTTCTGAATCGAGCTCAAACTTTGCCTTGCGTCGCGGAAGTTCGACTGTTTCCCTCTGGCGTGAATAAACTTCGGACCCGTCCGCTTTCAGAATTTCATCGAACACTCTTAGCTCTTTGGAAGGGCCATGAAACTCAAGAGCTAGCGAGTAGGTGTACTTGCTATCGCTAATGTCCGCTTCGATCTCCAGGCGTACTGGCAGATCCAGCCGGCCACGGGTGAGATCCTTCGGCTGAATGAGGTCCCCGACCCGGTTGGTCCCACGCGCAAGTCGTTGGAAAATTTCCAGAGCAGAACCGACAGTTGATTTTCCCGCACCGTTCTTGCCGATTAACAATGCCGATGGGTGAGAACCAATAGCTAGCTCGAAGTTCTCTAAGCACCTGAAATTATGGACATATAGCCGGCGTAGCACACCAAAATGATACCGCTTTCCGGCTCATCCGTTCAGCGCGTCAATCAAACTATGAATCGACCGGTTGAGCTCGGCATCCCGCTGCCGTAAGTTCTCAATCTTCTGCACCGAGTGCAGCACCGTCGTGTGGTGCTTGCCCCCAAATGCGCGTCCAATCTCGGGTAACGAGGCGTTGGTGAGCTCCTTCGTCAGATACATCGCAATCTGCCGCGGATAGGCGATCTTCCGCTCGTTCGACTTCATCTTGAGCTGCGACGGCTGTAAGCCATGCCGCTCGGCCACCGCGCGGATGATCGACTCGATCGTGATCCGCTTCTCCGGCCCCGTCGCCAGGTGCTTCAACGCATGCTGCGCCATCTCCATCGTGATCGGCGCTTGCGTCACCGACGAATAGGCGATTAGCTTGATCAGCGCGCCCTCCAGCTCCCGGATGTTGCTCTTGGTCTTCGTCGCAATGAAGATGCGCACGTCCTCGGGCAAATGCACGCCCACCGCCTCCGCCTTCTTGTCCAGGATCGCCATCTTGGTCTCAAGGTCCGGCGGCTGCACATCCACCATCAGCCCCCACTCAAAGCGGGATCGCAAACGCTCCACCAGCCCGGGCGTATTCTTGGGCGGCGAATCGGAGCTCAGGATGATCTGCTTCTGGTGGTCGAAAAGCTCGTTGAAGGTGTGGAAGAACTCTTCCTGCGTCCGTTCCTTGCCGGCCAGGATCTGCACATCGTCCACCATCAGGACATCGGCCGTGCGGTAGTGGGCGTGGAACTGCGCCATCCGGTCCAGCTTGATGCAGTTGATCATCTGGTTCATGAAGCGCTCAGACGTGGTGTAGATCAGCCGCAGCGAGCCGTAGCTATCGAGCAACTCCCGGCCGATGGCGTGCATCAGGTGGGTCTTGCCCATGCCCACTCCACCGTAGATGAACAAAGGGTTGTAGGAATTGGACGGCTTCGTTGCCACGGCCTTCGCCGCGGCGTGCGCAAACTGGTTGCAACTGCCCACCACAAAGTTATCGAACGTAAACTTCGTATTTAGGTGGATTGTAGGGGACGAAAACAAGGCCTCCATCGACCCATCGCCGTTGTGGAGGTTCTCCGCAGGTGCCGCCGCGCTCGGATTGGGCGTCCCAGGATGATAAAGGATGCGCCGGAAGGGCAGGCCCGCTTCGCGAACCACCGTCCAAACCGAGTCGGCGTACTCTTTTTCGATCCATTCGGCCGTCTCAGCATTCGGCACCCGGACCAGCAAAACATCGCCGTCCACCATCTCTTGAGTCGTAGGCTGAATCCAGTTTTGGAACCCCTCCGTGCTCAGTTGAAGCGACAGCGCCTGCTTGATTTGGTCCCAAACGTTCATTTCAGCTAAAAGATTCCCTCACCTGACACTCTGGCCCCCCAACCTGCTCCCCACGAATGCGCTAGACAAAGTATACCCACAGTTTTTCCACAGTGTGTGGAAAAACGGCCATACTGCCTGCTATTTTGCGGGGGTCTACCTGCGGAAGCGTTCGTGAAAGGGGGGCGGCGAACTACTCATCTCGGCATTGCAACCTACTGTGTATTGCGCCATCGATTGTTGAGTCTAGCATAAATTCCAAGGATGCAAGCAAGATCCATAGGAAAATTTAAAGCTAATAATATCAATCACTTACATAAATCTACAAAAATCGTACTATGGCTCGAAGTGGTCGATTTCTCGTCCCAGGATGGGTCTTATTCAGCGTAATCCACAGGCAATCCAAGTACTTGGCGGTACTAGACCGTAGAATGCCGCTAGAATGGTGTTCAGCCGCCTCATGCCGATGAATGAAGCCCAGGTCACAGAGTCGATAACCGTGTCGCTGATTATCCCCACCTGGCAGCGCCGTGACCTCATTTTGCGCCTCCTGGACCTCCTCGAAGCCCAGACCCGCCCCCCCAATGAGGTCATCGTCGTCGACAACGGCTCCACCGACGGCACGGCTGACGCCATTGGTTCCCGCGCCACTGTAATCAGCCTCCCAGAGAACTCTGGCTTCGCTCACGCAGTCAATCTCGGTATCCTCGCCTCCTGTGGCCAGTGGGTGGGAATTCTCAACAATGACGTCGAGCCGCGCCCGGATTGGCTTGAAAAACTATTATTATCAAATAAAAGCTTTGTCACCGGAAAAACCCTCAGTTATCATCACTCTGACACTTTAGATGGCACCCAGGACCTGCTTTCCCAGGTCGCCATGCCCTGGCGTGCTGGTAATGGGCGTCCTGATGCCGAATCTTATAATTATAGATGTAGTATACAATTCGCCTCCTGGACCGCCGTCCTCTACCGCCGCGAAGTCTTTGACCGAATCGGCCTCCTCGACGAGTCCTTCGGCTCCTACTACGAAGACATCGACTTCGGCATTCGCTGCGCCTTGGCCGGTATCGATGGCGAGTACCAACCGGCCGCCGTAGCCCTCCATCTGGGCAGTGCGACACTTGGGGCGTGGCGTCCAGCCACAGTCCGCCTGCTCACCCGCAATCATCGTCTGCTGATTCAAAAGCATTTCGGCCGCTGGCTCGATTGGCCAACAACGTGCAAACTTTGGACCTCGCAGATCCTATGGGCGATGTTGGCTGCCCGGCATGGACAATGGCGAGCCTGGTGGCAGGGGTGGTGCGAACCGTTGCCGGCCACCCCCGACATTCCTGAGCCCGTGGCCCTTCGACGGATTCTGCAACAGAGCGAGCGGGAGCTTTACCGGCTTCAGAAGGAGACAGGCTTTGACTGGTACTGGCGTATGTACTTCGGCCTGTTCCCCCCCGAAAAATGATGAACGCCGCCCCCCAAGTGAACGCCATCGTCATCGTCACCTACAACTCAACCGAAGAGATCGCGGCGTGCTTAGCCTCCTGCCAGCCTCACGCCCGAACCGTTGTCGTCATCGACAACGCCTCCACCGACGGCTCGGCAAAATTCGCCACCATCGCCAACCCCACCAACCTGGGTTTTGCCGCCGCCGTCAATCAGGGCTTCCGCCAAACCCAGGAGCCGCTGGTGCTCGTCCTCAATCCCGATTGCCAGATCGAGGGGAGCCTCACCGCCATGACGGCTCTTTTTGACGATCCCCAGATCGGCGCCGCCGGCGGACTCCTCCTTCACCCCGACGGTACCCCCCAAACCGGCTTCACCCTTCGCCGCTTCCCGACCGTAGCCAACCAAATTGCCGAACTCGCCGGCCTCAACCGCCTCTGGCCTTCGAATCCCCTCAATCGCGGGTATCGCGCCCTCGACCTCGATCTCCAAAAAGAGCAGGACGTCGACCAGCCCGCCGGTGCATTTCTCATGATCCGGCGCTCGGCCTGGGACCAAATCGGTGGATTCGATGAAAAATTCTACCCCGTCTGGTTCGAAGACGTCGATTTCTGCTACCGCCTCCGCCAAGCCGGCTGGCGCATCCGCTACACGCCCCATGCGCAGGCTACCCACATTGGCGGTCACTCCGTCAACAAATTGTCTTGGCGCTGCAAGCAGATGCACTGGTATGGTAGTCTGCTAAGGTACGCGAAAAAGCACTGGGGTGGACGCGGCGAGCGCCGGGTTGCGTTGGCTCTTCTTCTGGTGGCCATACCGCGAGGGGTGGTCGGGACGCTAAGCCGGTTTAGCCCGGAGCCACTCATCGTATATGGAAAACTAGCCGGCCAAGCGTGGCGTGTTCTCCGGGGACACCGCAAAGCCAGCGGAGTGGCAGAGCTTCATAGGGATTCATGACTCATAACGGCCTAGTCTCGGTCACTATCGTGACCTATAATAGTGGACGCTTCATTAAGCGATGTCTTGAGTCGGTGTTGGCCCAGAAGTTTGCGCTCAAGGAAATCGTCGTCGTCGATAATGCCTCTACCGATGGTACGGTCGACATCCTCGATCAGTTCGACGATCAGGAAAAATTCAAAGACGTTCGCATTTACTACAACGATGCGAATATCGGTTTCGCCGCCGCCCAGAACCAAGCCATCCAACTCTCCCATGGCGAGTGGATCCTCACCCTCAACCCTGACGTCCTCCTTCTTCCCAATTTCCTCCAAGCCCTGGTCGACGCCGGTCACCGTGACCCCAAAATCGGCACCGTCTGCGGCAAACTCCTGGCCATGAGCGCCACCTTCGACCTCCCCGAAACCCCCATCGTCGACTCCACCGGCATCTACTTCAACCCCATGCTTCGCCACCTCGACCGCGGCAGCCAGGAAGTCGACAACGGCGAGTACATGAATTACGAGTACGTCTTCGGTGCCACCGCCGCCGCCGCGCTCTATCGCCGCGAGATGATTGACGATGTCTCCATTCCTTCGGGCCCTAACGGCCAAGGCCCCACCGAATTCTTCGACCCCGACTTTTTCGTTTATCGTGAAGACGCCGACGTCGCTTGGCGCGCCCAACTCCTCGGTTGGAAGTGCCTCTATACCCCCTACGCCCGCGGCTACCACGTGCGCGCCGTCCTCCCGATGAACCGCCACGCCTTGCCCGCCGTCATCAACATGCATTCGGTGAAGAATCGCTTCCTGATGCGCATCAAGAACATCAGCCCGGACCTCTACCGCCAACACTGGCTCTCCATCACCACCCGCGACCTCGTCGTGTTTTCGGCCTGCCTCATCCGCGAACACTCTTCCCTGCGCGCCTTCTGGCTGGTGGCCCGCAATTGGAACAGGCTGCTGGAGAAGCGCCGCTGGATCATGGAACACAAGCGCGTCACTGACCAATACATGTCCGCCTGGTTTCACTTTCAGCCGCAGGCCTTGCCCGCTTCGAAGCAAACCGTTCGTGGAGCCAAGCAATTGGCCGCCCGCGCCGTCCGTGGCTAAGCGGTGCACATTGCCATCGTCGGCACGCGCGGCATTCCCGGCCGTTACGGCGGCTTTGAAACCTTCGCCGACGAACTCTCGCGCCGCTTAGTGCAACGCGGCCATCGGGTCTCGGTCTATTGCCGCGTCCGCCACTCTGAACCTACTTACTTCGGTTCCGAACTCCGTTACCTACCCACCATCCGTCATAAGTACCTAGACACGATCGCCCATACGGGTTTCTCTACCGCCCACTTATTATTTCACCAGGTAGACGTCGCCCTCTATTGCAACGCCGCCAACGCCATCTTTTGCTGGATGCCTCGCTTATTCGGCATGTCCGTCGCCCTCAACGTCGATGGCCTTGAGCGCCATCGCAAAAAGTGGAACGCCCTCGCCAAGGCTTGGTATCGCCTGTCAGAATGGTTGGCTACCTTTTGCCCCAACGCCATCGTCACTGACGCGGCCGCCATCGAGCAGTATTACCGCGACGAATACCAATGCCCTTCCACGATGATTCCCTACGGCGCCGAACCGCAGCGCCTCGAATCTATCGCCATCCTGCCGACGCTCGGCCTTGAGCCCGATCGCTACTTCCTTTACGTCACCCGCTTTGAGCCGGAAAACAACCCGCTGCTGGTGCGCGAAGCCTTCGAGACTTTAACTACGCCCCTGAAGCTCGCCCTGGTCGGAGACGCCCCCTACGCCGCTGACTACATCGCCCGCATCCGCGCAACCAAGGACCCGCGCGTCGTCCTCCCCGGCTACATCTTCGGCGACGGCTACCAGGAGCTGCAATCGCACTGCTACGCCTACGTCCACGCCACCGAAGTGGGCGGCACCCACCCGGCCCTCATCGAAGCCATGGGCCGCGGCGCGCTGATCCTCTATCTCGAAACCGCCGAAAACAGCGAAGTGGCCGGCGGAATTGGGCTCCCCTTTACGCTCGACACGCTCCCCCAAGTGATGCAACGCGCCCTGGACATGCCCGCTGAACAGCGCGCCCACTGGCAGCAACTAGCGACCGCCAGGGTCCGTGAGCGCTACTCCTGGGACGCCGTCACCAGCCAGTACGAAGCCCTGTTTCGCCGCCTGCATAACGCACCCCCACCATAAGCATTCACCCCACTCCCGCGCAACTCCGCTAAGATAAAACCAAGGAGAACCGAATGAGATACCCCCTCTTGCTAGCCTGCCTTGCCCTCGCGCTCTGCGCCCAAACCCCCACCCCCAATAAGGCCATCGTCGTCGAACACGCCGTCCCCTTTGGCACCGCCACCGGTAAGCTCCTGATGCTCGGCAACTCCCTCGTCTTCTACGACGATCAGCAGCCAGAGAACTCCTTTGTCCTCGCCCGCTCGGCCGTTCAGTCCCTCACGGCCGAAGGCCCCAGCATCACGGTCCAGACTCACGACACGGTCCGCATCCGCTCGGGCGAAGTCCGGCAGTTGAGCTTCCGCGTCCTCACCCGCGGTGACACCGCCGCGGTCACCAATTGGTATTCCGCCACTGTCGCCTCCACCGTCGCTTCGTCCTCGAACGCCATGGCCCCCGCCGACAACCCGGCTAGGATGGCCAAAGAAGCCGCCTCCTACCAGGTGGTGCACGATAAGCGCCTTGGCAGCACCGAGGGCCGCCTCCTCGTTGGCGACGACATGGTCAGCTACGAGTCCGTTAGCGACGTCAAAGCCTCTCGCCGTTGGGAGTACCGCTCCATCAAAGAGATCCGCCTGTCCAACCCCTACCAGCTCGAAGTGCGACCCTTTGAAGGCGACACCTACAAATTCAAGCTCGAAGGCAGCGGTATGGACCCTGCCGCCTTCAAACAGATCGTCGACCGCGTCACTGCCGCCCGCCTCGCGCGCTAGCCCCTACTCCACCGGCAAAAATACCCACAACTCCGGCCGGCCCACATTGCAGTGCACCGCCCGGCTCAGCAAACCCAAACACGGCCAAGCCAGATACAACGCATACCGCGCCGCATTCCATGCTCCCGGCCCGGCCCGCTCCTCCCGAAACCGCAGAATCCGGCTCGCAACACCTGGTAGCGGATGAAAGATCGTCTCCACGCCGGCCGACCGCTGCGGCTCGTCATCCTGCATGCGGTCCAACTCCCGCACCGTCCTCGAGAACTCTGGCTCGCGCAATCCCAACCGCTTCGAAAATTGGTCCACCTCGAACACGCCCCACCGGCTCACCGTCGGCAACACCAGCACCCCCAGAAAGCTCCAAAGCGCGAAACCGAACACCGTCCGCACCAACTCCTCTGCCCCTGCCACCCCCGCCCCGGGTAAGAACGACGCCAGTTGAAATCCCAACAGATTCCACCCTATCGCCACCCACACCCCCCGCGTCCGGCTCCCACTCTCGATCGCCGCCATCCGCCGCAATCGCGCGATCGTCTGCAATTTCAGATCCCAGCCCCGCGGCACTACCACCCGCCCCCGCCCCGGCAGCCCGGCAATTCCCCCGGTATAACCCAAATCCCCCCCTAACTGCCCTGCCAAGATCCCCGCCAAACTCTCCTGCCCCCACAACATCGCCAGCATCAAAACCAACTGCCCCCCTTTCACCGCACCCCGCCCACCCCACTCACCCAAAACCAGAATCGACCCCCCAAAAGCCACCAACGCCAAGGCCTGCACCGCCACACCCCGCAAATAAGGACCCCAAAAGCCACCCTCCACCCGCCGTCCATAACGCAAAGGCAGCCAGTACCCCCCCAGATAGTCGAGCGGAAGTTGCCCCAGCAAGTACACTCCCAGCAATTCCCCCAGCCCAAACGAACCCATCCAAAGCCCCACCCCCGCCGCCATTACCCACAGCCCCACCCCAGAAATCCCCAACCACAACCGCGCCCGAGCATAAGTCATCCCTTCTAAGGATGGAACCCGCAGCCAAACGGGTGGATTATCTGTTCCCAACCCATTAACCCAATCGAATCACATACATCCACCAATCGGTTTTTTCCGGGATGCTAACCTATAACTATCCCCCTTATTTTCCAGCCCCCGATGCCAATCGGGGGGTTCTGCCAATCGCGGGGGTTCTGTCAATTTCGGAGGTGCTTTAGAATCAACAACTCCCGGGTTCGTTTCGTCAATTCACTTCTTCCGCATCAGCTTCCGTGCCACGAACTCCTGAAACAGATTTCCCGCGGCCTCCGCGCCAATCCCGATCAACGAATTCTGGACAATCACGCTCGAGCTATTCCGGGAAGCCGCCGGATAATACCGGTTCGTCAGAAAGCCCGAGGCAAAGCGGCTGCCGACGGTCGAGTAGCAAAACTGCGCCTTCCGGTTATCGCCCTGGCAGATCACGCTCCGGCTCACCGCCCAACCCACCCGTGACCATTTGCTGCCGGTCGACTTGGCAAAATAGCGCGGGTCCTGCTTAAACACCGTCGTCATGATCACCTTTTCGATCGCCAAGGTCGTCGCGAAGTCCAGGTACGCCGCCCCGTAGCGTTTGGCGTAGCCTTGCGCCCCCTGGCCAAAGCCTTTGCGCGTATTGCGCGCTTGGTCCACCCCGGCCGCGATGCCGGTAATGACGAACGTCGAAGGGTCCAGCAGCGTCTTCCAGGTCAGCTCGAACTTCTGTTTCGTCGTCAGCGGCGCCGCGTCCGGATTGTAGTTCGCGAAAAAGTTCGGCACCAGGCCGCCAATCCGCTGCTTCTCCGCCTCCCGGATCTGCTCCTGCGCGATCTCCACCTGCGTCTGGGTCACATTTACCGAGGTGGTGAACTTGTCCACGATCAGCACTGTGTCGGGCAGCGTCAAGCTTTGCCCCGCACTGAGTTCGCCGATGATGGTCTTTGCGGCGAAGCCTTTCGCGGTGAACTCCAGCCGAAACGGCCCCGTCGCCACCTCGGATAAGCTGAACGCCCCGTTGTCCTCTGACACCGCGATCCGCTCAAGTAGCTTCACTTGCGCGCCGGAGACAGCGACGCCTTGTACGTCCACCAGCCTTCCGCTGATCGACTCCCCGAAAGCCATCGGAACGGCCCACAACGCCACGAGTAGAAAAAAGGTTAGAAAAGGCATGAATCTGCTAGGACGTATCGACCCGCCCCTGGGACTCGTGATTTTTATGAATAGTTAACTAACAATTTGCTTAACCACCTCGCCGTAAACATCCGTCAAGCGCATATCCCGGCCGCTCTGCCGATACGTCAGCCTCGTGTGATCGAGGCCCATCAAATGGAGGATCGTCGCATGCAAATCGTGTACCGAAACCGGCTGCTCCTCAGCCTTATACCCAAACTCATCGGTGGACCCAATCACTTGCCCCCCCTTGATCTTCGCCCCCGCCATCCACATCGACATCGCCCCCGGATTATGATCCCTCCCCAGGCCCCGCTGCGAAATCGGCATCCGGCCAAACTCGCCGTGCCACGTCACCAAGGTCGAGTCGAGCA
>Ga0105048_10013170_pt1 | contig 12936 bp, 12 predicted proteins | sample MAT05_FD_78382 | JGI IMG/M metagenome (GOLD analysis project Ga0105048, IMG submission 78382) | Freshwater microbial communities from Lake Fryxell liftoff mats and glacier meltwater in Antarctica - MAT-05 | ecosystem: Environmental > Aquatic > Freshwater > Ice > Liftoff microbial mat | place...
CTTCCTCGTGGTTCCGGAACACGGCAGCCGCGTCCTCGATGGGACCCAGAAGCCCCTTGTCGCGTGCGCCCTCGGCAAGGAACCGCACGATCAGGCCGCGCAGCCCCTCGTCGGTGGGTTTGCCGCGCAGCGCTCTGTCCATGATGCCGGCCAGATCCGAGGGCGTGCCCAGCCTGGTGTCGATGGCGTGCGCATCTGCGTCGGATCCAGGGTAGGGCTCCACGCCACCGCGGATCCACTTGGCGGCAGCACACAGGCCGTCAAAGTCGGTATGGCAGCAGATGGTGTCAACGGGCCCGGCCCGCTCCACGAGGGCAGGCGTGACCATCTCTGGGCAGGCGCCGTGCTCGGCCTTGGTGCGCAGCACGAAGCGCGGGTCGTCGGCGAACAGCGCATGCTTTTGGTGATCGTGGTGGTCCACCCACATCGCCAGGCGGTCCCCCAGGCCATCGATGAACGGCTTGGTGGTGCGCTCGAAGCTCACCCCGCCGGCGCCGGCGGCCGCGAAGGCCACGTCGAGCACGACGACGCGCCCCTTGAGAGCCGCAGGTTTCGGGAGCTTACGAGGGGTGCCATAAGCGACGAGGGGAAACGCCATTGGCCCAACGGTGCGCGTCACGTGTGCGCAGTGCAAGTAGATCTATAGCCCACATGTCCTTCAGAGTTGCCCCGTTCAACCCACTTGTGAAAAGGCTGCGACGCACGGCTGCAAAGAGCGCGATGTGTTCGGCCGGTGCTCGTGCGCTCTCTCACGAGAGCAGCAGAGCTCGCTTGCGAAGCGCTGTCGGCGGCATGCAGGCTTAAAGCATCACTGTGCTGTTCCGACGCGTGCGCAAATGCTTGCGAGCGTGAAGGGCGCACCCGAACCCGAGGGATGGGCCGTACAGCAAATGACAAATCGCGGAACACTGGTTTGGGTGGCTCGGGTTGCGACTTTCAGTGCGGTCTTCCTCTCGGGCTTCTTCGTCCAGCGCGCCTCCGCGAAGGAGCATTGCCCAACCGACCTGTGGCCCTCGGCAGGCAGCTGTTGTGAACCCGGCAGCGAGTACGTTGCCTCCAAAAACCAGTGTATGCCCGTGCGCCCGGAGCGCCGGTGCGCGCAGGGCCACCTGGATGACTGCGTGACCGCAGCGCGCTCGCTGGAGCAGCACGGCAACGTGGGTGAAGGTTACGCGGTGGAGCTGTACCGATACGCCTGCGAAGAGGGGCACGCCCCCGGCTGCCGCGGTTTGGCCCAGCTCTACGACCAGGGCCGTGGTGTGGAGCGCGACGGCAAGCGCGCGCAGTCGTTATGGGAAGATGCCTGTGCGCAGGGCGATGCACCCTCGTGCACCACGCTTGCCCACCTGGTGCGCAAGCAGGGCGCCGAGAATACGCGCGTGTTGACGCTGCTGGCCATGGGCTGCCATCGCGGAGACGCGGATGCATGCGACGACTATGCGATGGCCATGTCGCATAACATGTCGAGTAGCCCGGGCACGCGCAGCACCGTGGCCTTGTACCTGGAGCGAGCCTGCACGGGTGGCGTGGGCCGCGCCTGCCGCTCGCTGATCAGCAGCGAGCGCAACGACAAGGCTTTGTCGCCTGCCCGCGAGCGCGATCTGCTGCAGCGCGCCTGCCGCGCGCAGGATGCGGATGCCTGCTCCAGTCTTGGGCTCGCCTCCCAGCTCCACACCGCCAGCGACGCCAACGCGACGCGCAAACAGTAAGCCCGCGCTCGTTCGGCAGGAAATTGCGCCGACTGTTTTTGAGCGGGGCTCGGCAAGCTGCTACGGTGCGTGGGTGAGCCCGAAGGTCAAGCCCCGGACCGACAAGGTCAAACCCGCTGGCGCTAGCGAGCCCAGGCGGGACGCCGTGTTGATCCACGGCATCAGCGAGGACGGCCAAACGCTTGCCGTTCTGCGCGCCCGCAACGACCGCATCGAGGCAGGCGTGGTGCGTGCGGTCAAGGAGGGCGAGGCGCTGCAGGGCGAGCTGGTGAAGCTGACCCCGCGCGCCGAGTCGCCGCTGGTCTGCGACGTCGAAGTTCAGCTGCCGGCCGGCGCCATCAATGCGCGCGGCGGTACAGATGACGTCGCGCAGCAACACGCGAGCGACGCGCGCGGGCGTCCGGCCCAGGTGGCCACCGATTCTTACCGCGAGAACTGGGACGCCATCTGGCGCAAACCCAGGGCCGGCAAGAAGACTCTCGCCAACTGACGTCTCCAGTGCGCCACTCACGTTCGTACGGCCGGGGGGCATGACGTCCGCCACACGCGCCGACAGACAGTCAGATTGCTCACCGCGCTCGTCGCTCAGGGCAGCTCGCCGTCGAGCAGGAAGTTCACGAGCGGCGGCAACACCTCGCCTGCCGGGCCCTGGACGAAGTGACCGGTGGGGATGCGCAGAGCCATGTCGGAGAAGGGGCTCGGGTCGCGGTTGACCACCAACAGCGGAACGCCACGCTGCGCCGTGCGGTGCACGATCATGGAAGGCAGGTTGGTGGCACCCGAAGTGCCGATGACCACCACCAGCGTCGCCCTGTCCAGTGCGGCGAGCGTGCTGTGGAAATGGAAGCGCGCCTCGTCGTACGTCTCGTCGAACCACAAGACATGCGGGCGTGCCGGGCTGCCATCGTGGGGACAAATAAGTAAGGTCTGCTGTTTGGGGCCGACCGCCTTGCCTCGCTCCCAGCGCTCTCCGATGCCCTTGGGAAGGGGGAACACCTGGGCGTCGTGATCGTGCACCGAGCGCATGAAGTCGATGTTGCCGTGGATCTGATAGGTACGCGCCGCCGAGTTGCCCGCGCGCAGGTGCAAGCCATCGACGTTCTGCGTAACGAGCAGGAAACGATCCCCTTCGCCGCGCTCGGACAGACCGCGCTCCAGCTCCGCAAGGGCCAGGTGGCCCGCGTTGGGCGATGCGGCGCGGCACACGCTGCGACGATACAAGTACCAGCCCCAGATCTCGTCTGGCATGTGCGCGAAGGCGGCGCGTGTGGCCAGCTCTTCCGGGAAGTAGTTGCGCGAACCGATGCGCCAGTAGCCCTCCTCGCCGCGAAACGTGGGCACGCCGCTCTCCGCAGAGATGCCGGCGCCCGTGAGCACCAGCATCAGGCCGGTGTTGTCCCAGGTGCTTTTCAGCCACTCTGTCGTGTCGCGCAAACGCGTGCCTAAATCTAGGGAGTCGAGCACGGCGCGAGACTAGCAAAAGCGCCTTCCTTCTGCGAAGGGGAGCCTACAGAATCGTCCCTCTTGAGCATGTTGCGACTCGGCACATGTCTGTACCTCGCTCGAGCGCTCCTCGGAAATCAGAACAATTACCGCGGCTCTCGGCGCAGGCGTGGAGACTGCTCGCGCTCCTCGACCGGGCGGCCAACCTGTGCCGGTGACATCGTTACGAAAGCGGAAAATGCTTTCGCCGAAACAGCCTTGTCAGGCTGGATGGTCGAACAGTGCCGCGCACAGCGCGCGAAAGTCAGCAAGCACGAAGTCTGCGCCCGCCTCGATCAGCTGACCGCGGTCGCCCATGCCATGACTGATGGCAAATGTGGTCATTCCGGCGCGCTTGCCGGCCTCCACGTCGAGGCAGGTGTCGCCGATCATCGCGCAGGCGCTGGCTCGCTGTCCCAGCTGTCTCGCGGCCTCGAGCAGCAAATCTGGGGCGGGCTTGGCGGGGATGCGTGTGCCGCCACAACCCAGGGCGAGCTGGAAGAAGTGCGCGATGTTGAAGCGTGCCAACAACGGCGTCACCGTCGCGGGGGACTTGTTACTGACAATGGCGCACGGCGTGTGCGGTCGGTGTGCCTCGATTCTTGCCAGCGTCTCGTAGACCTGCGGGTAGATGGCCGTGGCGTGGCCAAGGTCGCGCAGGTAGTGCGTGCGATAGGACGTTGCGAAGCGCAGGAACTCTTCTGGGTCGTGCGCCCGCCGGCCGCCGAGGTCCACCCGCAGCACCTTCTGCCAGATCACCTCGAGCGGTGTGCCATCGACCAGCTGCCGAACCCGCGGCATACCGAGGTGGAGCCCCACATCTTTCAGGGCAAGCTCGAGCGACAGGCAGATCTCGTGGTGAGAGTCGAGCAGGGTGCCATCGAGATCGAACAGCAGCAGACCGAAGCGCATGGCGCGAATATAGCCGCGCCGCGGTGTGCGAGCCGCAAGCCACCCGTAAGCGTTCGACAAATGGCGCCCGTTCTTTAGAACAGGAGGGATGATCGTTCCTGACGGGAAGATGAGCTGGTTTCAGCTGCTGTTCGAATATCGCGGAAGCGCGCTGCCCAAGATCCGCGGGCGCTTGCTGGCGGTCTTCCTGGTCGCGTGCCTGGTGACGGTGGCCTCCGAGCTCTTCGGACGCGTGACCAGCGACCTGACGATTGTGCCGTTCACGCTGATCAGCTTGGCGCTGGGTGTGTTCCTGGGCTTTCGGAACAACACAAGCTACGACCGCTACTGGGAGGGCCGCAAGCTGTGGGGGCGGATGGTGAACGACGCGCGCAGCTTCACGCGTCTGACGCTGCACCTGATCGCACCGGACGCGACAGAAGCGCCGCGCCTGAGCGCCGAGCAGACGCGCAGCCTGCAGCGGGAGCTTGTGTACCGCGTGATCGCCTTTTCGCATGCGCTGCGCCTGCATTTGCGCAACGAACTGTCTGACACCAGCGACCTGGTTCGGCTGCTGGCTCCCGCCGAGCTGGCGGGCCTCTCCGTCCAGCGCAACGTCCCGCTGTTCATCGCCAACACCATCAGCGAGCGTATCGCCCTGGCGCGCCGGCAGGGCGTGCTGCGCCATCGTGACGTGCACCTGCTGGAGAACATGGTCAGCGACATGGTCGACGTGCAAGGAGGCTGCGAGCGCATCCGAAATACCCCCATACCCTGGTCTTATACGGTATTGATGCACAGCATCGTGGCGGCGTATTGCTTCTTCTTACCGTTCGGTCTGGTGGCCACGACCCATACCCTCACACCGGTGGTGGTCGCGCTGATCGCGTACGCATTCCTCGGCCTGGACGCGGTGGGCGACGAACTGGAGCAGCCGTTCGGCCTCGAGGACAACGATCTGCCGCTGGTGGCCCTGACGCGCACCATCGAGGTCAACCTGCGGCAGCAGCTGGGGGAGAAGGAGCTGCCGGCCCTGCTCGAGCCGGACGACAATCACGTGCTCGGCTAGGGCCAATGCCGCTCTGCGGCGTCTGCAGACTCGTGCGCCCGCGTCTGGTCAGGGGGGATAGATGATGAGCACGTTGTCGTAGAACAGTGGAATCAGCAGCCGTTTGAGTTGGGCCGACCGCGGGCGAAGTCCTTGGCCAGCACGCGAGGTGCATGAGGCGCCCGATTCAGCGCTCGAACCCGTAGTGGTCGAAGATGTCCTTGAGCTCGGCGTAGACGAAATCTTTGGTCAGGCCGAACTGCGCCAGGCTGTACTGGTGGTCGCTCTTGAACTTCTTCTGCTGTGCCGCACTGGCAATCAGCTGCGTCCGCACCTCTTCGCTCATCTGCAGGCCAAAACGCTCGTAGATTTCGAACACCCGGGCGGCCGGGTCCTTCAGCAGGTCGCGGTACTGAATACATACGAAACGGTTGCTGCCGTCGCGCTCGCTCTCCAGCGTCTTCTGGTGCAGGAATCGGTAGTAGTCGATGGTCAGCTTGGCCAGTGCCCTTACCTCGGCGCCATCGGGCTTGATGTGCGGCGAGTGCCACTGCCACGGGATGGTGAACAGGCTCAGCGTTGAGGGCAGCGCCTCGTAGGGATGGCGCAGCACATGGACGAAGCGCGCCTCGGGCACCGCCTCGGTGACGATCTCGAAGCGGCCCGGCAGCAGTACGTTTTTGCCGAGCAACGTCTTGCCCGCGTGCGTGTACAGGTGACGCTGCACGCACTGCCGATAGTAGGCCACCAGCTGCTCGCGCTTTTCCCTGGGCAGGCGGTCGACGAAGCGCAGGTGGTCGAACTCGTCGGGGAAGGGCAGCACCAGCCAGATGGCCGGCGTGGCAAAGGCCAGGGCCCACAGGGCCTCGTCTTCTTCCTCCTGGTTCAGGCCCGTGTCGTGCAGACCCTCCCAGGCACCGAAGTAGTTGTCGTCCAGGCGGGCACGTATCCGACCCAGCAGGCTGCCCAGCTTGCCGTTGGCGGTGGCCACGCGACTCGCGACCTTGTGCCCCGAGATGGTGGGAAAGAAGGTCTCGTACAGCTTAAGCGAGGTGAACTGGGGGTCGTTCGACATCATGCGATGCAGGAACGTCGTGCCCGATCGGGGGGCCGCCACGATGTAGATTGGGCTGCCCAGCGGCTGCTTGCGGAAGTCGCCGTACAACAGGTCGTCGATTTGCTCGCCGACACGGTTGATGGCGCCCAGCGTCGTCGCCAGGGTGACCAGGCCGTCCACGAACAGGGTGCGCGTCGGAGAGAAGGTGCGCGGCGAGTGGGCAAGCCGCAGCATCGTTCGCATGGTGTCGTAGTCGCTGTACATGCCTTACAAACCCGTGAAAGATTCGCGTGGGACGGCCCTGGCGGCGGCACTCATAGCACCGTGCCGGGGGTGCACCACCGCCAGCTTCATTGCAGCGAGCGTTCGTGAATGGCACCGTCCCGCCGGAGGCGCTCGATGGTGCAATCCCGCTGCCTCCGCCGGCGAGGGTCGATGGCGCTTGCGTGCGGGCGTGTCAGCGGCTGTGACCGCAAGCGCACGTGCGGGCCGTGAAAGAAGACCTTCCGCTCGCGTTGCTTGACGGGCAGCTCCGCACGCGTTGAGATCGAGCGATGGAGCTCACTCGACAGCAGCGTCGTGCCCTGCTGGGGATGTGTATCGAGGTCGCGCGGTCGGACGGCAGCGTGAACACCTCCGAGTACGAGCAGCTGCTCGAACTGCTGGGCCGCCTCTCGAACGGCGCCGTGGGCTACTCGGAGATCGAAACCTGGATCCAGAAGGGGCCGCCCAGCGTGGAGATCCGCTTGCCGGAGACCGCTGTGAAGTTGTTTCTGCGCGAAGCCGTGGCCATCGCGCGCGCTGACGGCAAGGTCCAGGAGGTCGAGATTGCGACCATCAAGGATTTGGTGACCAGGTACTTCGACATGGGCGAAGTCGCGTAGGTCTCACTTCATCGGCGGCAAGGCCAGCCGGGTTTTGCGATAACGACGCGTGCTGGCCCGCTGCAGCTCAAGCTCCCCGACCAGCATGGGAGGCGCGACCGTCGCGACCGGGACCGCGCCACTTTCGGCGTAGCAGTAGCTGTTGTCGACGTCCTGCTTGTCGCCGAAGCCCATGATTCGTTGAATGACCGCCAGCGGCGTGCCGATGAAGGTCACGTCGCGTACGCGGGTCTCCTTGCCGGTTTTGGGATCCACCGTGTAGACGCCGGTGGGGGTGCCCTTGAACGCCTGGAAGTCGTAGTGGTCGGTGCGCGTCTCGCCGGCCGATACGCCGCGGATGATGATGCCGTAGGGCAGACCGCGCCGGGCTGTCTCCTCGCACAGCTTCTTTTTCAGCGCCTCCCATGACTCGCCCGTGCGTGCGCTGACCACCAGGTTGGCCATGCGCGCCATCGGATCCTGGTAGCGCTCGTGGCGGCCGTGGCCGGTGGAGCGCGTGTGTCCATCGGTGAGCTGACGGCTCATGATGAAGCTCTTGAGGATCCCGTCGTTGACCAGTTCGGCGCGCTGTGCGGGCACACCTTCGTCGTCAATGCGGTAGCTGCCGTGCAGCGGCACGTTGTTGTGCTGGGCCAGCGTGGGGTCGTCCACCACGTCGACGCCGGGCGGCAAGATGCGCTGGCCAATCTTCTGGGCGAAGGTGTGGCCCTCGCTGCGCGAGCCCATGCGCTCGCCCTCGAGCCGATGGCCGATGGCCTCGTGGAAAACCAGGCCGGTAGCAAAGCCAGAGAGCAGGGCAGGGCCTGCGTAGGGGTCGAGCGGCTTGGCGATGGCCAGCTCTTTCAGCTCGCGCGCCATGCCGGCGATGGTTTCGCGCAGCGTGGCGCGGGTGGGCAGCGTCTCGGGGTCGCGGCCGTAAAACGTGCGGGTGCTCTCCAGGTGCACGCCGTCGGGGCCCAGCAGCCAGCCCTGCAGCGAGACCTCGTAGTAGGTGTCCTGGCAGATGAAGCGGCTGCCCTCCGAGCTGACGAAGATGCGCACCTTGTTCAGGCCGCGGATCTGCACGTAGGGATCCTGGATAAAGCGGTACTCGCGGAACAGGCCGCTGGTCTCGCGCACGAAGGCTTCCCAACGCTTCTTGGGGAAGACCACGTTGCGCACGTCGTCGAAGTGCGTGACGGGCGTCTCCTGGCTGAACGCGCGGCCGCGCTGGATGAGCTGCTGCTCGACCAGGATCTTCTTCTTTTCGTAGTACTCCTGCAGCGCCTCGTCGTACTTGTGCTGGGTCAGCTTCCAGAAGGCGTAGCGCAGCACGTCGGGATCGAGATCCTCAGGGCCCTCGATCCAGTTGAACGACTGGCGCTGGGCCAGGTCGGAGGTGATGCCGCCGTCGATGGTGTTGTCGAGGCGCGGCGAACCCACGCGCACTTCGGCGTACAAATCGGCGTCGCGCTGCGGTTCGGACCGGAATACCGAGCCGTAGCGGCCCCACACGCTGAGGCCCTCCTTGGCGTGCAGCAGGTAGGAGAGGAAAAAGGGCGCAGGTTCGCCGGGCTGCTTGAGCCCCTTTTTGTGGCGCTGCAGCTCCTGTTGCATGGCCCTGAGCAGCCGCTTTGCATGAGCGAGATCGAGGGGTTGCACCGCGCCGTTGCGGGGCTCCGCCGGCGTGTTCACGGTGGCCGTGCGGCGCTTGGTCGATGCGCGCGCACCGGCGTCGGAAGCGCGCGCTCGGGCGCGAGGAGCTGCGGCCTTGCGGACAGCCTTGGCTGGACGGGCGCGAATCGGGGGCTTCTTGTGCTTCTTTTCGGTCATGTGCAGCTGTGGCTACAGCTTTCCATTCATCAGGCGTTGCTGGTAGTAATGATCCACACGGGTGGCAACGATGTCGCGTACGTGCTGCACGAGGGCTCGAAAATCGCGCTCAGGCACGCCTCGGGTGGGGACGGGTTTTTCGATGTGCACCGTGACCTTGCCAGGCACGACGTAGATCTCTCCCTTGCGTAGCACCTCGAACATGCCCGTGACGGCCACCGGCACGATCGGCAGACCCAGCTCGTAGCCAAGGCGCAACACGCCGGGCCGGAACGAACCCACGCGGCCGTTTTTTGTACGCGTGCCCTCGGGGAACACCAGTAGCGAATGGCCACGCTGCACCTCGTCATGCATGCGCGACTTCATGATGGACACCATCTCGGCAGCGCTCTTCTCCTTGTGCACGGGGATGGTGCCGCGCTGCTTCATGAACCAGCCGTAGACCGGCACTTCAAAATGCGATGCCAGCTCGATGCCTTGCTTGAAGTGCGACGTGGCGTTGTACATCGTGCAGTGGTCGAGCAGGTTCACGTGGTTCTGCGCGAACATGTACTGGGTGGCGGGATCCACATCGGGATGCACCACGTAGTCCAGGCTGGTGAAGGCGGCGGCGATTTGACCCCGCGTGTAGATGCGCGTCAGCTTTTCCAGACGATGCGAGGGCAGGAAGCGCTGCAACAGCATGAGCGTGCCCATGCCGCCCATGAGCCAGGTCAGGCCTGGTGCCCACATACAGACGCCGACCACCTTCTGCAGCGGGGAGCGCGGTTCGACTGCAATCGTCCTGTTCATCATTCCGGGGGCAGCAACTTGCGCTTCGCGCGCTGGCTGCGCAAGGCCCGGGGCGGCTGTTGAAGGGGACAAAACGAGCCAAAGGCTCTCTTGGTTGCAAAAAAGGCGCTGCCTGGCCTGGTGCCCGACGTAACGCCGGCAGCGTGCCACGCAGCGCGCGGGACCGCCCAGAGGGGCTGCGGGCGCGCTCGCCGGGGCGAGCATTTGACGCAGTTTGCGGTGATCCTTTCGTTGTTTCCATCCGTAAGTGGCTTTGGTAAGGTGCAGCCCACCGTTTGGGGCGCGGGCGAAGACTTGTGTTTTCGCGGTAACGCCGCAAGCGGGTGAGCCGTAGAAGTACTGACCTGGGCAGGATCTGTCGGAAGATGCGATTGCGCGCCCTTTTCCAAGACGAGTCGTCGGAAGTCGCGCAAGAGCGCTTCCCGTACACGAGAGGATGGCATCCATGGATTCAATGTTGCGTGCGAAGGTTTTGACGATGGCAGCGGCTACCCTGGGCCTCAGCCTTGCGGCCACCGGCTGTGCGAAGAAGGCAGCCGAGCCCGAGGCGGGCGAGGCTGCTGCCGGTGCGGAGTCGTCGTGCGGTGCTGGTTCGTGCGGCGCGGCCAAGGAGGGCGAGGCCAAGGCTCCAGCCGAGGGCGCAGCCGAGGGCGCAGCCGAGGGCGGCGGCGAGTCGTCGTGCGGCGGCGCCTCCTGCGGCGCTGCCAAGTAAGCGCGCAGCTCATGTGACGCCGCGCAGCCACTGGCTCGCGGCGTTGCGCTTTTAAGCCCAGGCTGATCAGGGGAGCAGTGATGATCGAAGGCATTGGACTTGGCCTACGCAGCCCGCTGGCCAAACAGCTGTTTGCCACCGGACCGGAGCTGCCGCTGCGCTGGCTTGAGATCCATCCCGAGAACTACGTCGAGCGCGGCGGCCACTACGAGACGCTGCTGGCCACGGCGCGCGCTCGTTTTCCGCTGCTCACGCACGGGCTGAGCATGGGTTTTGGCTCGCTTACGCCCTTCGACACGGGCCACCTGCGCTCGCTGCGGTCGTTGCTGTCCGAGCTGCAGGTGCCGTGGCACTCCGATCACCTGTGTTTTTCCAGCGTGGATGGCGTGTACGCGCACGACCTGCTGCCACTGCCGTTCCATCGTGAGGCGAGCCAGGTGTGCATCGATCGTATCCACCAGGCGCAGGATGCGCTGCGCATTCCGATCGCAGTCGAGCATATCAGCTACTACGCCACGCCCGCTGGGCCACGGATGCCGGAGGCCGAGCACCTGTCTGAGATCCTGGAGCGCTCCGACGCCAAGCTGCTGCTCGACGTGAACAATGTCTATGTCAACGCCATGAATCACGGCTTCGACCCGCGGGCTTTCATCGCGTCGCTGCCGCTTGAGCGTGTGGTGCAGCTGCACGTGGCCGGCCACCATCTGCGCGACGACGGGCTGCGTATCGACACGCATGGCGAGCCGGTCTGCGAAGAGGTGTTCGCGCTGTTCGAGTACACCATGCGCAAGCTCGCACGCCCCGTGCCGGTGCTGCTGGAGCGCGACGACAATTTCCCGGACTTCGCCGAGCTGGCCGCGGAGATCGAGCGGCTCGACGCCATCTATCGACGCGTGCTGGCACCGCAGCGTCAGTCGAAAACACCCGCAGTTAGTCTGTGAACCTGGCGGAGTATCAACGGGCGCTGATCGCCGACAGCTTTGCACTTGGGCCCGGCGGGCAGGGTGAGATTGCGCTCGGCAACCCGGAGCGTTTTCGTCTGTACAGACAGATGATTCGCGCGCGCCTGCTGGGCATGGCGCAGGTGGCGTTCAAGCAGTCGTTGGCGAGCTGTGGTGAGCGGTCGTTTGCAGCCTGTTTCGAGCGCTACCTGGCGCACCATCCGCCGCGTAGCCCGCTGATTCGCGATGTCATCGCTGCGTTCGGGGCGTACGCGCGTGAAGATCGGCAGCTGCTTGCGGAGGCTTCTGCACAGCTGCCCGACATGTTGTCCTTCGAGCGGGCCAAATGGACGCTGGCCTATCGGCCGTGCGCGCGGCCGAAACTGGGACAGGACGGCGTGCGCGAACTCGACTTTGAGGGAGCGCTGGTGCTCAACCCAGTGTTGGAGCTGCTGAGACTGGCGCATCCTGTCCATACGGCGGTCGACACGGAGTCGATTGCAAAAGCCGAGACCGCGCTGCTGGTCTACCGGCCTGATGGTATCGACGAGGTGCGATGGTACGTGGCCGAGCCACTGTTTGCGGAGATCGTGCGGCTCGCTGGTGAGACAGAGGCACCGCTTGCGGGGCTGGTACGCAGCGTGGCTGAGCAGCAGGGGCGGGTGCTGGACGAGGAGCTGCTCGAGGCGCTTGCTAGCTCACTCACGCTGGCGCTGCAGCGTGGCGTGGTGGTGGGCGTGCGCCCAGCGGCACGGGCCGCAGCGGACCGCCCTTAACTTCCGAGCGACTTCGGCCGATGAAGCCGTCGTGCTCTCGAGGCCGACGACGAAGCCCGCCGCCTGAGCGCAGCGCATGGTCCCTCTGGTCGCTACCGGCTGATCCCGCGCGGCCGCCAGGGGCCAGTCACGCCTGTTGTGCAGCCGCCGCTCCGGCGTAGCGGACCACCAGCGCGGTGCGGTCGTCGTCCTGGATCGCGCCCCAGGCGGCCACCCGTTCGAACGCGTGGCGGAGCACTTGCTCGACTCGCAGCTCGCGCAGGTCGCCCAGCTCGGTCAACGTCGCCAGCAGGCGCACGCCGCCAAACAGCTCGCCATTGCTGCTCGCGGCCTCCGTGAGGCCATCCGTGTAAAGGAACAGGGTATCGCCCGGCTCGAGCTGCAGCGCGCTGTCGTGGGTGCAGGCAGCGACGTCGTCGACCACGGACAGCCAGGTGCCCAACGTCTTGCGCTGCTCCCAGCTCTGGCTCGCCTGCCGATAGATCAAAAACGATTCGTGCGCGCCTGCATGACGGAAGCTGCCGCCGCCGTCGTGTCGGAACAGAGTGAAAGTCGCGTGCTCGGTCGCCTGCAGGCGCTCGCGCACGTTGTGATAGAGCAGCTTGTTCAGCGCGATCACCGCCGAGGCGGGGCTGCGCTCGGGTTGCTCTACCACCAGCGCTGTGACCGCAGTCTGCATCATCATCATCACGATACCAGCGGGCAGTCCGTGGCCCGCCACGTCGCCGATGCCAATCCAGCAGGCATCGCCCGCAGGGATGACGTCGTAGTAGTCCCCGCCCACTTCGCTGGCAGGCACCATGCGCGCCGCGATCTCGAGCTGCTCCGCCGA
>Ga0105048_10013171_pt1 | contig 12936 bp, 9 predicted proteins | sample MAT05_FD_78382 | JGI IMG/M metagenome (GOLD analysis project Ga0105048, IMG submission 78382) | Freshwater microbial communities from Lake Fryxell liftoff mats and glacier meltwater in Antarctica - MAT-05 | ecosystem: Environmental > Aquatic > Freshwater > Ice > Liftoff microbial mat | place...
TCTGCACCTGGACCTCGCCAAAACCCAGCCCCTCGACCGTGGTGCGGGTGCGGTTGATGTCAGCACTTTGCACGTACTCGACCTCCATCACCGTGCCGCCGGTGAATTCGATCGACAGATGCAAACCGCGTGTGGCGATGAAGAACACCGCCAGAGCGAAGGTGATGAACGAGATCGCGTTGAACACCAAGGCGTGGCGCATGAACGGGATGTCTTTTTTGATGCGGAAGAATTCCATGGTCTGTCTCCCGTTCAGGCTTTGTTGACAGTCACGGGCGTGACGCTGGACGCCGTGCTGGGCGCACGTTCAGCGTCGCTCACGGCCCCCTGGTCTGGCCGCCACACTTGCCCGATCGACACACTCTTCAAACGTTTCTTGCCGCCGTACCAGAGGTTGACCAGACCGCGCGAGAACACCACGGCTGAGAACATGCTGGTCAGGATGCCCAGGCAGTGCACCACGGCGAAACCGCGAACCGGGCCCGAACCAAAGGTCAGCAGCGCCAGGCCAGCGATCAGGGTGGTGATGTTCGAGTCAAGGATCGTGCCCCAGGCCCGTTCATAGCCGGCCTGAATCGCCTGTTGCGGGCCGGCCCCGCTGCGCAACTCTTCGCGCACCCGTTCGTTGATCAGCACGTTGGCATCGATCGCCATGCCCAGGGTCAAGGCAATGGCGGCGATGCCCGGCAGCGTCAGGGTGGCTTGCAACATCGACAGCACCGCCACCAGCAGCAGCAGGTTGAAGGCCAGCGCGATGCTGCTGAACACGCCAAACAGCAGGTAGTAGGCGCACATGAACACCGCGATGGCCGCAAAGCCATAGGTCACGCTGGCAAAACCTTTGCTGATGTTCTCGGCACCCAGGCTCGGGCCGATAGTGCGTTCTTCGATGATTTCCATCGGCGCGGCCAAAGAACCGGCGCGCAGCAGCAAAGCTTGGTCGCTGGCCTCTTGAGTGGTCATGCTGCCGGTGATTTGCACCCGGCCGCCGCCAATTTCGCTGCGGATGACGGGTGCCGTGACCACTTCGCCCTTGCCCTTTTCGAACAACACGATGGCCATGCGCTTGCCGATGTTGTCGCGGGTGACGTCTTTGAAGACCCGCGAACCTTTGGCGTCCAGGGTGAGGTTGACGCTGGGTTGCTGGGTCTGGCTGTCGAAACCCGATTGTGCGTCGGTCAGGTTCTCACCCGTCAACACCACCTGGCGGAACAGGATGATGGGTGCTGCACCCCGCTCGACAAAACGCTCGCTGCCAAAGGGCACCGGTGCGGCACCGCGTTCGGCCTCGCGCGCCTCGGCACTTTCATTGACCATGCGGATTTCCAGCGTGGCCGTGCGCCCGATGATGCCTTTGGCCCGCGCGGTGTCTTGCACACCGGGCAATTGCACGACGATGCGGTCCAGACCTTGCTGCTGGATCACCGGTTCGCTGGTGCCTAACTCGTTGACGCGGTTGTGCAGCGTGGTGATGTTTTGTTTGACGGCTTGTTCCTGCACCCGGCGTGCGGCCTCGGGCTTCAACGTGCCGGTCAGGCGCTGGTCGACGCCGTCGCCGGCCATCGCCCATTGCAGGTCAACAAACTGCTCGGTCAGCAGCCCCAGCGCCTGTTGAGCGGTGGCGGCGTCACGAAAGCGCACGTCGACGGTGTTGCCGTCACGGCTGACACCGCCGTGGCGGATGTTCTTTTCGCGCAGCACCAAACGGATGTCGCCGCTCAAGGCCTCAGCGCGCTTGGTCAGCGCGGCCTTCATGTCGACCTGCATCAGGAAGTGCACACCGCCGCGCAGATCCAGCCCGAGGTACATCGGCAGGGCGCGCAGCCTGGCCATCCACTCCGGGCTGCGCGACAACAGGTTCAGTGCCACGATGTAGCCGGGGTCGCTGGCATCCGGGTTCAGGCCTTTGCTGATGACGTCCTTGGCCTTGAGCTGGGTATCGGTGTCGTTGAACCGGGCTTTGACCGAGCTGCCTTCGAACTGCACGAAGTCGGGCTTGAGCTTGGCATCGTCCAACAGCTTTTGCACCCGCGTGGCCATGCTGCCGTCAAGCTTGATGGTGGCCTTGCCGCTAGACACCTGGACTGCCGGGGCCTCGCCGTAGAAGTTCGGCAGGGTGTAAAGCAACCCGACCAGCAGGGCCACGGCCAGGATGGCGTACTTCCAAAGGGGGTAGCGGTTCATTCGGAAAGTCCTTGGCAACTCATTCGGCAACTCATTTGCAGGTCAAGGCAGGGCCCACCACGGCGGGCCGCGGCAGATTCACTTGAAGGTGCCCTTGGGCAACACCTGAACGATGGCGCCGCGCTGGACTTGCAGCTCGACCCCGCCAGAGACCTCGACGTGGATGAAGGAGTCGCCCAGCTTGGCGATGCGCCCCACCACGCCGCCGCCGATCACCACTTCATCGCCTTTGGCAATGGCCTCGATCATGGCCTTGTGCTCTTTCTGTTTCTTCATCTGCGGGCGGATCATGATGAAGTACAGCACCACAAACATCAGCACCAGGGGCAGCAAGCTGAACAGGGTGCTTCCGGTGCTGCCAGCGGCAGACTGGGCATAAGCGTTGGAGATAAACACGGCGATAGGTCCTAAAAAATGGTCGGTGGGAGCAAGCCCAAAAGGGGCTGCGGCGATGTGGCTGGGTGGGTGTTGGCACCGGCATCAAGCGGTGCCAATGTCAAGGAGGGCGTGCTTTGGCTGCAAGTAACGTGGCACCGACCGGCCCCTGCACAAGCCCAGCGCACACCCCAAACAAACCCTGAGCAGCCACGCATTTTAGGGGCCTGCTCAGCCGTGGCGGTTGGACCGGCCAGAGCGCCCCGAGCGGCGCGAGCCGTGGCTGTGACGCGAATGGTCCAGGCGGCTGTGGCGTGACAGCTGGGTGGACTGCCGACTGCCGGCTGCGCGGCTGTCCAGCCCCAGGTGGACGCTGTCACCATTGCCTGTGCGCCGCGACACGGGCAGTGTCAGCGCCAGGCCCATCAACAGCGTCATCAGGAAGGCCACACGTGGCATGTCCACCAGGCTGTCAACGCCGCCCACCACCAACACCCCCACCAACGCTGCAGCCAATGCCGGCGCCAGGCTGCGGTTGCTGGCCGGGCCCCACAGCAACCGCCACAAGGCCACCGCCAGCGCCAGCGTCCACATGGCCAGGCCCACCAAGCCCTGCTCGACGAGCAGGTGAACCCCCAGGTTCTTGGCGTGCCACGGCAGGTGGTTGCGGTCGCTGGAGATGAACCAGTGCGCCAGCCCACGCTCGAAGCTGCCGTTCTTCAGCAGGTCCCGACCTTCGGCATCAACCAGGCTGAGCTGATCGATCTCGATTCGTTTGCTCGGTGAATCGATGGCCAATGAAAAAGTCAAAGGCCGGGGTGCATACCAAGGCCCTGTTGTGGGTGGGGCACCCTTCAAGCGCAGTTCCACCCGTTGCCAGTCACTGGCCTTGGCAGCGGCCTGCACCTCCACCTGGCCCGCCGTGCAGCCTTCTGGATACAGCAGGTTCTTGGCGCATATCTCGGCCACCAGGCTGAAGCGGGCGTCACTGCGCACGTTCATGCGCAGCACCGCAGGAACGGGCGGGTCGCCGACGACACCTGCCGGCGCCGCCACCCGCTGCGACAAGCGCAGCGCCTCGTTCGAACCCATGGCTGTGGCCGCGCTGGTGAACACCACGGTATTGCCGTCCTTGCGCGGCGCCAGGCGCACCTCGCCCGGCTCGTCCTCGGGTCGGCCCCCCGCTGACAATTCGGCGGCGAACCGCCCCAGGCCCTTGCCGATGAACCAGTCGGCCGGGCCGCTGAGCAGCGCCACCGCGCGCGACCAGTGCGCCACTCTGCCCAGGCCGTCATCACCGCTGCTGGCCAGGCGCGAGCCCATGTAGGCACCGCCGCCAAACACACCCACGCACAAGGACAGGGCGGCCATGCCGGCCAGCAGCTTGCCTTGCCACGGCAGGCTGTCAGGCCAGCTTGGACGCGGCCGCAGTGTGGCCACCACCAGCACCACGGCGAGCACGGCTGCGACCGCTGCGGCCCGCCAGGCGGCCGGCGCGCCACCCCAATGCTGGCCCACCGCCGGCACGATCAACAGCACTGCCATGGCTGCAGCCACCGCCGCAAACACCCCCATCGGCGCGCCGCGTGTCCACACCCAGCCCAGCATGCCCACGCCCAGACACCAGACCAGGCCGTAAGCGACGTAAGGGCCCTTGGGCAGCGCCCACGCTATGGCCAGCACCGCCAGGCCGCCCACCACCCCGGCCAGCAGTGCCGCGAGCAGCGGCCCCAGCGCCAGCCGGCTGCGCAAACCCTGCAACGGCAAGATCAAGGCCACGGCACCCAACAGCGCCAGCAGCCCGCGGTAACCCAGCAGCGGGAACAACCACGCGGCCAGCGCCGCGTAGAGCAACAACCACAGCCCGGCTGCCAAGCCCTGCGCAAAGGTCGATGCGGACTTGGGCAGCCCGGGGTTCTGGGCGTTCGGGCGCAGCGCCGGCCCAGTCCGACGCGCCTGCAACAGCGTGTTCGACAGCCACCACACCATCAGCCCCAGCGGCACGGCCAGGTAGACGATGCGTGAAAAACTCACCAGGCTGGCATACAGACCGAAACCCAAGCCCAGCAGCGGCAAGACCAGCCCGCGCCGGGTTTTCGACTGCACCAGAGCGGCTGCGGCAAACGGCATCGTCAGGGCCAGCACCGCATCAAGCGGCGCGCCACCGACGTGGGCTTCCCAGAACAGGCCCGTGGCGCGGTAGTCGCTGGCAAAGTTCAGCAGTCCGGTGAATGCCAGGCGCTCCCAGACGACACTGAGGGCTGCCATCAACAAGGTGCCGCACAGGGCCGTCGTCAGGCGCGCGCTGGCCACCGCCGGGTTGTCGCGCCAGACCGATTGGGCCAAGGGCAGCAGCAGGCAAGCCAGGGCAATGCCTTTGGCCAGACGCAGGCTGTTGGTGGGCTCGCGATAGCCCTGCCACCAACCGAAGACGTGCTCGGTGCCCACGCCGTCCAACGCACGCCAGACGCCGATCAAGGTCACGGCAACGACGCCAGCCAGCAGCCAGCCCGTCACAGGCCAGGCCTGCGAGCGCTGCCGCAGCCCGGCCCGGCCCAGGGCCAGCCGGGTGTAGCCGCCAGCGGCCACGGCCAGTACCAACAGATCCAGTTCTTCGACGACCAGCCAGCCGGTCCAGGTCATCAGCCCGGCCACGGGCAACAGCGGCAACAACCACAAAGCCCAACGGTCGGGCCACATGAAGGTCAGCACAGCCAGGCTCGCACACACCAGGACGGCACCCGCCGGTGACAGGGGGTGGTACCAGGCCAGCCAGGCCACCACGATGGCGCACAGAGTGGCCACGATGGAAGCCCCCAGCGCGCGGATGAAGTCCCTGAACTGGGCGTTAATGGCGCAGACCTCGGTCACCAGCGAGCTCGGCCTGGGCACGCGCCCAGAGCGTACGCACGAGCCCTTTGCCGGCGTTCACACCAGCACTTCAACGCAGGCCGGGTGACCCAGGAAAGCCTGCGGGCTGGCACTGGCCCCGTAGGCGCCTGACTGGAACACCACCGCCAGGTCACCCACCTGGGCGGCGGGCAAGTCCATGCGGTCGGCCAACAAATCCAGCGGCGTGCACAGCGGGCCGACCACCGAAGCGACCTCGCGTTCGACTCCGAAACCGGGGCGCGGCTGGCCCGGGCAGAGCGTGACGGGGTAGTTCTTTCGCACCACCTGGCCGAAGTTGCCCGAGGCTGACAGATGGTGGTGCAAGCCGCCGTCGGTGACCAGATAAACCTGACCGCGCGAGACCTTGCGGTCGACGATTCGGGCCACGTACACGCCGGCCTCGCCGACCAGGTAGCGGCCCAGCTCGATGACGATGTGGGCCTGCGGCAATTCACGCGCGGCGCGCTCGACTATTGACTGCAGGTTGGCACCGATCGGCGCCAGGTCCAGCCGCTGTTCTCCTGGAAAGTACGGAATGCCAAAGCCACCGCCAAGGTTCAAGAACTGCACCGGCGTGGGCGTCAGGGCCGACAGGCGCAAGGCCAGCTCGAAGCTCTTGGTCTGCGCTTCGCAGATCGATTCGGCGCGCAGGTTCTGTGAACCCGCATACAGGTGGAAGCCCTCAAAGGCCAGGCCTTCGCGGGCGATCCACGCCAACATCTCTGGCACCACTTCAACGTCCACGCCAAACTGCTTGGGGCCGCCGCCCATCTTCATGCCCGAGCCTTTGAGCTCGAAGTCGGGGTTGACGCGCACCGCCACCCGGGCAGGCAGGCCCAGGCTTTGAGAAGCCCGCGCCAACACGGGCAGTTCGCGCATCGACTCGACGTTGACCAGCACCCCGCTGGCCACGGCTTGCAGCAGTTCAGGGTCACGTTTGCCGGGGCCGGCAAAGCTGATCTCGGCCGGGTCGGCGCCGACGTCCAGCGCCACCTTCAGTTCACCCGCCGAGGCCACGTCGATGCCTTCGACCAACCCGGCCATCAGCCCGACCACTGCCGGCATCGGGTTGGCCTTCATGGCGTAATGCAGCTTGACTTGGCGCGGCAACGCTGCCCGCAACGCGGCCACACGCTGGCGCAACAACTCGCGGCTGAGCGCGTAGAAAGGGGTGCTGCCCACGCGCGCGGCCAGGGCGCTCAGGCGTTGGCCGCCCAGCAGCAGTTCGCCAGCTTCCAGCGCAAATTGGTTCATCGCCGTGTGCACGGGACGGGCGATCTGGGGCGGCACAGCAGTCATCGGGTGGGCTTCATCTCATTCCGGCTGGCGTTCGAGCCAGGTCGTGGCCAGGAGTTTGCGGTCGATCTTGCCATTCGGGTTGCGCGGCAGCGGCCCGGCCATGGCCTGAACACCCGCCGGCACCATGTAAGCGGGCATGCGCTGTTTGCATTCAGTCAACAGCGCGGCGATGTCCAGGGCTGCGCTGCCGTCGGGCGCGCTGGCGATGACCTGGATAGCCTGGCCCAAGTTGGCGTGGTCCACGCCAAAGGCCACACATTCGCCGACCCGCTGGGTGGCGTACAGCACTTCTTCCACCTCGGTCGGACTGACGCGGTAACCCGAGGTCTTCATCATCTCGTCGCGCCGGCCGATGAAATACAAAAAGCCTTCGGCGTCGCGGCGAACGGTGTCGCCGGAGAACACCGCGTACTCGGGCAGTTGCAAACCGCTGGCCAAACCCGGTGCTTGGGGTGCCAGCAGTTTGTAGCGCTCGGCCGTCTTCTCAGCGTCGCCCCAATACCCCAAGCCCACCAGCGCGCCGCGGTGGACCAACTCGCCGGGCTCGTCGGCCGCGCACTCGCTGCCATCGTCGCGCAGCACCAGGATTTCGGCGTTGGGGATGGCCCGGCCAATGGAATCTGGCCGGCGGTCGACCTCTTCCGGCGGCAAGTAGGTGCTGCGAAAAGCCTCGGTCAGGCCGTACATCAGATAGGGCTTGGCAGCGGGCACGTGCTGGCGCAAGGTGTTGAGCGTCTCGCGCGGCATGCGCCCACCGGTGTTGGCGAAGTAGCGCAGGTGGTGGTTGATGGCTGCTGGCCAATCGAGTGCGGCCAGCTGGATGTACAAGGGCGGCACCGCCGTCAGCCCGGTGACTTTTTCGCGCTCCAGCGCGCGCAGCACGTCACGCGGCAACAGGTGGTTCAACAGCACCACGCGCGCGCCGCTGTGAAAAGCCGTGGTGAGCTGGCTGAAACCCGCGTCAAACGACAGTGGCAGGGCCGCCAACAGCGTGTCGCTGGGCTGGTTGTCCAGGTACGAGGCCACGCTCTTGGCGCCTGCCACCATGTTGCGGTGCGACAGCACCACGCCCTTGGGCCGGCCTGTGCTGCCGCTGGTGTAGAGAATGGCCACGATGTCGGTGTCGATGGTGCGATGGCCACCACGCGGGGGTGCCCCTTGCCAGTCAGCCCAGCGGTGCAGCGTCACACCCGCGGGCAGACTGGCGACGCGCGCTTCCCCGTCGGTCAGCACCACGTGCAACAGCGCCGGGCACAGGTGCAGCACCGGCAGCAACAAGGCCAGCCGTTCAGGCGAGGTCACCAGCACCTGCACGCCGCAGTCTTGGGCAATGAAGGCCACTTGTTCGGCCTTGAGCAACGGGTTCATCGGCACGAACACCGCACCCGCCGCAGGCGCGCCAAAACTGGCCACCACGGTCTCGACACGCTTTTCCAGGTAGATGCCCACGCGTGCAGCACGCGGCAGGCCCTGCCCCATCAAGCCCGCGGCAAAGGCCGCGACAGCAGCCTCAAGCGCGGCGTAGTCCAGCGTCTGGCTGCCATGGGTGAGGGCCGGCGCCTGCGGCCAGCGATTGGCCGCAACACGCACCAGGTCATGCAAAAGATGGGTTTCGGGCATGGGCACCGGGCGGCGTCGGGTGTGAACAAAAAAGTATGTCATAGCGACACGCCTGCAGCACGAGGCCAAAGCTCGGGCTGCGCAGTCCGCCACACAACCCGGGGCCGCGCAGGGCGTCTGGCCCGCGTGGCAAGTCACCCCCCTCTAAAATTTGCCGATGCAGACAACGTGCGCACCGGAGCAAACATGACCGTTCAACAACAAGTTCTGCGGGTGTTGGACGAAGTACTCAGCCTGGGCGGGCGCAGTGCCAGCTTCACGGCCGACACCCCCTTGCTCGGCGCCATCCCCGAACTGGACTCGATGGCCGTGGTCACCCTGATCACCTCGCTCGAAGATCAATTTGGGCTGGTCGTTGACGACGATGACATCGACGGCGACACCTTCGCCAGCGTCGGCGCCTTGGTGGCCTTTGTCAACGCCAAATTGGCGCGTTGACGCTGCGCGCAGCGGTGGCCCTGCAGGCGTTTTTTGTGGCCGCCGGCAGCGGTCAGCGGCTTTGTCTGCTGCACAGCCCGGCTACCGCACCACGAGGCTTGGTGGTCTACCTGCACCCCTGGGCCGAAGAAATGAACAAGGCCCGGCGCATGGCTTCCTTGCAAGCCCGCGCTTTGGCTGAGGCCGGGTTTGCGGTGTTGCAGATCGACCTGCGCGGCTGTGGCGACAGTAGCGACAGCTGGGCCGACACCCGCTGGTCTGACTGGGTGGACGATGCCGTGCTCGCGGTGGCCACGCTGCGCCAGCACTGGCCGCAAGCCAGCCTGCCGCTGTGGCTGTGGGGCTTGCGCAGTGGCTGCCTGCTGGCGTGTCAGGCGGCACAACGCCTGGCTGAGCCCTGCCACTTGTTGTTCTGGCAGCCCGCGCCCAGCGGCAAGCCGGTGCTGCAGCAGTTCTTGCGGTTGAAGGCTGCCGCCCACCTGCAGGGCGACGCCAAGGCCGTGCTCGAGCGCGTGCGCCAGGGCCTGGCCGCTGGCCATGCCCAAGAGATTGCGGGCTATGCCTTGTCGCCCGGACTGGCCCAGGGCCTGGAACACTCCAGCCTGAAACCAGCCGCTGCCAACCCTGGCCGCCTGCTGTGGCTGGAGGTCTCGACCCGCACCGACGCCACGCTCTTGCCAGGCTCGGCGGCACCCCTGCAAGCCTTTCGTGACGCCGGCCATGGGGTGCAGGCCCAGGTCTGCCAAGGGCCCGCGTTCTGGCAGACCCAGGAGATCGAAGACGCGCCAGCCTTGATTCAAGCAACCACCCAGGCGCTGCTCGAGGCCATGGCCGCAGAACGGGCCGAGGCGGCGTCTGCGGCATGAACAACCCACAACCGGTCACCGAACAAGCGCTGCTGTTCGATTGCCAGGGCAGCCAGTTGTTGGGCGTGCTCAGCCGTGGCGCAGACCCTGTGCAGGCGCTGGGCGTTGTGGTGGTGGTCGGCGGGCCGCAGTACCGCGCCGGCAGCCACCGGCAGTTTGTCCAGCTGGCCCGGCACCTCGCGGCGGCCGGTTATGCCGTCTTGCGTTTTGACTGTCGCGGCATGGGTGACAGCGCTGGCGACCGAAGACCGTTTGAAGACCTGGGCGACGACGTGCGCGCCGCCAGCACGGCCCTTTTGCTGGCCGTACCCGCCGTGCACGGGGTGGTGTTGTGGGGCTTGTGCGATGGCGCCTCGGCGGCCCTGTTGTCACTCCGGCAAGGGCCTGATGCGCGGGTCGCGGGGCTGTGCCTGGTCAACCCCTGGGTGCGGTCTGCCGCCAGCCTGGCCAAGACCCAGGTCAAACATTACTACTGGCAGCGCCTGCAGGAGCGCAGCTTCTGGGCCAAGCTGTTGAGTGGCCGGGTGGCCGTGGCCGCGGCGCGCGACCTGGCCTCGAACCTGCGCCTGGCGCTGGGCGCAGCGCACAAAGCCGATGCTGGCGCAGGGCCTGGTGGCACGAGCACGAGCACGAGCACGAGCACGAGCACGGGTACGAGCACGAGCACGGGCACGAGCAAGAGCACGAAGACGAGCAACAGCACCAGCACCAGCACCATCACCAGCACCAAAACCAGCACCCGCAGCGGCACCGCCCGCGCAGCTGCCGCCCGGCCGTTCCAGGAGCGCATGGCGCTGGCCTGGGCCGGCTTTGACGGTGCCGTGCTGCTGCTGCTGAGCGAGCGTGACCAGACGGCGCAAGAGTTTGCCGATTTCAGCCAGAGCCACCCGGCATGGCAGCAGGCACTGCGCCAACGGCCGCCGCAGCGCTTGACGCTGGCCGGCGCAGACCACACCTGTTCCGCTCCTGCCGCCCAGCGCGCCGCCGAAGAAGCCACGGTGACGTGGTTGAATCAGTTGACCATGCGCGTGATGCCCGGCATCCAGACCGACCCCAACACCCAGACCCAGACCCAGACCCAGGTCACAGCCGCATGAACCGCGAGGCGCTGCCACGCCTGCCCGTGTTCGGCTGGCAGGCATTTGCCGGCGAGCGCGACGCCGACACGCCCTGTCTGTTGTCGCTGCCGCAACTCCACTACAGCACCAGCGGCCGGGCCGCCATCCTGCTGGCCCTGGAAAGCCTGGGCGTGGGCCCGGGCGACGGCGTGCTGCTGCCCACCTACCACTGCCCAACCATGGTGGCACCCGCCGCCGACCGCGGCGCCACCGTGCACTTCTATCCCATCGATGACCATGGCCGGCCCAACCTGATCTGGTTGGAGCAACAAGACCTGCGCGGCGTGCGCGCCTTGTTGGCGGCGCACTTCTTTGGCCTGCCGCAGCCGATGGCGCGGCTGCGCGCCTGGTGTCAAAGCCGTGGTATCGCCTTGATCGAGGATTGCGCCCACGCCCTGTTCGGGCGCAGCGGTGAGCGGCCCATCGGCGCCTGGGGCGACGTGGCCATCGCCAGTCTGACCAAGTTTCTGCCAGTGCCCGAAGGCGGCTGCCTGATCATCAACAACGGCGGCGCTGCGCCAGCGCTCCGGCCTTGCGACACAACCAATCAGATACAAGCGGCCGTGGATATCCTGGAAGTCGGTGCCGTACAAGGCCGCTTGACGGGCTTCAACACGGTGATCGCCGGTGGCCTGAATCTGCTGCGCCTGCTGCGCGGCGGTGGCCCGGCAACGGCGGTGCGCAACGACGCTCCAGGCACCCACGGCGCCCACAGCGCCCTTTTGTCGAGCACCGAGCTCAGCATCGACAGCGCCCTGGCGCACCGCCAGCTGAGCCGTGCCAGCCGCTGGGTCGGCCGCTCGCTGCCGCGCCAGCGCATCGTGCAGCGCCGACGCCACAACTACCAGTTCTTGACGCGCTCGCTGTCTGGCCATACCGGCTTGCGTCCGCTGCTGCCTGAGCTGCCTGCGGACTGCGCGCCGTACGTGTTCCCGCTGTGGGTGGCGATTCCTGACCCCGGCTATGCCCAACTGCGCGCCAAGCACTGGCCGGTGTTCCGCTGGGACCGCTTGTGGCCCGGCGTGCCGCCGATTGAGGGTGACCATGGCCTGAACTGGTCACACCATGTGTTGCAACTGGCCTGTCACCAGGACCTGGTGGACTCTGACCTGGAAAGCTTTGCGCAGACCTTGTTGCGTCTGTATCAGCAGCGGAGTTGACGCCAAGCCGGCGCCGCTGCGTTAATTTGCCACGGCCTCTGCGGCGCCGAAAACGCGCAACGGCTGAAGCGGGCAAGGCAGCCCTACCATCGTCCTTGCTTCGCGCCCAGCGCGCACCATTCCTGCTTCAAAACCCGTCATGACCTGGTCTTTTGTACCCGCCAGCCGCTTTGCAGACCACGCCAGCGCCTGGGACGCACTGCAAAGTCGCAGCAGCAACACGCCCTTCCTTGAAGCGGGCTTCATCGCGCCGCTGCTCAAAGAGTTCGGCAGCGGCCGCGAGTTGCTGGCGCTGTACCAGCCCGCCGGCGAGCTGCAAGCAGCCGCTCTGCTGCGCCCGGCCGGCACCGCACGGTGGGAAACCTTCCAACCCTCGCAGCTGCCGCTGGGGCCGTGGATTGCCGCCCCCGGCTTGAGCTTGCAAGTGCAGCTGCCAAGCCTGACCCAAGCGCTGCCGGGTTGGGTGTTGAGCGTCGGCGCAACGCAACTCGACCCACGCCTGACGCCGCGCCCGGCTGACAGCCCGCAGTTGCGCACCCAGGATTACATCGATACCCCTTTCATCACCGTATCGGGCCATTGGGCTGACTTCTGGGACGTGCGCGGCAAGAACCTGCGACAGAACACGCGCAAGCAGCACAACAAACTGCTGGCCGAAGGCACAGCGCCCGTGCTGGACTGCATCACCGATGCACGCCAGGTCGACGCCGCAATGGTCGACTACGGCGCACTGGAGAGTGCCGGCTGGAAAGCCGGTGGCGGCACCGCCATCCACCCCGACAACGCCCAGGGCCGCTTCTACAGCGCGATGCTGCAGAACTTCTGCAAGGCCGGCCGCGGCCGCATCTATCGTTACCGTTTCGGTGACAAGGTGGTGGCCATGGACCTGTGCATCGACAACGGCTCGATGGTGGTGGTGCTGAAGACGGCTTACGACGAGAGTTACCGCGCCGTCTCACCGTCGACGCTGATGCGCCACGACCA
>Ga0105048_10013172_pt1 | contig 12936 bp, 4 predicted proteins | sample MAT05_FD_78382 | JGI IMG/M metagenome (GOLD analysis project Ga0105048, IMG submission 78382) | Freshwater microbial communities from Lake Fryxell liftoff mats and glacier meltwater in Antarctica - MAT-05 | ecosystem: Environmental > Aquatic > Freshwater > Ice > Liftoff microbial mat | place...
CATGCTGCAGGCCACGAACAACGGCGCCATCGTGATGCCACCGGTGCCAGCGTTTTACGCGCGCCCCAAAACCATCGACGACATCGTCAACCACAGCGTCGGCAGGGTGCTGGACCTGTTTGGCATCGAAACCGACCTGGTGCAACGCTGGTCCGGGCTTGGCCCTCGTTGAACGCGTGATGGGCAGCCCCTTGGACGCCGTGCTTTTTGTCTACTACAAGGTGCCCGCAGCGCAGCAAGCCGCATTGCTCCCCGTGGTTCGACAGTTCCAGGCGCGCCTGCGATCGAGTTGGGCCGGCCTGGAAGCTGAACTGCTGCAGCGGCCCGAACTCAGTGATGGCATCGCGACCTGGATGGAGAGCTATCGAAGCAGCGCGGGCCTTTCGGCCGCTTTGTTGGCGGCCATTGCGCAGGCAGCGGCTGATGCTGACCTGCCGGTTGCGCGCCACGTCGAGACCTTCGTCCCCCTGCGCTGAATCTCAGGCCGGCGCGGTTGCAGCGGCTGCCCGGCGATAGTCACTTCGCCAGCAAACGCAGCGCGCCATTCCAGGGAATCCAGCCGCCAAAGGTGCGGCCCGGAACGGTGTCGAGCCCATCGAAGGCCATCGGCCCGCCGCCGGCATCAATCACCGCTTCATTGGCTGTGGACAGCAGCACCACGCCCCTGGCCGTCACCGATTCGATGTACAGGTTGCGGTCTTCGCCGTTGGCAAACAGGTCGTTCGTGAACACCACGTCGATGCGGTCGCCAATCTGCACCGCCGGCGTCGGGAACACCAGGTCCTGGACAACGGTGTTGGTGATGACGCGGGTCCCCACCAGCACACCATTGATGCGCAGCTCCATCTGCGCGCCGACACCTGCGGCCAGTGTTGCTGCACCCCGCACGGTCACGCTGCTGGTGTTGCCGGTGGCCGGAAGGATGAACCGCATTGCGGAGTTCCATGGCATCCAGCCGCCAGTGCTGCTGGCGGGAACGGTGTCCCGGTTGTCGAAAGCCAGAGCGCCGCTGCCCTGGTCCAGGACCACGCCGGAGCTGGTCGAAGCGATGGTTGAGGTGCCGTTCACCTTGATCGAGTCCACCACCATGTTGCGGTCTTCGCTGGCACTGCCTGCATCGTTCCTGAAGACGATCTCGACCACAGCGTCCTTGACCAGGGTCGCGACGTTGAAAAACAGGTCGACCCAGGTCTCGGCATCGAGTTGCCCTGCCCCGACAACCCGGCTGTTGACCCGCACTTCGTACAGCGCGCCGATCTTGTCCATCAAGCTGGCGAAACTGCGCACCACCAGATTGGCGCTGCTGGCCGGGGCAGCCGTCTCTTCGCCACCGATCTGCCGCGTGAAGCTGACCACAGCGGCCAGGTCTGCGGCGTTCAGGGTGATGCCGGAGTGGGCGTTAATTGCCGCTTCCAGCGTCAGCGCCGAGCCGTTGTGCAGGTAGGGTGCAGTTGACCAGGCGTCGCGCAGCGTCGGCGCATCGGTGCCGTTGAGTGTTTGCCCCAAGCGCTTGCCGCTGGCCGCGTTCAGCGTGCCGACATCGTGCAAGACCTTGTTGCTGCTGTCGCTGAAATCGCTGCCAGCGTGGCAGCTGGCGCACTGGGCGGCAAACACGGCCTTGCCTGCTGCGGCATTGGCGGTCAAGGACCCGTCAGGCAGGCGTGCGGGGCTGGCGTCGAACTTCGAGAGTGAGGTGACATAGGCCGCCAGTGCGTCCAGGTCTGCACTGATGCCGGCCTTCCTGTCCCCCAGTGGCGCGCTGCGCGTGCCGCTGTTGAACTGGGTGTCGGTCATCAAGCCGGTGCCGCCAGCCAGCGCACGAATCTGCCCTTCGAAATCTTGCACTTCGTCGAAGTTGGCACTCCAGTGCAGCCGGCCCTGGGACCCTGCCCGCCCGCGCAGGCTGATGGTGTTGCGCAGGCCTTCGCCTTGGCCGCTGAAGTCCCACACGCGGCCATCTTGCCCGCCGTCGTTGTGGCAGCTGGCGCAACTCATGTAGCGGTCGCGCGCCAGGCGCGAATCGCGGGCGTCGTAGAACAACTGTTTGCCAGTCAACACCGCTGGCGCTAGCTTCTCAGTGGCCACGGCCGACAAAGTGGCGACCAAGGGAACGCTGTTCTGACCCTGGCCGAGCACTTGGCGCAGGTCGTACACACCCACGCTGCGATCCATGAAGTTGTTGACGTACAGGCGGTTGCCGTCCTCGGACAAAACCAGGCCCTGCGGGGCACGGCCAACGTCAAATCGAAACACCTCACGGCCAGAGAACGCATCCACCACCGCCACTTCACGGCTGGTTTCCAATGCCGCAAACAACAGCGCACCCCGTCGGTCAAAGGCCACCGCGTTGACCATGCTGGCGTTGTCGTGGTCAATACGGCGGGCCAGGTCTTCGGCAGGCACCGAACCACTGACCAGGGCGATGCGCGAACTGATGGCGCGCACGGTGCTCTGGAAGTTCAAGGCGCTGCCGTTGCGCAGGCTGCCGCGTTTGATGTTGTCTTGTTTGCCCGGCACATAAGCCTGGCTGCCGTCTGGCGAGATGGTGGCTGCGCCCAGGTAGTTGGGCAGGCCACTGCCCTGGTTTTCGCTGTCGGCCTTGTCGGAATGCGCCAGCACGATGGTGCGCAGCAAGGTCATCGAGGCGGCGGCCACCTGCAGCACTTCGCCGCCCTGCCCTGCACCCGTGTTGACAACGGCCGTGCCTTCGCCTGGCAGCGGCCGGGTGATGAAGCGAGAGACCAGGACCGAGCTACCGTCTGCCGTCACCGACAACTGGCGAATGTTGGGCCCCAGGGCCAGGCTACCGGTCTGGGCAAAGCTGTTGGTGTCAAAACGCAGCAGCTCCCCCGTGGCTTCCAGGGTCACAAAGGCCTGGGCCGAGTTTGGCGACATGGCAATGCCGAAGGGCTGCGACGCCCGCGGCAGCGCCAACGTGCGGGTCACCAGGCGCGTGGCCGGGTCGACCACGCTGATGGACGCGCTGGCCTTGTTGGTGACCCACAACAAGCCGTTGGACGCACGCGCCATGCTGCGCGGCGCGCTGCCCACCGCCACTTCGCCCAGTCGGACTTGGGTGACGGTGTCGAAAGCGGTGATCGAATCGTTGTCCTGGTTGACCACCCACAGCCGCGGGTTGCCGGCCGGGTTGCTTTCGATCAGCAGGTTGTTGGACGCAGTCGGCTGGTTCACCGTGGGCGGCAAGTACACGGTTTGCAAGAAGCTGCGGCTGACCAAGGCACCGCTGGCGTCACGAGCCCTGAAGGTCACGACATAGGTGCCGGGGTTGGCGTAAACCTTGGTGGTGGTGCTGGTCGACAGCCACAGCGTGTCACCACTGCCATCACCAAAGTTCCACTGGAATTGCACGCCATTGCCACTTGCCGTGGCCGTGAAAGTGGCGGCCGTGCCAGTCACGCTGGCGTTCGGTCGCGGCTCTTGGGTCAGTGTCAGGGGCATCGCCCCCGTCACCGTCCACAGGAAACTGGTGCTGGTGCTGTTGACACCGTCGCTGGCCGACACGGTGGCGTTGAAGGAGCCGGGCGCTGTCGGCGTGCCGGTGATGCGGCCGGTGGCCCTGTCCAGGCTCAGCCCCGTGGGCAGCCCGGTGGCGCTGAAGCGCAGCGTGTCGCCATTCGGGTCGGTGGCGAGAATGGCCAGGCTCTGTGCATCGCCGACCTGTGCCTCGCGGTTGCCCGGGTTGCTGATCGCCGGCACCACGGCCGGGTTGGGGTTGGCTGCAACGGCCATGCGCAAGATGCGCGCTTCAGACGGCACACCGGCGTCGTCAAAGACAAACAGCAGGTAGTAGCCCGGCGTGGCTTCGCCGGCACGGGCCGGCGCTTGGACGGCCAGGGTGTCGCCGCCGGCAGCGGCCGTGCGCACAAAGCTCAGTTCAATGAAGCGCTGGTCCATGTTGAAACCATGCGTGGCGGAGCCGGTTTTCACCAGGGTCACACGCGAGATTGGCCGGGTACCGGCGGTCTGCACGCTGAAGGTTTTGCCGATCTCCAACCAATCGGTGCTGGCGCTGATGGCCGGCCGTGGCGCACGCTTGCCGTCAGTGGTGAACAGATACGGCGGGTAGTAGATCTGGGCGCGCTGGTCGGCGCTGTCGACACCGTCCGGTGCGGGCGCGCCGCCGGTGGTGACGAGCACGCTGGCATCGGCCAGCATCAAGGCGTTGGAGTGGTACAGCCCGGGTCGGTCAGCGGCTGCACCCTGCGTCCATTGGCCCGAAACCGGGTTCCACATTTCCGCCACCGTGTTGACCCCAATCGCCTGGCGTGTCACCGTGCTCCCGCCCGTTGCCAGCACATCGCCGTTGGCCAACACCGTGGCGGTGACCAGGCGCCGTTGGCTGCTCAAGGACTGGGTCGGCGTCAGCACCGGGTTTCCAGACGTCACATCAACCACCACTGCGCCGTTGGACTCACCGCCAAACTGCAGGATCCGCCCGGGCCTGAACATCGCCGTGCTGCTGTCCACCCCCGTGAATTGGTAGCCGATCCGGCCAGCGCCGGTGACGCTGCCACTGCCCTCCGTGGCAACGAAGTACATCGTCCCATTGGCGTCAAAACCAAACAGCCGGCCGTCTGGCATGACAAAGTTGCGGGGGTAGTACGCGTGCAGGCCACTGGTGTCAGCCGTGCCAAGCGTGCGGAAGGTGCCACCCGCATCGCGCACCACCGGTCGCTCGGTACCGCCCGTGCCACCCTGAACGTAGATTTCCCCATTGCTCAAGGTCGTCGAGGTTGAGTACCAGCGGTTGCTGCCCATGTCGTTGCCACGGCTCACGCTGTTGCCGGTCACGCTGAACAGCGCGCTGCGGTTGTTGGGCAGGTTGGTGACCGACGTGCCGTTCCAGGTGTCACCGCCGGCCATGAACACGCTGGGCGCAGCGGTCGGGCTGGCGGGCGGCAGCAACAGCTGCGAGCTGCAAAACAGGTCGTTACCGGTGGGGTTGACGATGCTGATGTGGCCCGCGTCCGGTTTGGCGCTGCTGTCCCAGACGTCGACTGAAAAAAGGCCTGTCGCCGTGCCATCGGCTTGGCTGCCATAGCTCAACACCCGCGCATCCGGCAACAGCACCGTGTGCACCGCTACCAGAGGCCACTTGTACAGCGGGCCCCACATGCCTTTGCTTCCGGCGTCGGCCGGGACCGGTGCGGCCGGGAACGCGCCCAGCGCCTGCTTGCGCTCGCCATCCGCTGACGCCGCTGTGCTCTCGCCGTCCTTGCTGCCGCCGCAGGCAACCAGCGCAAGCGCCGCCATCAGCGGCAGACAGCGGCTTTTCCAGCCCATGGCTTGTGCCTGCAAGGCTGGAGCGATAGCCCTCGCTGACGCGCGGCAGGTCCCGTGTTGCCGGGGCAGATTTTTCGAGGAACGAGGACACATGGACAGCTTCCGTCATCGGCACGTGGCGCGTCGCCGGGCGTCGCCAGGCCTGCCACTGCACAGCGGAATTATGGTTTTGCCAGCCTTTTTTAAGCCACCCTCGAGCCGGGGGCGCTTCATGCAGACGCCGTGCGCAGCGTCACAGGGGGAATGTTACAAAAGCAACTGCCTGTAACGAAGCCTCACTTCGACACAAATCGCATCGCCGCATTCCACGGCACCCAACCGCCGAAGGTGCCCGCGGCGATCACCCCCACGCCGTCAAACGCCATGACGCCACTGCCTTCGTCAATCGTCACGCCGCTGGCGGTAGCCAAGGTGACGATGTTCCTGGCCCTGACCGATTCGACATAGAGGTTGCGGTCCTCACCACCAACAAAAGCGTCGTTGGTGAAGACGACGTCGAGGCGGTCGCCGACGCTGATGGTTGGGGTGGTGAAGCTCCAGTCTTGAACCGTGGTGTTGCTGACGGTGCGGCTGCCAACCACCACACCATTCACCCGCAGCTCGATCGCCGCGCCGACGCCCGAGGCCAGGCTGGCCGCGCCGCGCACGATGACAGTGTCGCTGCCGCCCAGGTTTGGCACCCTGAAACGCAAGGCAGCGTTCCATGGCAACCAGCCGCCGGTGGTGGCCGCGGGTAGCACGTCCAGACCGTCAAACGCGCCGGCGCCGCTGCCCTGGTCGATGGTCACACCCGTGCCGCTGGCGTCCAGCGTGGTGCTGCCATTGAGCCGGATCGACTGCACGGCCATGTTGCGGTCTTGTCCACCGATCACGTCGTCGTTCTTGAAGACAACATCGACCAGCGCGTCCCTGACCAACGTGGCGACATCGAAGAACAGGTCGACCCAACCCAAGGCGTCCAGCTGCCCGGAACCGACCACGCTGCCGTTGACCCGCACGTCATACAGCGCGCCGATGTTGCCGGCCAACGACGCCAGGGCTCTGACCACCAGGTTGGCGCTGCTGTCGGGCGCCATGGTTTCTTCGCCACCAATCTGCCGCGTGAAGGCCACCACCGCAGCCAGGTCCGCCGCGCTGAGGGTGAAGCCGCGGTGCGCGCGAACCGCATCGTCCAGCGTCGCCGCACTGCCGTTGTGCAAGTAGGGCGCTGTGGCCCAAGCGTCGCGCAGCGTGGGCGCGTCAATGCCATTCAGCCCCGCACTCAAACGCTTGCCGCTGGCGGCGTTGAGGGTGCCGACCTCGCGCAACACCGCTTTGCTGCTGTCGCTGAAGTCCGCGCCGCTGTGGCAACTGGAACAGGTGCTGGCAAACACGGCCCTGCCAGTCAGGGCCGCGGTCGTCAATGCGCCGTCTGCGCCACGCGCCGGGCTCGGGTCGAAGCTGTTGAGCGAGCTGACATAAGCCGCCAGCGCATCCAGATTGGCGTTCACGCCGGCCTTCCTGTCGCCCAGCGGCTGGTTGCGCGTGCCGGCATTGAACTGCGCGTCGGTCATCAACCCGCTGCCGCCGGCCAGGCTGCGGATCTGGCCCTCAAAGTCTTGCACTTCATCGAAGTTCGCACTCCAGTGCAAGCGGCCCTGGGCCCCCGCCCGGCCGCGCAGGCTGATGGTGTTGCGCAGGCCTTCGCCCTGGCCGGTGAAGTCCCACGTACGGCCGTCGTGGCCACCGTCGCTGTGGCAACTGGCGCAGCTCATGTAGCTTTCGCGGGACAGCCGGGTGTCGCGGGCGTCGTAGAAAAACTGTTTGCCCACCAACACGTTGGCCGCCAGCTTCTCGGTCACCACCACGTTCACCGTTGCCAGCCAAAGCACTGAATTGAGGCCTTGGTTCAACAGCGGTCGCAAGTCGTGCACGCTGACCGTGCGGTCCATGAAGTTGTTGACGAACAGCGTGTTGCCGTCCGCTGACAACACCAGGCCCTGGGGTGCGCGGCCCACGTCAAACCGCATCACCTGCCGGCCTGAATGGGCGTCCACCACAGCCACTTCACGGCTGGTTTCAAGAGCGACAAACAACAGCACGCCGCGGGAGTCGTAGGCGGCTGCGCTGGCCATGCTGGCGTTGTCGTGGTCAACCCGGCGCGACAGGTCTTCGCTGCCTGCCCCTGCACCTGTAAGCACGATGCGCGAACTGACCGACCGCACCGTGCTCTGAAAGTTCAGCGCCTGGTTGTTGCGCAGGCTGCCGCGTTTGATGTTGTCCTGTTTGCTCGGCACATAGGCCTGGCTGCCGTCTGGCGAAATGGTGGCTGCACCCAGGTAGTTGGGGATGCCGCTGCCTTGGTTCTCGGCGTCGATCCTGTCGGAATGGGCCAGCACGACGCTGCGCGCCAGCGTCATGGCCGCCGCGTTCACTTGCAGCACTTCACCACCCGCAGTGGCCAGCGTACTGACAGCGGCTGTGCCTTCGCCCGGCAGTGCGGGTGTGATGAAACGCGACACGAAGACGTTGCTGCCATCGGCCGACACCGACACGTGGCGGACATTCGGGCCGGTGTTCAAGCTGCCCGTTTGCAGGTAGGTTGTGGTGTCGAAGCGCAGCAACTGACCGCTGGCTTCCAGGGTCACAAAGGCCAGGCCCGAGCCTGGCGACATCGCCACACCAAAAGGCTGCGATGCGCGCGGCAGCGCGATCGTTCTGACAACCGCGCGAGTGGTCGGGTTGACCACGCTGATCGACGCACCGCGCTTGTTCGTCACCCACAGCAGCCCGTTCGCCGCCAGGGCGATGCTGCGCGGGGCGACACCCACCGCCACTTCGCCCAGCACGACGCGCGTGACGCTGTCGATAGCCGTGACGCTGTCGTTGTCCTGGTTCACCACCCACAAGCGGGCGTTGCCCGCAGCCACGGGTTCCAGAAGCAGGTTGCCTGAGGCCGTTGGCGCCCGTGTGGTGGTGGGTAGGGATACCGTTTGCAAGAAGCTGCGGCTGATGAGGGCGCCGCTGGCGTCGCGCACGCGCATCGTCACCACGTAGGTGCCGGGAAGGGCATAGACCTTGGTGGTGGATGCGGCTGACAACCAGGGCGTGTCGGCACTGCCGTCACCGAAGTTCCACTGGTACTGCACGCCGGTGCCGGTGGCAGCCGCCGTGAACGTGGCCGTGCCGCCGGTGACGCTGGCGCTCGGTGTGGGCGCCTGGGTCAGCGTCAGCGGCACTGGGGCGGTGATGGTCCAAATGAAACTGGCGCTGGTGTTGTTGACGCCGTCACTGGCGGCCGCAACCACGTTGAAGGTGCCGGCGGTGGTTGGCAGGCCGGTGATCAGCCCGGTGCTGGCGTTCAAACTCAAGCCGCTGGGCAAGCCCGTGGCGCTGTAGCGCAAGGTGTCACCGTTGGGGTCTGTGGCTGTCAGTTGCAGGCTTTGGGCGGTGCCCACGGCGGCACTGCGGCCACCGGGGTTGCCGAGCGTCGGCACCGTGCCCGGGTTGGGGTTGCTGGCAATGCCCAGCCGCAGGATGCGCGCCTCGGACGGCACGCCCGCGTTGTCAAACACAAACAGCATGTAGTAGCCCGGCGTGGCTTCGCCGGAGCGTGCCGGAGCTTGCACGGTGAGCGTGTCGCTGCCGGCGCTGGGCGCACTGCTGAACGCCAGGTCGATGAAGCGCTGCTCCATGTTCCAGTTGTGCGTGACCGAGCCGGTTTTCACCAGCGTCACACGCGACACCCCGGCGCTGCCGCTGGTCGTGACCGCGAAGTTCTTGCCGATTTCCAGCCAGTCCGCGGTGTTGGTGATCACCGGCCTGGGCGCACGCTGGGCGGTGGCGGTGAACAGGTACGGTGGGAAGTAAATCTGCGCAAAAAACTCACGGTTGGACGGGTTGGGGCCGCCCAACGCGCCACCACTGGTTACAAGAACCGAAGCGTCCGGAAGCAACAAAGCGTTGGAGTGGTACAGCCCCGGCTTGGCACCGACAGCGCCACGTGTCCACTGGCCCGTCAACGGGTTCCAGATCTCTGCCGTGGTGTCGGCATTGGTGGGGTTGTTCCAGATGGGGCTGCCGCCCGTGGCCAGCACCTGGCCATCGGCCAATAGCGTGGCCACGCCCAACCGGCGTTGGCTTGCCATGGACTGGGTGGGCGTCACCACGGGCGAGCCGCTTGTGACGTCGATGACCAGCGCTCCATTCGAATTGCCACCAAATTGCAAGATTCGCCCTGGCCGAAACATGGCCGCGCTGGAATCCACACTGGTGTATTGCCCCGCAAACTGGCCAGCCCGGGTGACGCTGCCGCTGCCGGCTGTGTCAACGAAATACATGCTGCCGGCGCCATCAAATCCAAACACGCGGCCGTTGGGCATGACAAAGTTGCGCGGGTAGTGAAACACGAAGCTACTGGTGTCAGCTCCGAGCAAGGCGCGGAAGCTCCCATCGGTGCTGCGCAGTTCCGGTCGGTCGGTACCGCCGCTGCCACCTTGAATGTAGGTTTCGCCGTTGATCAGGGTGATGGAGGTCGAATACCAGCGCGCGCGGCTCATGTCCGTCGCACGGGTCAGGCCGTTGTTGCCAGTGTCGAAGAGCGTGCTGCGGTTGTTGCCGGAGTTCGTCGTTTGGGTGCCTGTCCAGGTGTCGCCACCAGCCAAGAAGACCCTTGGCGTGCTGCTTGTCGATAACGGCGGCAACAGCAGTTGCGAGCCGCAAAACAGATCGATGCCGGTGGCGTTGGCCACTGTCAAATGCCCGTTGCCAGGGTTGTCGAGGTTGTCCCAAACGTCAACGTTGAAGTTGCCTGTCTGCACGCCGTCAGCTCGGCTGCCGTAGGACAACACACTTCCATTGGGCATCAGCACGGCGTGTACAGCCACCACCGGCCAGGCATAAATAGGACCCCACATGCCCTTGCTCTTGACGTCGGCAGGGATGGTCACACTGGGGAACACCGCGAGCGCCAGTTTGCGTTCGTCGGCCTCGGCGATAGCCGATGAACCCTCGCCGTCGCCACTGCCACCACAAGAGGCCATCAACACCAACGCCATAGGCGCAAAGATGCCTCCGCGAAACCAAGCAATCGATAACCGTTTGTTGAAAAGTTTGGGCACCGAAACACTCTCCGAAACAGGACCCCTGAGCGCAAACGTGCGAAGGACAGTCCGACCCATTGCAAAGGGCTGCAAAATTTTCGGTGGGTATGCCCGAAGGACGCCATCCTTGAAGTCGGGTAACCCCCGCAAAGAGGTGACTCAACCAGGGAAATTGGCGGTACATACGCATCAATTTGTAAGTGTGTGGGGCCACGTGGCAGGGGCGTGTCAGCTGGCGGCGCTGAACATGAATCTCCTGCATCGGGTGGATAAACGCGGGTTGTTGGGGCGTGCCCAAAGGTACAACACAGCGCCAGGAGGAGAAGATTGAAAACCGCGGTGCAAAAGACAGATTACTGCACAGAGTCGCTGTTCAAAGAAGGGCATCGATTGATCTTGGACCTGGGCGCGACCTATCGAGCGACTGCGGCGTTCCGGCGGTGGCACGCCTCGCGGGCGGGCATGTCTTGGCGCAGATGAACGTCGAAGGCCCCTAACGCGGGCACCGACACCGCGTCAAGCCGGAGTTCGGCATTCAGTTGAACTGAATGTATACAAGGCTCAGGCTCAGGAGTTGGCTAACCATTGGAAATGGTTATACGGACTTCACCGACTTAAAATCTCATGGCAGAAAAGTAAATTTCCATTACTTCATACAAACCAGCGTCAGGGGAATCAAGTGGCTTCCAGACATTCGGGAAACTTCAAAGACAAGCTAAAAATTGGCTTCTTAACGGCCTTGGACCCAGGCAATCGCCAAGCATGGTCTGGAATTATTCATTATCTGGCAAAATCGCTGGCTAAACATGCCGGGGAGGTCGTTTTCCTCGGGCCTGCCCAGACAGGTCGAGAAAGAAGGCTGCACCATTGGGATAGATGCTGCCGATATTACTTTGGCAAGGGTTACCTTGCATCACACAGTGTCTACCTCTCCGCTGGATATGCTGAAGTTTTTCATGACAGGCTAAAAAAGAATCCTGTCGATGTCATTTTTGCGCCAGTGGCATCAACCGAAATTGCGTTGCTCAGGACCTCCATTCCGATTGTTTACATGTCAGATGCAACCTTCGCTGTCATGCACGGGTATTACAACGATTTCTCGAATTTGCTGTCCATCTCCAAGGTCGAGGCAAATTTCATCGAACGCCTGGCAGTTCGAAAGTCGTCAAAGCTGATCTACCCGTCACATTGGGCCGCCAACTCTGCCGTGAATGACTACGGCGCAACCGCAGATAAAACCCATATTATTCCAATGGGCGCCAATTTTGACGAGGTTCCCACGGATGCACAAATTGCGGATAAACAACTGACTCGAGATGTCCGCCTGCTGTTTGTTGGCATCGATTGGGAACGCAAAGGGGGATCCGTGGCGTTTGAAACGCTAAGAGCGCTCGAGAGATTGAATATCTCGGCTTCTTTGACAGTGGTAGGCTGCGTCCCCCCAGCTGAATTTTTTCACCCTCGGCTGACAGTTGTTCCATTCTTGGACAAGAATAATCCAAGGCACCGACAGCAGCTGTTCGATATTTACCTGAACTCTGATATTTTTATTTTACCAACCCGAGCTGAATGCTCAGCGATTGTGTTCTGCGAAGCGGCGGCATTTGGATTGCCATCATTCGGCAGCGAAACGGGGGGTGTTCCCTGTGTAATAACAAACCATCGAACAGGTCGCTTGTTCCCCTTGGATGCCACGGGTACTGATTATGCCCATGCTATTGCGGCGCTTTGGCGAGACCCCCTGCTGCTGGCTGAAATGGTGGCAGCCAGTCGCGAACACTTCAAAAGCCGATTAAATTGGGATGCATGGGGAAAGCAGGCCGCAAACGTGATTCATGCAGCCGCCAACGTTAACTCGAGGTTGACGCTGCACCTGAACGACTACACCACAGGATCACTACACAGCTAAAAGTTGCATTGGCGTGATTGGCGTGATTGGCGTGCCTCAACGGCGAATTGCAGGCGGACCCAAAGAAAAAAGCGTCACTGCGGATAAAGGTAACAAGCGTCAAAGGCAACTGGGCGGAGCAAACAACTCCGCTGGGCTGATGGCTGATGGCTGATGGATATTGCTAATGGCTAATGGCTAATGGCTCAGGGCTCAGGGCTCAAGGCTCAGGGCTCATTGATTCAGGTACAGGTCTAGGTAAGCCCGCGCCGGGCCAGCCCAGCCCAGGTCCTGGCCCATTCCCGTGCGCATCAGCGCTTGCCAAGCCGCCTGTTCTGCACGCGCTGCGCCAGCGCGGGCAACGCAGTGCGCGAAGGCAGCCGGGGTTGCGGCATCGAACACAAAGCCGTTGGCGTGCCTCGCGGTGCCGCTGTCGACGTCCACCACCGTGTCCGCCAGCCCACCCACACGGCGAACAATCGGCACGGTGCCGTAACGCAGGCCGTACAACTGCGTCAGGCCGCAGGGCTCGAAGCGCGAGGGCACGGCGATGACGTCGGCTCCGGCGATGAGGCGGTGGGCACGGGCTTCGTCGTAGCCAACGAAGGTGTGCACGCGCCCGGGGTGGGCGGTCTGGGCCATGCGAAAGGCGGCTTCCAAGGC
>Ga0105048_10013173_pt1 | contig 12935 bp, 6 predicted proteins | sample MAT05_FD_78382 | JGI IMG/M metagenome (GOLD analysis project Ga0105048, IMG submission 78382) | Freshwater microbial communities from Lake Fryxell liftoff mats and glacier meltwater in Antarctica - MAT-05 | ecosystem: Environmental > Aquatic > Freshwater > Ice > Liftoff microbial mat | place...
CCTGTGCGAGGACAAGCGGGGGCGAATCTGGGCAGCCCATGAAAACGGTGTCAGCTGCTACGATAAAACGACCGGTCGGTTCGAGCACATTACCACCGTCGGCAACCAGCCCTTGGGCATCTGTAAAAACGTCCGTTGCGACCGGGCGGGCAATATCTGGTTTACCAGCCGCAACCGGGGCCTGTTCGGCTATACCACCAAAACCGGGGCGGTGCACTACTATACGGCCCATGCAACCGACAGCACCGGGGGCATCCGCACCCTGCCCAACGGATTGGTGGAGGATCCTGACGAGCCGGGTTTGTGGATGGCGGAAGCGCATGGCCTGCGCTACTTCGACACGGTCAAAAAACAGTTTACCACCCACCGCAATACCTCCCGGCACAGTCCGGTGCTGACGCCTAACGATGTATCGGCCCTGGCAATGGATGGTAACAAGCTGCTGATTGCCGACCATACCGACAACAGCATTCTGATTTATGACCTGCGCGGGCAGCGGATACTGAAACGCATCAGACCCGGTAGCCCGCAGGACCGGGCCGATTTTTTGGGATCTGCTATTTTCGTAGACCGGCGGCACAACCTTTGGGTGAGCACCTGGGGAGGCAAATCATTTCATATCGACACCCGGACAGACCGGGTAACGCCCCTGGGCCATGCCAAATCCGAACCCAACGCCCTAGGCTCCGACATTATTACGTCGGGCTGGCAGCAATCCGACGGAACCATCTGGCTCGGTACGGTCAACGGCCTGGCCTACACCAATCCGGAAAGGGCATTATACGACATGTATGACCTGGGGGCATTGTTTCCGGCCCTGACCGATGAACGGGGCATCATCTCCTTCGCCGAGGACCCGGACGGGTCGTGGTGGCTGGGCACGTCCATTCGGGGGCTGCTGCACTACGTACCGGCCACCAACCGGCTGGATGTCTATCGCCTGCCCGGTAAAACTGCCCAATACCCCTGGGGATTGCCTGTTACGGGGCTCGACCAGCGGGGGGATGAACTATTGGTAGGTTCTGCTACCGGGGTTTATCGCTTTAGTAAACAGACGCACCAGTTCAAGGCGATAGAATTGCCCCCGGCGGCCCGGTCGGTCAATCTGCTGACTTTTCGGCTCGTCGGCAATCGGTATTGGGTTTTTGGCGATAGCAAACAGGCGTTTGCCTACGACCTGGCCCGGCAGCAGTGGCAAACTTTTCCAATCCGGTCGGCCAGTACCGACCCCCAGTTTCTGGTGCGCCAGACCCTGCTTGACCAACGGGGTAATCTGTGGCTTGATATTCATCCCGAAGGGTTCGCGCGGCTCTCTGTGCAGAAAAAAGAATTTATCGTGACCGATACCCACCGGGCCGATTACGAAAATACACTGAACTCCCTGACCGAAGACCGGGATGGTTCCTTTTTGATGGCAACCGGTATGGATGGCCTGGTCACCTACGACCCGGTGCGCCGCCGCGACACCGTTCGGGTCGAAAACGAGGCCATGACCCTCAGCCAGTGTACGGCCGCCCGAACCGATTGGTTCGGCAACACCTGGGTGGCTGACCTGAATCTTTTTTCCGTGATTACTGCGGGCAGAAAACAGGTTCTCAACTTCCGGCTTCCCCTCAATGAGTACACGACCGTGTACAGCACCTACCTGTTTCCGATGCGGAACGGTCACCTTCTTTCGGCTCAGAAAGGCCATTTGGTTGAGTTCAAACCCGAAAACCTGCGCCCCGCCCACCGACCGGAACCCGTGCTGCTGAACCGGCTTGCTCTGAACGACACCACCCTGTTGCTGCACGGCCAAACGCCCCCCATCCGGCTGAAATCTGACGACAACTCGTTCATGATCGAGTTCAGTACGCTGGCCCCTTCGACCAACCAACAGTACCGGTACAAACTGGAAGGCTACGACGGCTGGAAAGAGTCTGGCACCCAGACCAACGCCGTTTACACCAAACTGCCCGGCGGGGAGTACGTCTTCCGGGTCTTAGCCGTAGCAGGCGACCTGCGGAGCCGGGAAACCACGCTGGCCATTCACGTTGACACGGTTTTTTACCACACCCGCTGGTTCCAGGCACCGCTGGTGGCCGTAGTTCTGGCCTTATTGTACAGCTTGTACCGGTACCGGCTCCGGCAATCAAATCGGTTACATCACTATCAAATCCAGATGACGCGGCTAAAACATGAAAAGGCCGAAATCCAATACCACAATCTGATTAACCACCTCAATCCCCACTTTCTGTTCAATAGCCTGACCTCGCTCAACAGTCTCATTCTGACCAAGCCCAAAGAGGCTTCCCTGTTTCTTAGAAAACTGTCGGTGATTTACCGCTATATTTTACAGAACAAAGACTCGGAATTGGTAAGCCTTCAGGCCGAGCTTACCTTCGCCCAAAACTACATCGACCTGCAAACCACTCGGTTCGGCGAAGGCCTGCACATCAGCATCAACGTCACCCCCGACTCCCTTCCCAGGCAGATTGTACCCGTAACCCTGCAAAACCTGCTCGAAAATGCCATCAAGCACAACATCGTCAGCGATGATTACCCCCTGAATATTCTGATCTACACCGAAACCGACACCCTGTTCGTGCAGAATAGCCTACAACGGAAGAGTTTCGTTGAAACGTCCAACAAGCAGGGTTTGAACAGTCTGAAATCCCTGTATCGCTACTTAAGCCCCCGCGGAGTCACCGTGGATGAAACGGCCAATGAATTCAGGGTTTCGGTGCCGCTACTTTAATTCGGCAGTGCCAGTGGCGGTTCCAGGAACGAGCACCGGGTGCAATGGCTATTGGAAATCATTGGGGGAAGCATTGATAATTGGACCCACCGAAAATGGATTGGCATTTGGAGTCAGTAGGAGATTGTCAATAAATATTGCGCATTCAAAATTCATCCTGGTAGAGTCCGTCTGCTTTGTGGAGCTACTCATACCTTTCGGCACTTGGTGCAAAAAAGAGTTGAGGCCAAACGTTATTGGGCATTCATCTAAAACAAAGTGGCGGGGGGATAAAAACGGTAAGCTGCCAGGTGCCTGACACGGCATTTTATGTGTGTCTACACCCCCTGCTTTGACCGCAACGGCCGCCCGAAAGGGGGTAGCTGACACATTTTGGAAAGTCGGCCGGTGCCACATATCTGCACGTACATGGTTTGATCAATTGAAGTCAGTTACCCCATACTTTTTGATGGTCTTCAAAATTTCCGCCAGAACCTCTTCAATCTCTTCCATTCCCTCAAACGACACTTTCTTGCCCGCTCTCCGCCGTTTGGTCAACAGCCTCAGCTTCCCGTATGTTGTTCTCTTTTTTCAAACGACTGTAATCCTCCCAATCCTCCGCAGACACGAGCACGGCTACCGCTTTGCCCTGCCGGGTGATCAGGGTTGCTTCTTTGAGATAGGCCGCGCGGTTGAGCAGATCCGAAAGCTGGTTGCGCATTTCCTGGGCGGTCACGCTGGTGAGTTTGTCAGTTTCCATAGTTTCGTTAGGGGTTATTGTTCTGTAAGGAAGCATAAATATAGTGATAATTATAAAACTTACGATAGATAAGTATTACCTTAAATGCATAAAATTGACATTTTTACGATTCCTGCACTAATGTCAAAAAATATAGTCTACCGAATCATGCGAAACTTACAGAATGTCTGGCGGCAAACTAGTTTTACATTATACAAACGACCGATTGAATAATGTAAAATTCCGCTATATTGCCTACCGAACCAGAAAAACTCTTCCGTGGAACACCTGAGTGACCAGATAAGGTACGTCGCCTACTACCGCGTTTCGACGCTCCGCCAGGGCGCGTTCGGCCTGGGCATGGGTGCTCAGCGCACCAGCGTCGAGACCTTCACCCGCGGCCGCGGGCTGATCGTCGATGAGTACAAAGACGTCGAGTCGGGCAAACGCAACGACCGGCCCGAACTGATGAAAGCCATCGGCGTGTGCAAGACCGAGGGGGCCGTGCTGCTGATCGCCAAGCTCGACCGGCTCACCCGCAACGTGGCCTTCATCTTCGCCCTGCGCGATTCGGGCGTTGCCTTCGTTTGCGCCGACATGCCGGAGGCCAACACGCTGACCATTGGCGTGATGGCGACCATGGCCCAGCACGAGCGGGAGGTGATTTCCGACCGGACTAAGAAGGCCCTGGCCGAGAAGAAGCGGCTGGGCTTTGTGCTGGGTCGGCCGGAGAACCTGACGCCGGAGGCGATTGATGAGGGGAGGAGAGTCCGTAAGCAGAATGCCCGCGCGGACGAGAACAACCGTCGTGCGGCGGCGCTGGCCAATTCCATGAGGGGCTCTGGCCGGAGCTGGACGGCCATTGCCCATGCGTTGAACGGGGCGGGATTTCACACAAGGCGCGGCGGGGAGTTTCGACCCGTGCAGGTGCAACGCGTAATAGCGCTATTTATATGATGAGCAGCTATTGACACCCTAAGTCATTTAGACTTATCAAATTATTTTAGTTGTATACGGGTTTCCATTTCACAAAAGAGTAAAAAGCTTGGCGATCAGGCCTGAAGTACAAAGACACTACTCTACCCGAAGAAAATTATCTGAAAAAGTTGCAAAGGCTAATAGTTGAAGCAGCCTCGCAACAAAAACAGCCTATGGTATCAAAGGAAGTATATTTTGCCAAAGCTGAAAAAATTTGCACCCTAACCAAACCTTACTTAACTTGCTTATTATCAAAACCTTGAAAAAATCTTCGGGTAGAGTACAAAGACACCTACCGCTTAATAAGTTTTATGAGGTTGGATGTTTCTAATCTCGGATTTATTTTTTACTTTTCCGGAGTAAATTTATTTAGGGGGGGATATTGTGGTTAATCCAGGGTCAAATAAGTACCAAATCAGAAGCATCGAAGGAGTATTGTTTCTATGTGAAAGTATATTTGGTTTAATGTCACATTGAAAAGCCGTTTGGTAACTTTACGTTAGAGATTGACGATAAACGATTTACAGCATACATGAAGTCCCGAAAAAAGGCGGCCGTTCACCTCTTTTAGACTTTCTTTTTTTGGAGAAAATTCGCATCATTTTCCCCTTTTGAAAATACACTACTGTAAGCGCAGAAAATAGATCAACTATTTGAAAAACAGGCTGTTACTAAGGACAACGAAGCGGCATTCTCGGATACCGTAACGAACTCCAAATGCACACACACAGTCGGAGGCATCATTATGATGAGTGCGCCTGCATTTCAATGTATCTATCTGTATTCATCCCCTAAGTCAAACGGTATACTTAATACCCCTGAACTCTTCGGAACTGAATAGCGGGGCTTAAACATGATTGCTCTGAGTGCCTGCAAAACGGTGCATGGCCGTTTTGATCCGGTCGACAATATTCGTGGATTGCCCATTGCCCTGTAATTAGCCGGGGTGTTCACTAGCATCGGGACATTATGAGAAACCGAAACTTATTCCGCTGAATTATTTTTCGTAACGCTTTACCAGAAATTTAAGAATGGTAAATCAAAGCTAGATGCCTTTCACGCTGCCTAGAAAACCACCCGTGTATCTTTTCCGCAATATCGTTACTCGGGCGCTTTCTACATAATTGGCTGTTACTAATCCTTTAAACCTTTCTTTAATCGAAACGATTATGACCACCCACAAATTTGCTGAAGGTGTTGAGGTCACCCTTCCGGAACAGCTTCGCGTAACTACTTTACCGCAAGGTAAAACAAGACGGTTCAATCGCCTATCCACGTCGGGTGCAGTGCCAATGCCTTCAGAATTAGACCAGCCCACCACCAATGACCAGATTCTTGATGCCCTAGCACAGACCGATATGCAACTCGTTCGAGAGGTATTCATTGAACCGGCATCACGAACGGGCAAGTCCCGCCGGAGCCGTCCGTTGGAGAGTCAGTCAGCTGAATTTAAAATCGATTTGACGAAGAATGAAGAAGCTGTCATGCTCATCGAACAGGATGGTTTGTATTTGTGGAAATATGCGAGTCAAACTCAGGCTGTACCCGCTACCCGTCGCCGGGGGGGCAGTGTGGAAGTCACGCAAAAACAGGCCGTTTTTTTCGTTGATATTGCTGCGCCAACGGAGTTTGAAACTACCGGACAGCGCAGGAACGTGTTGGGTGAGCTAAAGGAGTTGGTCTGGGATAAAATGAAGGCCTATGTCTTTAAATTCATCGCGGGTGCTGCTGTTGAAATGGCCAGAAATCATCTTGAGCGCAACATAAGTCGTGGCATTGTACTAATCAAATCCGTTGACCCGGAAACATGGCAGGTATTGAATGGATTAGACCAGGTGACGCTTCCTACTGGCCGAACACCTAAAATCTTTCTATTTGTTCACGGAACCTTTAGCAGCACGGTTGGCGGGTTCGGGGCGTTAGGTGCAACTCCGTGGGGCAAAAGCTTTCTAGAGGCCGTTATAAAGTCTCACGATGCAGCAGGGCTTTCTTATAAAAATCGGGCGAGGCATAGTTAGTCTACCTTTGTGGTTAACTAGACTACAAAAAAATGACTGCTACGCCAAGCCCGGTTAAAACTACCACTTTTTTTCAAATGCTTCGTCAAACACCCGGCTTGGATAGCCGTGACAACCGGGGCAAAAAACACGATATGGCGTTCGTAATCATGGGATTGACCCTTGCCTTGCTTTCCGGCCGGGATGGGAAACTCTCCGGCCTACACGGCTCCGGCCGCCCGGCGACACATGGTCAACCATTTTGAGGAACTTTGCGTGGCGGTGTGCTTCTGGCCTGAGAAGGTTATCTCCCGCGCGCAGCTGCCCATGCTGCTGGCTAGTGTCAACGGCGAACTTTTCGCCCGCTTGCTCTTCGACTGGTTTGGGCTGGCACTTGACGATCAGGCCAAACTCTGGTTTTCCTTCGACGGCAAGGAGTTACGCGCCGGGCGGCCGGTGCCGCAGCATCCGGCGGGGCCACAAGCGGGGCGAGGCCTGCGTCTCGGCCCTGTCCCACCGGACGGAGCAGATCGTGGGGCAAACCTACTACAACGGCACGAAGGAAAGCGAACGGCCAGCGGTTCGCAAGCTGTTGGATAGCAGTAAATTGTGCAGTCAGAAAATCACTTTGGAAGCACTTCACTTGGTGCCCAAAACCCTCGACGCCATTCATGGGGCAGAGGGCACCTACCTCGTCGGCCTCAGGTCAAACCAAGCTCACCTGTACCGCTACTGCTTTTGCAAGGCACTGACTGACAGGGCCGACTATGAGCGGATCGACGAGCCGCAGCGCGCGCACGGTCGCCTCGACCAGCGCAGCTACGCCTCCTACGCCCTGCCGCCTGATGCCCTGGCTCCACGCTGGCAAAAGGTGGGCATGGGAACGCTCATCGTCGTCAGCCGCAGCAGAAAGAAGCTGGACGGAAGCCAGGCGAGCCAGGAAACCTGCTACTACGTCAGCAATGCCCTGCCGACCAGCCAGGCTGAGGCCGGGGAGCTTTTCGATGCCATCCGGGGCCACTGGCTCGTGGAGGTGATGCACCACCAAAGAGACGTCGTATTGGGGGAGGACAGAATGAAGACCGGAATTCAGACTATTAGCAGGATAATGAGTAGCTTGCGAACAGTGACGCTCAATTTGTTGAGGCGTCTTAGACCTAAAAGCATGGCTGCTCAGATTGACGAGTTTGCCGACCGATTCCAGAGTCTGATTCGATTCTTGACTCAACAAATGGTTTTATAAGAAAGCCCTGATACTGAAAATTAGCATCTCACAAGGCTCGGTAAGGAAATCGTACGTTTTCTTTACTTGCTATAAATTCGGCAAATTAGGTGTTTTAAGGCCATTTTTCGAGTAGTAAACCCGATAAATGAATCAATGTAAGCTACCTGTAATAACTACTCGGGTTATATTACTGTTCAGAGCGGCCCGATGGAACATTTCGTAGGAATGTTGGCCACCCACCTCTTATCTATCTCTTTTATACCCTATTATGAACTCTAATTAAACCTATTATCATATTATGAAAATCGGAATCGTGTTCTTGCTGACAATTGTAAGTGTTGTAACATTTGCTCAAACGACAAAAAAAAACCTTCATATAATCTCGCATTTTTCTTCGCCGATACAAATTTTACGGCTGATCGAGCTCCCGACGAAAATAGAAATGTTGAACTGTATAAAGAGAAGGACCAGAATAAGCTGCTATTCATCCGAGCAGACCATTACGAGCAAACATCTGAATTTCTTGGAAAACTTGACTCAAAGCTTGCCTCCTCTCACGATGAAGCCATAGGTATCCTTAGCTCCGCTTTGATAACTGCACGATCTTTAAAGGCTGATCGAAATTTTGACAAAAAAACAAAACAAATCTTGAGCGAACTAAAAGTTCTAAATAGATCCTTTTTTCAATTGAACCAAACAAGACTTTCAATCCTTTCAGCTGAATATCAACTTTCCGCCAAACAGGCAGGTACAAAAGAACTTATGGATGAGAATGTAAACTCTCTTCGGGAGTTTAAGAAAAGAAAAAATAGCATTGCGGCTCAAAACGATAAGATAATTAAACTTTCGAATGCTTTAGCATTAGAAACAGCTAGGGCGAATCTCTTGCAGGGGCAAATGAACGAGGCAAGGAGAAAAGATAGGGCAAGAGAAATCCGTGAGATGAAGATGGAAAACGAAAGAATTTTTGCCACCTGCAAAGCCATATCTCCAGAATTAAGTTTAGCGTCACAAGCTTTTGGCGCAGGTAGTAGGTGGGCTATTGATCTAAAAACAGTTACCAAAGCAGTAGAAGCTATCATTATTGTTTTAGTAACTTATTCGTCTTCCCTAATTTTCAGAAATTATTTGGAAGAAGAATGTGGAAAATTCCAGAAGTTGCTCGACGATTCCATGCCACCGACAATTACCGATACACCACCTGTAGTCATACCTAGTCAACCACAAACCCCACCATTAACTACTGATAGAATTTCAACGTCTGGTGAAGGTCTCACGGGAAAAGAATATAAGGGACCATCAGATCCATCTGGACATAATCAAGGGCCAATTTCGACAGGTGCGATAAATTTTGGCGAGACATCTAGTGGCGGGACCTCTGGTAGCGGGCATTCTTACGGACCTGGTGTAAAAACATCAACAATTGGTGCGGCAATGGGGGTTACTCTACCATCCAAACCATCGGGTTCTAAACCAGAAGAAAGACCAAATATTATATTAAAGTAACAGCTTGGAACTGCCAATGCCGAATGTAAGCCAGAACGGACACATTATTCCAGATACTTTTACCAGTCGAATAAAAGTGGGCATCAGTAGCAGTTTGGAGGGCGGTCAGCCGCCGCTGCCAGGCTTTTTTCTAATCGGCACATTCAGCTGATTATCAGCGATGTCAATCATGATTTCCAAGCCCTCGTTCTTCAACCGGAGCTTTTGATTTCCTTTTTCAGCCGCTGCCAGTTGTTGCCGCAGGACTTTGAGTTGTTCAGATTCGCTTCTCATGGACAGATCAGGTTTGTTAGAAAACCATCGTCTTAAGCGGCGCCGAGCATAACGACGGTGCCAGGCGCTTAGCGAAGTACGGGAAATTCTCAATTCGTCATGCAGTTGCCGCTCAGAAAATATTCCAGACCGACATAATTGGGGTAGTTAACACATTTAGGGTAAATCCGCCAGATTACTGGACATAGACCCATTTTGGCGTTCTGAGCTTTTGCGCGATGGTTTCCAAGTAGCGGATAAATATCACCAGTGACTGAACGTGACGTCGTAAACTGGTGATGCCTTGGCGAAAGAACGATACGGCCATTAATGAGCTTCCGTCCCGGTACAACTTTTGTTTTAGTGAGCCGCTCTCAAATGCCTCACGTAAGGACAGAACATAAGCCATCACAACAATAGCAATGAGCAGCATAATTTTGCCATCGTTCTTAAAATTGAGATCCTCATTGATATTATAACGATATAGTAGCGTTATAATATCAATTATATACCTATCTTTGTACTAAACATTCTACAACGGATATGCCTAAATTGACTCGATCAGGTTTTGAACGTAACGCAAAAGTCTTTGAAAAAAATTGTAATTGGTGCGGCACGGTATATTATGCCAGTAGATCGACAGCAAAATATTGCTCAAACACCTGCCGCAGCTATTATAATCAAGCAAAAAATGCTGAAGAGGTTGTCCCTTACGACGAAACGGAGAAAATGATTTCGGCTCTGCTTTCAGAAAATGCCTATCTCAAAGGTCAACTTCAACGGTACTCGATAGAAAATGACCAGTTACGCAGACTTTACCCTGACAATAATGGCATTCATTAAAGAAATGGGGGGAATGTTCCACGACAGAGACTTAATTATTTACAATACAGCGTGTTACGATAAAAAAGCGAATTTCACTTGCATATGATTTCATTTATTGATTTCCAGGCTTAGAATTTGTTTCAGGTCAAACTCCACGGATCCCTTTAAGGCGTCTTCTGAAAAGTCAAATTTCCCATGCAGATTAACATGTGTCCAGCTGACGGGCGATGACTGCTCAATGGCTTTAATCATATCATCACGCTGCTTATCGGAGACTTTTATCAGTTCCTTGGACAAGTACAAATAATTCCAGCAAACGATCGCATTCTGGATCAAACGTTTACAAGAGTCCGTGACCAGGTGCTCCTGGCAGGAAGCAAACCGTATTTCCCCGTTATTTGCATAGAATACGGCTTTTGCGAACTGGTGGGAATTTTCAGTCTTGTTGTTCTGCTGGTTTATTCTCTTCCGAAGCATTTCATCGTCCATGTATTTCAGTAAAAACAGAGTCCTTACAACCCGCCCGAGCTCACGCAGTGCCAGGTAAAGGCGGTGCTGCTGTGAATAGGAACTGAGCCTTTTCAACAAAGTGGACGCCGTGGCATGCTTGAGTTTTATACTGACCACCATTCTCATTATTTCATCCCATTGTTCTTCAATCAGCTTGGTCTGAATCGGGCTGCCCACTTTGATATGGTAGTTTTTAAGGGATTCCACGTTCATTCCCGGGAAAACATAAAAAATCAGGCTCTGGAAATCTTCGATCCGGGGCGCGAAAAGAATTCCCAATAAATGGGTCAGTGCAAAAATGATCTCGCTAAACCCGTGTGTGTCGGTAGAGTGGATATCGGATTCGACAACCTGGTTGTGCATCAGGCCATCGATGACATAAGGGGCTTCCCGCTGTGAAGAACTGAATGAAGTCGAAAAGAAAAGCCGGTGCATTTCATCAATAAAGGAGTAAATCACAATCCCCTTCTCGTTGCCAAAGTATTTGTAGGAATAGTTGGCATGGATCGAATCCACCCGGATATAGAATTTTTGCCCGTCGCTGGAAGTGTGCAGCATTTTGGGATCCTTGCGGAACAATTCACTGATTTTTAGTTTCCCCATCAACCTCAGGATAGCGTCATTGGCTTTTTGGATGTTTTCAAGGGTAAAATACCAGTTGACGGTATTGTCAAGTGTGTTGGCCGATACATTCTGGGAGTTACGGGCCATGGGCCCGACCCCTATGTTGCACCCATAGGCCATCAACCCCGCTAGAAAAACCGTGTCATTGGGCCGGTTTGGCTTGTTCTTTTGGTTCCAGTGTTGCAGCGCGTCGGTAAAATTGCATTTGGCATTTACTGTATTCAAAACTTCAATGATCGGAATGGATCCTTCCGCAGGCCGAAGATCCATATCAATACTGGGCCTATCGGGGGTCTTAGGTTCAATGAAGCGTGGTTTGCCATCTTTCCTGGTCTCAACGAATTTATTTTGGCCGTTGTCGATCCGCTCAAAAGTATGTGCGAATGCCCTTTCAAGTTTTCCCCTCAGGTCGGCTTCGATGCTTTTGAAGTCCATGATCCATTCCAGTCCGGCACTTCTCAGTAATTGCTGTTTTTGGTTTAGCCAAACCGGTTCCTCTATCAGGTATTTCAAAAATGGCTTGTGCAAAAAGGATTCCGTCAGATTCACCTGCCCCGATTTGATCCCATGGGCCAGATGCCGGGTCAGTAAAACCTTGTACAAAGAGCTTCGGGAGGAAGAGTTTTTAAAGTAATGTTGTTCTTTTTTGCCCAGAAAGTCATCCAGGGGATTTTCCGGCAGGCGGCCATCTCTCTTTTTGAATTCTTCCAGTGCCTGAGTGAGGTCTTCACTTTTCGCTTCAAAATTGACATGCCGTAGTATGTCGGCTACCCGTGTCTGGAGTTTTCGTGATTTATCTTCCAGAATCCGGTAGTAAGTATCGTCCTTACTCGCGTGACCGCCCTTTTTCAATTGCTCAATGGTGCTTTGGCTATCCGTAAAGCGCCTGAATACCTCCCCGTTCACCCACGTTATGAAATGCTTTACCTTTTGGTCATTGGTCTGGGAGAAATCGAGTGCAACCCGTTCAATATCTTTTGCTTGTTTGACCATCTGGGCACTTGTATCGATAAACTGGTCCATCTCTTCCCGGGATTCAACATGCTTTTGGAAGATCGCTTCTTTGACTTCGCGTTGAGAGGTATTTTCAATCTGTTGTGATGCCCTTAACAGAATCTCGACCAGCAGATCCCCCAGGAAATAATACTGGTAGACGATAAAACATATGATCATCAAATACTTACGGTTTTCCTGGCGGGTGGAGACTTGAAAAGCCTGTGACCGGATTACAAACTGGGCATAGTACTCTGTCATTTCATCCGACAGGTTCAAAAGTGCCAATAACGGTTTCAGATCAGTATACAGGGTCTTTAAGTATAAATAATCTCCAATATTGGCTTTTATGGCCATGGGTTTCATGGTTTGGTGGCTGCGCTTGATCCGCGTGATCAGATAGAACTTGACGGGCTGGTCTGTGTGTGGATCCCTTTGAACCGAAAGGAGCGCATCCAGCCGCCCTTTGTTCTCTTCTGACAGGTGCACTTCAATGAGTGATTCCAGTTCGTTATGCATCCATTTGAAAGCATCGGAAATGATAACTGAAAAAGTGTAGTAAGCTGGCAG
>Ga0105048_10013175_pt1 | contig 12931 bp, 12 predicted proteins | sample MAT05_FD_78382 | JGI IMG/M metagenome (GOLD analysis project Ga0105048, IMG submission 78382) | Freshwater microbial communities from Lake Fryxell liftoff mats and glacier meltwater in Antarctica - MAT-05 | ecosystem: Environmental > Aquatic > Freshwater > Ice > Liftoff microbial mat | place...
AAGCGAGTGCACGTGACCGCGAAATACTCAGTCAAATTGAAGTCGGTGCCGAAGGGCCATTCTCTGCCGCCACTCCTCGCCCAGTTCGGGGCTTGGTTGGCCGCGCAGCCCCATGGCAGCGTGGGGTTCTTCGAGTTGAGTGCGTCTGCTGTGCCGGGCCCGTTTGGCGAAGTCGACTTCGAGCAGCTCAAGCGCGATGCATCGTTGCGCTGCTCGGTAGGCCGGCGGTCGATGAGTCGCTCGGCCGTGCCCTGGTGGCGCTCGGCCTGAAGTGGCCTCGAAAGCCGCCGGCCGACTTCGAGTGCTTCGCGGCGAAACAAGGCGGGGTCGTGAGCAAGAAGGCCCAGAAGCTACCGTTCAAGCTCGAGTTCTCGGGCAACCTGTTCTGGCTCAAGAAGCTGCTGGGCAAGCCCGTGTCGCGGGACAAGGGCCCCAACCTCGACACCACCTGGGAGAAACCGCTCGACGATGCAGGGCGCGTCTACTTCGTGCACTCACGCGGCCACGTCGAGCCCAACCGCACCGTTCGACTTCAGCTGCGCGACAGGTGATCGAATGTGAGCCCGAATCGCCCGAGGTATTTTCGCAGTCGGTCAGCGTCGTTGCTCGAGCGCTTCTTCGTTCTCGAATGCTCGAACAGTGCACGCCCCGCATCTGAGAGCGACTTCGACCTCGCGCACACCCGCACCACCTCGGCCAACTGAACGCGATCGAACGAGTCGATTGCCTTCTCGCCCAGCAGCGACTCGAGACCATCGCCGCTCTCGACCCGTCGCCAGGCCGTACGCAGGCGTTGAATCTCACTCTCGACCAACGCCGTGGTGATTCGCCCACCTTCCGCCAACGTCACCAACCGGGTCACCGAGGCATTCAGGTCTCGAAAGTTCCCCGGCCAGGTCGCCTCACGCGAGGTACCGAAGGCGAGGTACCGCTCTCTGGCCTCCCGGCTCCAGCTCGCGTGCATGCCATCGAGTGCACCGACCCGCTCGGTCTCGAAATCGAGGTTGGGCGCGAGGTCTTCCGGTCGCTGCGCCAGCCCCGGCAGCACGAAGCTCCACAGGTTGATTCGCGCGAGCAGGTCGGCGCGAAAGGTACCCTCGGCAACAGCTTGGCTCAGGTCTCGATTGGTACCGGCCAGCAGCACGAAGTCGCTCTTCACCTCTTCATCGGCCCCCACCGGGAAGAACAGCTTCTCCTCGAGCGCGCGCAACAACATCGCCTGCTCATCGAGCCCCAGCTCACCGATCTCATCGAGAAACAGCACGCCGTGATGCGCTCGAAGCAGCAACCCCTCGCGAGCCTGCGCGGCGCCAGTGAACGCTCCGCGGGTGTGACCGAACAGCGTCGACATCGCTTGTTCACCTCTCAACGTGGCGCAGTTCACGTGCACCAGCTCGCCGGTCACCACGTTGCGTGTGCGCTTGAGCTGGTGAATGCGCGTGGCGAGCTGCGACTTGCCGGCTCCGGTCGGCCCGAGCAGCAACAGCGGAGCGCGAGTTCGAACTGCGACGTGCTCCATCTCGGCCATCAGCGCGTTGTACGCGGCATTCTTGGTCACGATGCCCTGCTTCAAGAACGACACCGCATCATTCGTCTCAGCGCGAAAACGCGAAGCGATGCGATCGTACCGGCTGAGGTCGAGGTCGATGATCGCCCGAGTGCCCCCCGGCGTCGGGTTGCGCCCAGACGGAGGCCCGGTCTGCACCAACCGGCCCGGTATCGCCCGCGATTCGGTGAGCAAGAACAGGCAGATCTGCGCCACGTGGGTGCCGGTGGTGATGTGCACCAGGTACTCCTCGTGCTCAGGCTCGAAGCGATATGCGCGGGCGAAGTCGTGGAGCGCCCCGTAGACCTCTTCGAAGTCCCACGGGTCTTTGATGGCTAGCCGAACCTGGCGCACCTCGGTGTCGGGCGAGACTTGCTCGATGTCATCGCTCACCACCTTCGCCAGCGCGGTGAACCTCGGGTCGTAGATCAGCTCGAACCGGCTCACCTCCACCGAAGGGTCTTGAGCCAGCCCCACCGTCGGGCGCCAGGCCGACCACCGCTTCGGCCCCTCGCCCCGGTCCAGGTTGGGCCCGAGCATGCCGATGATCACCAGTCGCTTCTTTCGAGACTCCATTCTCGTGTTTTATCTCAAAAGATATACTTTTGTCGCGTCAGATGGCGACCTCCCCGGGCGTGAGGGGTGGCATGTCAGCTGCTCTAGGCCCGACTATGGAAACCAAGACCTCATACGAGCTCATCGAGAACGCGGCCGGCGCACCGGTCAAGGCGTGGACGCGAGGCGTGCCGGTCGACGCGCGGGCCTACGAGCAGCTGCGGCAGACCGCTTCGCTCCCCATCGTTCACGGCTGGGTCGCGGCGATGCCTGACGTGCACGTGGGCATTGGAGCCACCGTCGGCAGCGTGGTGCCCACCCTGGGCGCCGTCATACCCGCGGCGGTCGGCGTCGACATCGGCTGCGGCATGACCGCGGTCTGCACCACCCTCACCGCGAACGATCTGCCCGAGTCGCTCAAGGGCCTGCGCAAGGCGATCGAGATGCGGGTACCGGTCGGCAAGGCCTTTCACCGCAAGACCCCCGCGGCTCAGACGCAGACCTGGGCAGGGTTCGCTCCGCGCTACGCGAAGCTGCTCGAGGCCCACCCCGAGCTGGCGACCAAAGACCCTGCCTCTCAGCTCGGCACGCTGGGCACCGGCAACCACTTCGTCGAGGTCTGCCTCGATGAGCAAGACCGCGTGTGGTTCATGCTGCACAGCGGCTCGCGGGGCCTCGGCAACAAGTTCGGCTCGCTCTTCATTCAGATGGCGCGCGAAGACATGCGCGCGCATGCCCGCAACCTGCCCGACGCCGACCTGGCGTACTTCGAAGAGGGCACCGTGCACTTCGCCCAGTACCTCGAAGCGGTGACCTTCGCGCAGGAGTACGCCGCTCAGAACCGACGGCTGATGATGCAGGCGGTGATCGAAGCGGCGGTCAGCACCCGGGTGCTCCCTCCGTTCGAGGCGACGGTGATGGCGGTCGATTGCCACCACAACTACGTCGCACGAGAGCACCACTACGGCGCCGACGTGCTCGTCACCCGCAAAGGCGCGGTGCGGGCCGGCAAGGGTCAGCTCGGCATCATTCCGGGCAGCATGGGCGCGAAGTCATTCATCGTTCGGGGCAAGGGCAACCCCGAGAGCTTCGAGAGCTGCAGCCACGGCGCGGGCCGGGTGCTCTCTCGTACCGCCGCCCGGGCTCAGTTCACCGTCGATGATCACGTCGAGGCCACCAAGGGCATCGAGTGCCGCAAAGACGCCGGCGTGCTCGACGAGACGCCGGCGGCCTACAAGCCCATCGACGCGGTGATGGCGGCGCAGTCTGATCTGGTCGAAGTCATGCACACGCTGCGACAAGTCGTCTGCGTCAAAGGGTAACCAATGTTGATCATCGATGGCTCGGCAGGCGAAGGGGGAGGCCAGGTGCTGCGCACCGCACTTGGCCTTTCTCTGGTCACTCAAAAACCGTTTCGCATCACCAAGATACGCGGGCGCCGCGCGAAGCCCGGGCTGCTGCGTCAGCACCTGACCTGCGTCAAGGCCGCGGCAGAGGTCGGCAATGCAGAGGTCGATGGCGCCGAGCTCGGCTCGGGTGAGCTCACCTTTCGACCGCGCGCGATTCGCACCGGCTCATTCGAGTTCGTCATCGGCTCCGCCGGGAGCACCACGCTCGTGCTGCAGGCGGTTCTCCCCGCCCTGCTGCGGGCGAGCGCTCCCACCACCATCTCGATCGAGGGTGGCACGCACAATGGCCTCGCGCCTCCGTACGACTTCTTCGCGCGCAGCTTCGCGCCAGCCGCGGCCAAGCTCGGCGTTCAGCTCGAGGTGCGACTGGCGCGGTACGGGTTCGAGCCTGCCGGTGGCGGGCGAATCGAGGTCACCGTCACTCCCGCGCCGCTGGTGCCCTTCGAGCTGGTCGAGCGTGGTGCGCTGATCAGCCGCGATGCAGTGGCGATGGTCGCCTCGGTGCCGCTCTCGGTCGCTGAGCGCGAGCTGGCCGTCGTTCGTGATGAGCTCGACTTCAAACCGGAGGAGCTCCACGCGCGAACAGTCGAGTCGATCGGCCCCGGCAACGCTCTGAGCATCGCGCTGGTGTACCAGCACGTGACCGAGCTCTTCGTGGGCCTCGGGGCGCGCGGCGTGACGGCCGAGAAGGTCGCCCGCAGAACCGCTGGTGAAGCGAAGCGAGCGCTGCGCACCGATGCTCCGGTCGGCCTGCACCTGGCTGATCAGCTACTGATCCCGATGGCGATGGCCGGCGGTGGGGTATTTCGCACTGTCGAGCCCACCGAGCACACGCGCACCCAGCTCGAGCTGATTCCCCGCTTTCTCGACACCCGGCTCGAGTGCCGCCCCGAGGCGACCGCGGGCACGTGGCGAATCTCCGCGGTCGCGTGATCGCACCTCTGGCTCAGAACGAGAACATCGGCAGTTGGCCTACCAGCAACCTCGCGCAGTACTACGCCGAGGTCGGCCCGCCCTGCATTCCCGATCGCTACAGCCTGCAGCACGTGTTCGCGGTCGGCGACTCGTTGATTACCACCGGTGGCTTGGCGATCGGCTTTCTGGGGCCTCGATGAGCAAGGCTCACAGCGCCCGGTACAACGCCTCCAGATACACGTCGGGCAACAGATCGAGGTCGCCCTTCGGGTCAGAGACATACCCGCGCGACTCGTAGAGCCGCCGCACGCCCGTCACCCCTCGGCGTACGTGCAGACACACCGTCTTCGCACCCTGCGCACGTGCCCACCCTTCGGCGACCTCGATCAACATCGCCGACACGCCATAGCCTTTGGCGCTCGCGTCGACGGCCAGGTGACGCAGGTCGATCGCCCCTGGCAACCACGCTTCACTGCCCTCGGCACCGATGGCCCAAGCGGCGATGGTGCCGATGACCCGAGCGCCTCGCTCGTCTCGCTCGGCCACCCACACCCGCGCCATCGCCCGCTTGGCCGCCACCGCGCGCAGGTCAGCCTTGCGCTGCTCGCTCACCTGCACCAGGGGCATCTTCTGCGCGTAGCTCGTGACGAACGCCCGCACCAACAGCTCCCCCACCGCCGTGTCGTCGCGCGCCTCAGCCAGTCGAATACGAATCGCAGACATCGCGCGCGCGTTTAGCCGACAATGCGCCCCGATGCCCGTTCGCCGTGTCACCGTGCCTGATGACGCTCCGCCGAAGATCGCCCAGTTTCTGGCGCACGCGGTACCCAACCTCACCGTCGAGCGAGCCCGCGCCCTACTGAGCGAGGGCCGCATCAAGGTCAACGGCAAGGTCGCCAAGCCCAACCGCAAGCTCTGGGGCGGCGAAGTGGTCGAGGTGTTTCTCCCCGATGCCGCACCGGTCAAGAAGGTCGAAGGGGTGGTCATCGAGGTGTTGCGAGAGACCGCCCACTGGCTCGCGGTGAACAAGCCGTCGGGCCTGGTGGTCGAGCCCGAGCCGCACCAGGTGTCGGTGCTCGAGCTGGTCGCTTCGCAGCGCGGCCCCTTTCACGTCGGAGGCCAATCGTCGCCAGGCGTGGTGCACCGCCTCGACAAAGAGACCAGCGGCTGTTTGCTCTTTGCCAAGACCGACGACGGCCAGCGCGAGCTCGAGCTCGGCTTCGAGAACAAGCAGATCGCCAAGACCTATTGGGCCCTGGTGTTGGGCAACCCGCCGCCGACTGGCGCCTGCGACACCCCCTACTCCCGCGACCCGGCGAACCCGCGCAAGTACACCACCAAGGTTGAGTCGCCCCGACGCGCGCGGCTCACCTTCAAGACCATCGAGACTTTCGTCGCAGCGAATGCCGCGGTGGTTGAAGTAGCGCTCGACACCGGCCGAACTCACCAGATTCGCGTGCAGCTCTCAGAGCTCGGCTTCCCGGTGCTGGCCGACCCGATCTACGGCCCGAAAGACGCGCGCATGCACCCTGCCGCGCTGGTGCTCGGTCGGCTCGCGCTGCATGCCGCCCAGTTGAAATTGGGTGACACCCCGCCGATCACCGCGCCCGCGCCGGCCGACTTCTCAGCAGCGCTCCATTCACTGCGAAACGGTGCTACATCGCGCACCCCATGACGACTGGTTTGCTCGACGCCTTCGACTCGATCTCGTGGTCAGAAACCCTGCTCGCTCGCCTGCACGCGGCTTCGGCCGACCTGTCGCGAAAACAGGGGCTGCACGTCGAAAAAGAGTGGCTCAACCAGGCCATCGATCGCGTCACCGCAGCGCGCGAGGGCGTCGGCGACGTGTTGATTCGCGCCATGCGACTGCCGGAGCTCGAGGCGCTGCGCGAAGATCACGCCCGCGCCTTGCAGCAGGCCGCCGTCGACGCCATCGAGCGCTTGCAAGCCGGCATCACCTTTCACGCTGGCACCCGCTCGCCCGTGCTCGAAGCCCTGTTCGGCAAGGTGAAGCTCCCCAATGTGCGCCGCGCCGACAAGGCCGACTTCGAGCGCTTCGGCAGCGACTTCGAGAAGCGCCTCAACTCGTCGTACTGCAAGCGCATGTTCGCCGACCCGCAGTTTCAATTCATCGGGCCGGTGCTCGAGGAGCTGCGCACCGCCTTCACCGCCTGGCGCAACGCCTTCTCGGCAGAGCGACTGCCGGTCAACGAAGAGACGGCCATTCGAGATGACCTCGACTCGAGCGCGCGACGGCTCGACTTGCCGATGCGACAGGCACGCCTGCTCGCTGAAGCAGCGCTCTCGCCTCTGCGAAATGCCTTCGAAGACTCGGGCCTCGCTCACCGACCGAAGCGCCGCAACGCCAAAGCCGTCGTCACCGAGAGCGAAGAAGAGCACACCGGGTTGACCGCCGAGTCGCTCGATGACGCGCGCGAGGCCGAGGCCACCAGCGTCGCGGTCGACGAAGACGTTCGGCCTGAACCTGTCGAAGTCGAAGCGGCAGCTCTCGCCGAAGCACCGGTGAAGAAGCCCCGCCGGGTCAAGAAGGCCGAAGCAGCAGCAGTCGAAGCACCCAACGAGCAGTGAAGCCCGCGCTTCCCATCGACGGGCTGTTGCCCGAGATCGTCTCGACGCTGCGCACCCACCCCGCGATGGTGCTCGAGGCCCCTCCGGGAGCAGGCAAGACCACCCGCGTGCCTCCCGCGCTGCTCGAGGCGGGCCTGGCCGGCTCGAAAGAGATCGTCGTGCTCCAGCCGCGCCGGCTCGCCACCCGCCTGGCCGCCACCCGCGTAGCCGAGGAGCGCGGCGAGGCTCCCGGGCAGACCGTCGGCTATCAGATTCGTTTCGAAGACGTCTCGTCGCCCAAGACCCGCATTCGCTTCGTCACCGAGGGCGTACTCACCCGGCGGCTGGTGGGTGACCCGCTCTTGCGAGACGTGGGCATCGTGGTGCTCGACGAGTTTCACGAGCGTCACCTCGCCTCAGACCTCGCGCTCGCCATGCTGCGCCAGCTGCAACAGACCGCGCGGCCCGATCTCAAGCTGGTGGTGATGTCCGCCACCCTCGACGCGGCTCCCATCGCCGCCTGGCTCGGCAACGCGCCCTCGCTTCGCAGCGAAGGTCGGCGGTTCGAGGTGGCCATCGAGCACCTCGAGCGCGACGACGATCGCCACGTCGATCACCAGGTGCTCGCTGCGCTCAAGCGGCTGGTGCAGACCAACCTTGATGGTCACGTGCTGGTCTTCTTGCCCGGTGCATCTGAGATTCGTCGCGCCCAAGAGACCTGCGCCGACTTCGCCCAGCGTCAGGGCCTCGAGCTGCACGTGCTACATGGAGATCTGCCCGCCGCCGAGCAAGACCGTGCGCTGCGACCCTCGTCGAAACGCAAAGTCATTCTCTCGACCAACGTGGCCGAGACCTCGGTCACCATCGACGGCATCGCCGCGGTCATCGACTCCGGCCTAGCGAGGGTCGCCTCGCATTCGCCGTGGAGCGGCCTGCCGACTCTCAAAATCGCCAAGGTTTCGAAGGCCTCGGCGATTCAGCGCGCCGGTCGCGCCGGTCGTACCCGCGCCGGTGTCTGCGTACGCCTCTACACCCGCGCCGACTTCGAAGGCCGCCCCGCCGCCGATGCGCCCGAGATTCGCCGGCTCGACTTCACCGAATCGGCCCTCGCGCTGCGTTCGATGGGCGCCAGCGATCTCACCACCTTCCCCTTCTTCGAAGCGCCGGCCCTCTCGAGCCTCACCGCGGCTGACGATCTGCTCCGACGCCTCGGCGCGATCGGCAAAGACGGCCACCTCACGCCGCTCGGCCAGCGCATTCTCAAGTTTCCCCTGCACCCGCGACAGGCGCGCCTGGTGGTCGAGGCCGAGCGCCGTGGCGTCGCAGATGATGGAGCCACCATCGCGGCGCTGATCGGCGAGCGCGAAATTCGCCTCGAAGCACGCTCGAAGTTCAAAGGCGCAGGCCACGACATCGCCAAGAACGTGTGGACCGGCCCCAGCGATTTGCTCGAATTGTTGGAACGATTTCGCGAAGGCCAGGCCACCGGCGCGCGCGCGGCAGGCCTCGAGTCAGGCGCGATGACGGCGGTCGACCGGGTTCGAAAGCAGCTGCTGCGCATCGCCGATACCCGGCAGGCCAAGCCCTCGAGCGATCGGGCGCGCGAAGACGCAGTGTTGATCTCGATTCTCGCCGGGTCGCCTGATCGCGTGGCCCGAAGACGCCGACCCAAATCGCCCGAGCTCGTCTTGAGCGGCGGCGGTTCGGCCACCCTCGACCCCTCCTCCGTCGTGCAGGAAGAAGAGTTGATGGTGGCCGTCGATGCCGAAGAGCGCCGAGGTGGCGTCTTCGTTCGCCTCGCCAGCAAGGTCGAGCCGGAGTGGCTCCTCGATCTCTTTCCCGACGATCTCGGCGAGCTCGACGCGCACCAGTGGAACGCCGACTCCAACCGGGTCGAGCGGGTCACCCGCATGACCTACGGGCAAGTCGTGCTCGAAGAGACCCGCCAACCCGCGCCAGCCTCAGACGAGACCACGCGCGTACTCGCCGAGGCCGCGGTCGCCGCCGGGCCCACCACCTTCGTTGCTCCCGAGGCGCTGACGATGTGGGTCTGCCGTGTCGAAGCGCTGCGCACCGCTTTTCCCGAGGCCCAGTTTCCAGCGCCTGACGACGCGTTCGTTCGCGCCGCGCTCCGTCAGCTCTGCGAAGGGCTTCGCTCTTTCAACGAGGTGCGCGAGGCCGGGCCGCTGCACGCTCTCAACGCCCAGCTCACCTCTCAACAAGCGCGACTGCTGCACACCGAAGCGCCCGAGCGAATCACCCTGCCCGGCGGCCGCGGAGTGCAGGTACACTACGAGCCCGGTCGCCCCCCGTGGATTGAGTCGAGGCTGCAGGACTTCTTCGGGCTGACGGCGGGGCCGAAGATCGGCCGCTCACCACTGGTGCTGCATCTGCTCGCGCCGAACCACAACGCGGTGCAGGTGACCACCGACCTCGCCGGCTTCTGGGACAGGCACTACCCCGCGGTGCGCAAAGAGCTGATGCGCCACTACCCGCGGCACGCCTGGCCCGAAGATCCACGAACGGCCACTCCCCCCGCGCCAAGGCCGCCGCGAAACCGCTGAGCGTGCTTATCGACTTCACCGAGCCCGCGGGTTCGCGTACATCACCTTGAAGTGACGCGAGCCCGATGTGAGCACAGGAGAGAAGACGCTTGAGCTGGGATCTCGGCTTTCGTTTCGATTGGCCCGCGCTCGATGCCGCCAAGCTCGAGGCCGGCATTCGCAGGGTCATCGCGCAGTACGACGACGTGCTCGCCTCCCGCACCCCTGAGAACGAGGGCACGCCTGACCCCGATGCCTATGTGCGGCCGGGGTTCGAAGCCGTGGCCAACGAAGACGGCGCCGATGAGCGCGTCTGGCACTTCGGGCTGATGCACGATGGGCGGCGCGTGTGGTCGAGCGTGTTGTTCACCCACGAAGAAGATGGCTGCCACGCGCGCGCCGACAACGTGACGGTCGATGCGCGCACTTCAGAAGCCTTCTTCGAGCTCTTCGAGCACCTCCGTGACGTGCTCGGCGGCGAAGACGAGTGACGGTTTTCGCAACTCTCGAGAACATTCGTCGACAACTACCGCATGAAGGGCGCGCTCATCGGGCTGCTGGTGTTGAACGCCGCCTGCCGTGACCCTCGCGACCTCGGAGTGCTCAACCCGCCAGCCATCAGGCTGAGCCGCACCACTGATCGCCGAGACTGAGCGAAGAGAACCAATGACTGGGCATGAAGCCGGGTCGCCGGCCCGTTATCGTCAGCGGTTACCCACCCCTCCGCCAACATTCCGCAGTGGGCCCGCCACCAGCGCTCGTCGTCGCCATCGAGCCCCGAGGTCTCGACGTAAATGTTGGGCACAGAGCGCGTGCGGCGGGCTCGAGGAGCTCACGCCAAAACGTCTGTGGCGGGCGGCCGCGATTGGCGAAGAGAACGGCGAGCAGTGGCATTGAAGACGTCATTGCGGAGGCCGGAGAAACTACACGCCGCCGCCGACAGCGAAGGGAAGGCGCAATAGAGGCGAGCGACCCGTTGGCAGCAAGAGCAAAGACACATTGCTCAGTCCCAGGCGATGCGAAACTTCGCGGAGTGCCCGTTGAACTCAAACACCTCGACCCGCACGTTCCGCCCGCCTGAGATGATCAAACCCTGCTCCATTACGCCCGCGACGTAGTTCGGGTTGCCGTTACACTCGTTGACCTCGCCTTCCCAGGTGGTGGGCCCGATGGGCGCGAGGCTGGCATGAATGTAGTTGTTGCCGCTGCGCAGGGTGTTGTTGACGCGGCCCAGTACGCGGCGCGGGCCCATCAACTTCAGCACCGTGGTGACTGCCTTGCCGATCACTGTCTCATGATGGTGCAGCATCACCGAGCGCCCGAGCTGCCGGTAGCGCTCGTCTATGGAGCCCTCGAAGAGTTCGGTGGCGGCCAGGTTGAGCGCCTGCTTCCACTGCGCGTGGGGCACGCCCTTCGGCTTGCCCGAAACGTCGATGCCGAGGATCTTGAGGCGGCGTTGAATCCCAGGGGTGAGGCGGTCACGGAGCGCCTTGAAGAAGAGACCCTCGACAGTGTGCTCGTACACGAACCAGGCGGTGTCAGTGTCAGCCATAGAGCGGTTCTGGTGCTCGTAACACAGGCAACAAACGATCGGGCGGGCTGTTGCGCGGGGTCGGGCCCCAGGCCGGCGTCGCGGTGCTGCACCATGTGCCCGAAGCGCGGCACGCGAGGCTGCTCTTGCAGCTCCCCACACCGTTGCGGATCGTCTTTCGGCTCTCGCTCGGCTACTTCGAAGACACCGTCGGCGCGTGGATGGAGCGTGCTGGCCCTGCCCGGTGACCTTCGCCAACTGGCAGAGCGTAGCGAGCCTGCTTGAGTTCGGAGCCCCCGATGAGCGCTGATGCCGGCGACGCGATCGCAGCGCTCGGCCTGCGCTTTCTGCTCGACTCCCCGTATGAGGCCGCGCAGTACGGCGCGTCACCATGAGGGTGTACCGGGTACGCGTCGGCCCCACGCCTCGAGTCGAGGCCCTAGCGGAATCAGCGAAACGAGTACTTGAACCCCATCTGAATCATCAACGGCGCCACCGGCCTCGCGCCGAACGGTCGTCGCGCGACGAGGTCGTGCCGGTTCGCCAGGTTGGTGCCCGTCGCGTAGATCTTCGCGTCACCGAACGACCATGACGCGGTCGCATCGAGCAACCACCGCCCCGGCACGCGCTGCTCTTCTGAAATCGGCCCCTGCCCCGCCACCTCGCGAATCTCGCCGTAGTGCACCAGGCCCAGACCCAGCTCGAGCGGGCCTCGCTCGAGGCGTACCCGAAGGCTCAGCTGATGCGCCGGCACATACGGTATCGAGTCGCCCGCCACCACGTTGCCCCACACCGTGTCGGCCGAGGTGAAGCTGCTCAAGAAGATCGCCTGCGTCAGCGTGTAGGCCCCCTCACCTACCAGCGTCACTCCACCGCCGACCCGCTGACGTCGCGAGGCCAGCACCTCCAACCCCAACACCCGCGCCCGGCCACCGTTGAATTGTTGAAACAGCTCGTCACCCACACACCCGTTCGAGTTGGTGCACTCACCAGTCACGTTCTCGTACTCGCTCCAGAAGCCGATCACCTCGGCGCGCGTGCCGGCGCGTTGATACCGCACACCCGCTTCGGAGTTCACCGCGCGCTCCGGCTGAATCGACGGGTCTTGCCCTGGCGCCACCGGGCTGAACCCCTGGTGCACTCCCGCGACCGCGGTCAAGCCATTGCCAAACCCATACACCGCACCCAGGCCGAGCAAAGGCACCACGCTGCGCTGCGCGAACCGGACATCTCGTTGGAGAATGTGCTGGAAGCTGTCGATCAGTTCGACCCGCACGCCTGGCACCACCAACAGCCCCCGCCACGAAATCGAGTCTTGCACCCAGAGCGAGGCCGCACGCGCCCAGTCGTTGAGCCACGGCCGTTGCGTTACGCCGGTCCCGTCGAGCACCAGCGCTCCGTCGCGCATCAGATACCCGCGGCTCACATCGCGAAGGTCGCGACTGTCGTGATGAAATCGCGCGCCAAACTCGAACTCGTTCGACACCGGCCCCAGCGTGCTGCGCCACGCGCCGCTGGTCTGCACGCCCTCGGAGACGAAACTGCGTGCGTTGGTGTGAAGCTCCAGCGCTTGCTCAAGCCCCTGCGAATTCGCGCGGCCAGCGAGCAGGTCGCGGTACACGTCTTCATTCGTGTTGCCGGTGTACACCAAGAGTGAATAGGGGTCGGGCCCCACTCGAAACTCGGCGAAGCGGGCCCAGGTCCGCGAGAAGGTGTTGCGATACACCGTGGTGCGAAGCGTGAACCGGGTGCTCACCTCGAGCAGGTGGGTCAGCTGGGCCTGCCAGCGCGACGAGGTGAAGTCATCGAGCGAGGTGGCGGCGTAGCGTTGATACGGGTTCGCCGCGAAGTCGGCATCGCTCAG
>Ga0105048_10013176_pt1 | contig 12931 bp, 14 predicted proteins | sample MAT05_FD_78382 | JGI IMG/M metagenome (GOLD analysis project Ga0105048, IMG submission 78382) | Freshwater microbial communities from Lake Fryxell liftoff mats and glacier meltwater in Antarctica - MAT-05 | ecosystem: Environmental > Aquatic > Freshwater > Ice > Liftoff microbial mat | place...
AACTTGACTGAATCATGGGCATAGCGATCAGGTAACTTTGCCCAGAGATACATGGTGGCGTTAGGACAGGGAATATGCCAACCGTTCGCTTTAAGAGACTCGATCATGACATCCCGCCGCAATTGAAATGTGGCAACTACGCGATCAATGGGGGTGCGATCGCCTGCTAGAGCTTGAATTGCGCCGCGCATAATGCCTTGGTACTGATTAAAATCAACTACTGCTTTAACTTGGCGCAATGCTTTAATTAATTTGTGATTGCCAACTGCAAAACCGACGCGAAAGCCACCCATGTTGTAAGACTTAGACATTGTAAAAAATTCGATCGTGACACTGCGATCGCGATCAGCTTGCAACATAGAGGGCGGTGTTGAGCTATCAAATATCAGATCAACATAGGGAAAATCATGAACTAGAGATAAGTTATATTGTTGACAAAACGTAACGGCTGACTGAAAAAATTCTAAGGTTGCCGTAGCCGTAGTGGGATTGTGAGGATAGCTTAACACCATCATTTTTGATTGCGATAAAACTGTTGATGGAATGTCAGTAAACACTGGCAAAAAATTATTTTCGGCTAGCAACGGCATGCCATATACCTGACCACTTGCCATGTGAATACCACCATAGTGAGATGGATATCCTGGGTCTTGTAATAGTGCAAAATCATTAGGGTTGAGTAAAGCAAGTGGTAAATGAGCTGTACCTTCTTGAGAACCAATCAAAGGTAAAACTTCTGTTTCAGGATCGACTTTTACATTAAATCTTTTTTGCATCCAGCCCGCTACTGCCTCACGAAAATCAAGGGTACTACCAAACAGTGAATAACCATGAGTGGTCGTATCTTTTAAAGCTTCCGCGATCGCATCTAAAATAAATGCATCGGTGGGCAGATCAGATGAACCTAGCGACAGATCAATCACTTTCATTCCTGCGGCTTTGACCCGACTTTTTGCCATATCCATATCGGCAAATACATTAGACTGTAGCGGCTGAAGGCGATCGGCAAATTGCATAATTTAGCAAATAGGTAGAATTAGCAAATATGTGGAATTAGCAAATATGTGGAATTAAGATTAACAGCGCTAGGCCCTAGCTATCCTATTTTTACCTGAACTAGCGTTAACATAGATATAGTTGTTGAAGTAGAAATTATTGGAGGAACCCTATGGTCTGCTGTAAAGCCAAATCTAAACTAGCTAAAGCAGTAAAATTACATCGCAATTTTCACTACAAAACTGGGCTTTTGCTTGATCAAGGCATACGCCTACTCGGTTTACATAAATGTGTTCTTACTAAACCGATCTACAAAGCAGTTAAAGTTGCTGGATATACTAACGTTTCTTTAGCTAGTATTGCACTTGTCCTACTAGAAGACTAATATTGCTCTTAGCACGATTCGTAAACAGGAAAACTTCGTATGATTACATTGACTGATGCAGCGATCGCTCGCGTGAGAAATCTTCAAAGCCAACGTGCAACTTCTGCGCCTCTGCGGTTAGGCATTAAGCAAGGCGGCTGTTCTGGTTTGTCGTATTTGATGGATTTTGTTGATCAACTTGAAGCTGGTGATAACCAGTATGAACAAGAAGGCGTAAAGATTGTCATTAATAATAGCAATTTGCCTCAGTTGCAAGGGCTAGAACTTGACTATACTGAAGACCTTTTGGGCGGCGGCTTCCGTTTCCGCAATCCTAATGCCAGCAAGTCTTGCAGTTGTGGGACTTCCTTCGCAACTCCTAAAGAAATTGGCGCACCAGTAGCTTGTAGCTAAACATCTTTTATAAAAAGATATAAAAGCCTCGCATGCGAGGTTTTTATATCTTTTTATAATCGTTTGTATCAAAATAAATTTTTAGGCTCATTTATTAAGCCTGAATTATAATCATCCCAGAATTTTTGGATCAATTTAAATCTTTTGTCAGATGTATCAACATAGGCTTGAATTTCTGCTCTTAATAATTTCTTCATCACAGGAAGTTTTGCTAGTTCCAATAACTCTTTGAGTTCTGTTTCTGAGAAGTTAGCTTCTAAACGTGCCCCATATTCAGATTCAACATATTTCCAGCCAGTAAATTTTGTTAAAGTATCGTGCAGCCATTTCCTAAATTGTGGTTTTGAATTTGCACCAACTGCCATATCCACAACACTTTTAAGATGTAGGTCATACTTTTCACCTATACCCAACTCAACCAAAACTTCTTGTGCCAATTGCTTTTTTGATTTTGTCGCAGTTGGATTTGATGACGGCGATCTCAGATCTGAAGATGTTTCTGCCCAAGCGACGACTGAATATGCAGCGAATGATATCCAAGCAGCTAACAATAAATTAGGAAAACTAAGAAGACGCAATTTAAGTTTTTTCATAAATAAAATTAAAACTCAGAAAGTAAAGCAAGTACAGACATCTACTCGACTTTCTGGGTTGACATTGTGAGAAGATTTAGCAGTGAGAAGTATAGTTATGGTTTCGGCTAAATAGATCAATGAGATATTTGCTACGCCGCTTTGGGGCTTGGTTTGCGATCGCTCTATTATTATCAACAGTCCTATTTGGCTGTACGAATGGCAAAACCTTTAATAACAGTAATAAGTTAGGAATTAGCGATCGCGTAGATGAACGCATTGTTTTAGGCACAACTAGCAAAATCCGTACTCTTGATCCTGCTGATGCCAACGAGTTTTTTATTAGTAATGTTTTTTACAACACTCTCGAACGCCTTTATACATACAAAGAAGGCTCAAACGAGATCGTGCCGCAACTAGCGACTGATATGCCAAAAGTTAGCGATGACGGCTTAACCTATACCGTACCAGTTCGGACAGGGATCAAGTTTCATGATCGCACTAACTTTAATGCTTATACGATGAAATTTGCCTTGGAACGCTTTATAAATTCCAAGGGCGCACCATCATCTATCTTGAGCGATGTAATCGACTCAATCGCCGTCCCGAATGAAGCTGAATTAATTTTTCAACTCAAGCAACCTTTACAATTTTTCCCTAAGTTTCTTGCTTTCACTGGTGCAGCAGCGATTTCACCACAGGTTTACAAGCACATCAAAGATGAAAAAACAGGCAAGCTGCTATTTTTACCTGATAAATTAGTGGGAACTGGTCCCTATCAAGTTACCCAGTTTGTAGAAGGCAGCTATTTACGCCTTGATGCATTTCCTGACTATTGGGGCAAAAAACCTGTTAACAGAGGCATTGATATTCAATTTTTCTCCTCTAATTCCAACTTACTCAATGCATTTAAAACAGGCGCGGTTGATATTGCTTTTCAAACGCTCACGCCAACTCAGGTCAAGAATGTTGAAACTAATGCCAAACAAAATGGATGGACGATTGCTTCAGGGCAAGGCGCAACGATTCTTTATATGGTGCTAAATACGCAACAAGCACCGTTAAATGATGTACGAGTGCGTCAAGCTCTAGCCGCAGCAATTGATCGCCCTCTTCTAGAATCACGCATATTTTTCAATCAACGCGCACCACTATATAGCCTAATTCCTAGCTCTTTTACGGAATCTAAACCCGTATTCGAGCAAAAGTATGGACAAGTAAATGGGAAACTAGCGCAGCAATTGCTTCAAGAAGCAGGATATTCAGACGATAAACCAGCTCAAATCACAATCTGGTATTCTCCAAAATATGGCGGGAATGGCGACCTTATTGCCAGCACTCTGCGCGCATCAATTCAAAAAAATGTTGGCAAAATTTTACAAATCAAAACTGAACGAGTTGAAACTACTGTTGGTTATGCTTTTCTAGATAAAGGAGTTTACCCTGCTTATTTGCTGGATTGGGTTCCCGATATTCTCGATCCTGATAATTACATCAAGCCATTTCTCGAATGCGAAGAAGCGGAAGGCGATCGCTGTAAAAAAGGTAGCAGTCAATTTCAAGGTTCTTTTTATAACAACTCAACTATGAATGAATTGATCGCACAGCAGCGTAAAGAGCGTGACGTAACTAAGCGATCGCAAATACTGCAACAAATTCAAGAAATCTTGGCTCAAGATGTACCATTTATTCCGCTTTGGCAAAATAAAGAATATGCTTTTGCTCAAAAAGATGTATTTGGAGTCAAGATCGAACCAAATCAACAACTTCCTTATTGGAATATTTCCAAATAAATCTAAACAAAAAAAGATGTGCCATTTTATGTAATTGAATCACATGTAATTGAGTCACATCTTTTTGTTTAAATATCAGCGCAAAGCGCTACATACAGCAAATTGCGAACAAACAAATCACAATATTTTCGTAAAGTCCCCGCGAAGCGGGGATTTTACAAAAATCTGGGTTTGGTTTCAGCGCAAAGCGCTACATATCTTGGATGGTTCAGATTTTGACTATTGGTTAGTCTCACTAATAAATAGCTGATAGGTGGTGAGATCGCCATTTGCTGTACCGACCCAAACATCATATTTTCCCGATATCCAAGCACCTGACAGCTCAGCACTCTTACCATTACGGCAATAAATGCCGTCAGGACCTTTGACTAATAAAGACAAATCGCGATCGCCTGACACTTTCAAACTCAAAAAACCAAAGTTTTTCTGAACCATCAAAGAATGGTTTGGTTTTTGAGCAGCCAAGCCTTGGCATTGTCCATTAACGTTACTTGTTGCAATAGATTGCAACGGCTGATCTCCACTGGTCTGACCAGAATAGACTTGAGGATCAGGCGTAAATCTTGGTGAGATAGGCTTTAATACCTCTTGGCTCATCGTTGGTGCTGCTGATAGCAACATTGGTACTAGAGTAAATCCCAGTAAGGCGATCAGCAATTTTAAGAATTTCATTTTTGACGTATTTCACTCAAAGACAGGGTATAACGAAAAGATTGATTAATATTTTTAGAGCCAACCCAAACTTGGTAGTTACCTTTAGGCAGACGACGATTAATTTGCGGATTGCGCCCGCCTGACTCATCATCAGCACAAATAACAATTCCATTTGGTCCCTTGACCAACATAGTTGGGTCATCATTGATATTACTGGAGTAAACCAAAAGATCCATCACAGGAAAAGTTTCGGTCAAAGCAATCGTATGATTTGGTTCAGCGTTAGCAAATCCACGACAATTGTCAGCAATTCCTGCAATACGCGCAATACTTACACTGCCGCCACCATTTCCACTTGCAGTTGCAGGATCAGGTCGAAAGTTTCGACCAAGAGAAAGTGCACTTTGAGCAAAGCTAGGAGCCGAGATCGCAAACGTTAATGCAATACTTGCAAAGGCTCCCCAGCCTAAATTGAGCAGAGATGACTGGCTTAGTAATTTAGATTGACAAATATTTTTATAAACGTTCATATCTGGCTCCTGTTTGGATTGGATGTGCTATCCGAAATCCTCTATATAAACGTTTTAGACCAAATCGATTCTAATTTTGTTCCTAATCCATAAAAGAGGCTTAAAGTAGAGGCTCAAAGCGCTCACCAATCAAAGCAAGCACCACTTCACTCTAGTTTGCAGATACTAAACCTCTAATGTAACAAAATATTAAGTTATTGCTGTCATGCTGGCATAACATCTTGACAGTCAAAGATAATGCCTGTACCTTAAATTTATACCCGGGTATTCAATGTTTTTAACCACTATGCAAGACAAGCAAAAGGTAACTTTTTATCTTCCTGAACGATTACATCAACAGCTTAAGATTCGCTCTGCTATTGATGGTGATTCGATGTCAGACTTGGCAGACAAAGCTATTAGCTTTTTTTTAGCCCATGCTGATGTTGTAGAGTCCACAGGGTTTGGACACACCCATCAAACTTACAACTGCCCAAGTTGTTCTCAAATAGTAGTGATCCGTGATGGCGAATTGTTGGCAATCGGGGGCAACCGTACTCAGCCTTTACCTGTGCCTGCTGTCAAAGCTGACAGTCCAGAAGAAGAGTTGGTATCAGTAAGCTAATTTCTATATAACGTTCCTAGATATCTTTGTAGACAAGGTGAGGATAGAGGTTTAAACCTCTGTATTAAGCATATGCAAGAACAACTTAGCATTTTAATTCAAGCCCAATATCCCTTGATCTACCTCAATACTCCAGAGGAAGAGAGAGCAGAACGGGCGATCGCGACGATATCTCAATTCAAGCCCGTGCGACGGATGTTCATATGGACTGTGACTCATGGAATTGTTGAGTATGGTCAAACATCAGGGACAGCCCAGCATAACACTGAGTCTGCGGAAGCAGCACTGAAGTGGATTACCCGCGCCGATCAAAAAGATCCTGCCATATACATTTTTAAAGATGCTCATCCATTTTTTGATCATCCAGTTATCGTTCGTTGTTTACGAGATGCAGTTGCAAATTTTAAAGGTACTCAAAAAACGATTATTTTGATGTCGCCAGTCCAGGTAATTCCTGTTGAATTAGAAAAAGAAATTGTTGTACTTGATTTTCCTTTGCCAGATATTAAAGCGATCGAAGAAGTACTCGATCAACAACTTGGACAATTTCGCACTAGAAAAGTATCGCCTGAGACTCGCGAGAAGTTAGTTAGAGCAACTTTAGGCTTAACTCAAGATGAAGCTGAAAAGGTCTATCGCAAAGCTCAAGTTACTAATGGCAAATTGACTGAAGAGGAAGTTGATATTGTTCTTTCTGAAAAACAACAACTGATTCGACGCAATGGCATCCTTGAATACATGGAGGATGAAGAAGACTTAGATAATGTAGGGGGACTTGAAGAGCTGAAGCATTGGTTACAGCAGAGATCAAATGCTTTTAGTCAAAAAGCCAGAAACTATGGATTGCCTCAACCAAAAGGGATGCTAATTCTCGGTGTACCTGGTTGTGGAAAATCTCTGATTGCTAAAACTACTGCTCGACTTTGGTCACTTCCCCTGATTCGTCTTGATATGGGACGTGTTTATGATGGATCTACCGTTGGCAAGTCAGAAGCAAATTTACGAAATGCCCTTAAAGTTGCTGAGTCAATCTCACCGATGATCTTATTTATCGACGAACTTGATAAGGCTTTCGCAGGTGGAGCTGGTTCAGCGGATTCTGACGGGGGTACGTCATCACGCATCTTTGGTACATTCTTGACATGGGTGCAAGAAAAAAAATCACCTGTTTTTGTGATGGCTACGGCAAATCGCATTGAAAAGTTGCCCGGAGAGTTTCTACGCAAAGGACGTTTTGACGAGCTTTTCTTTGTTGATCTACCTAACGCTGAAGAACGTAGAGATATATTTGGAATCCATCTGCGTAAGCGTCGTCCAGATTTAGATAGATTTGATTTGGAACAACTATCGAAGGTAAGTGATGGTTTTTCGGGGGCGGAAATAGAACAGGCGGTGATAGCCGCCATGTATGAGGCTTTTGCCCAAGATCGGGAGTTTACACAGCTAGATATAATTTCGGCTGTGAAATCAACAACTCCTCTCTCACGCACTATGACTGAGCAGGTTGCTGCTTTGCGTGACTGGGCAAGGATGCGGGCTAGACCCGCAGCAACTTCGGTCGCTGAATATCAGCGTATGGAGTTTTGAAAAGCTTATTCTGCTGTTTTGTAGGCAGCAGAGGTAAGGCTAGATTCTAAATAATGTCTTATTACAGGACACTTAGGCTAGCAGCTAATATAGGAGTAAGAACCACCAATACCCTTATATTTCACGTTCGAGTTAACAACTGAGTTCACAATTGTTTACAGGAGCTATACTATTATGTCTCATTTCAGCACACTTCGTACAAAAGTTACTGATGCAGAAGTCCTCAAGTCGTCTTTGCGCGATCTAGGTATTAGTGTTAATACTGAAGCTGATGTTCGTGGCTATAATAGCCAGCGCATTCGTGCCGACATCGTGGCAACTCTTGAAGGTGACTATGATTTAGGTTGGTCTCGTAATGCCGATGGTTCGTTCGATCTTATCGCCGACCTTTGGGGTGTTGCCAAAAAGCACAATCAGACTGAATTGATCAACTCGATCAATCAAAAGTATGCTGTGAACAAGGCTCTGACTGAAGTGAAGCGTCCTGGTCTAAGCAATGCTAATGTCAAACTCCTTGTGCATTAAGGTATCTCATCTTGCGAGTTAACTATGCAAATTAACGGACTAGTCATCCTTGACTAGCCCGTTTTTTCATTAAGTCCAAAAATTAAAGAGGTTCTCTGGGAGCTTCTCTAGTTTTTGCTCGTCTTGTCATTTTTTACTCATTACAGCCTATTGATAGTTTGAGTGATCCAGATAATTTTTTGAAAGTGCTGCTTCGCGTCACTTTCAAAAAATTATCTGGGTTTTATAGCAGCACAGGGCGCTGTAAGCGTCTTAGACAATAACCATTTAGCGGAGGCAAGTTACAAAAAGGCGTGTAACCAGTTGCTCCCGATATTATTGTTTAGATCCACTGTAATTAAGGAGAGCAGTACTAATCTCTTAAAATTTTAATTTTTAATGTAAAATAATGATACAAAGTTAGAATTAACATCGCGCTAATGGAAATTGCGATCGCCCTATTGCAACATTACAGTTTTGATCTTGGTGGTTATACCATCGGTGACTTAACTCGTGCATGGAGTAAGTTCAAGCCTGAATGGTTACGCCAAGCTGTAATTGAGTCGCTGTTTCAAGGTCGATACAAGGCAGTTTCGGTTAATCAAATTTTGATTTTATGGGAACGCAAAGGCGAACCGAATTATCGCTACAACCATGAGTTTGAGCGCTTGATCTGTGGTGATGTTGCTGTGATTTATGAGGATCGGATCTTTTATACGCCTCATCGAACCTTTACTCGTGAATCTTCTATAACAGAAATTGCTCCGTTCTCGTCCTCACAAAGCCCAACTTCACTTCCATTTCCTCATCGATCAATGGTTGGAGGTGTTAAGATTCCTCAGCAACCAACTGCTCAAAAATATCCTAGTCGTGCATCCATACCTTCAGGTACAACTGCACCCGCAAAAGTTTATCCAAGTGCTTTGAAAGCTGAATATTCTGAAGCATATCGATCTGCTTACGAAAATATGACTTTACTAGCAGAATCATCAATGTTTGTTGATAAGTTACGATCAATGTGTAGCGATCGCCTAGTGCGGCCTGTTCCTGAAATCACATCTGATATAAACAAAGCGAAAGTTACGACTGGTAACTAGTTCTGGAAGAGTCAAATTATAAAATATGAGAAGCTTGACCTTCAGAGAGTTTTAATTCTTCCCAAGTTTCAAAAGACGTCCCACTGTGTAAACATTGCAAATCCTACTTGGCTAAAGTTTTCTCATGCTGTCCTCGTAACTGCCCACAAGCCGCATCTGCTTCAAGCCCTCTTGTGCGCCGCACACTCACCGCCACTTTACAGTCTTCCAAAACTTGCACAAAAGTTTGAATAGCTCTCTCACTCGGACGTTTGTAGTCAGCATCACTGACAGTATTGTAGGGAATCAAATTAACGTGACTTTGGAAACCGCGAATTAAGTGAGCCAGTTCTTTTGCTTGTTCAGCAGAATCATTCACCCCAGCCAGCAGAGTATATTCAAAACTAATCCTTCTACCTGTAATTTCGACATACTCGCGACAATCATCCATTAAGGCGATCAGTGGATAGCGATCAGCGGAAGGAATGACTTGAGCGCGAACATCTTGGGTTGGAGCATGAAGACTGACAGCGAGAGTGACTTGGAGATGTTCTTTAGCAAGGCGAGGGATTTGATTGGGAATGCCAACGGTAGAGACGGTGATGTTGCGTTGACCAATACCAATATCTTTGTTGATGACCGTAATCGCGCCAACGAGATTTTCGTAATTGAGCAAAGGTTCACCCATGCCCATAAACACAATATGGCTAACCCTTTGTTGCATTACTTCTTGGACAGTTAGCACTTGATCAATAATTTCATGCTTTGCCAAATTGCGTCGAAATCCACCTTTACCTGTGGCGCAAAAATCGCACGCCATTGGACAACCAACTTGGGTCGAGACGCATACTGTTAATCGTTTGCTAGTTGGAATACCAACGGTTTCGACTATTTCACCATCAGCGAGCTTTAATAAAAATTTCTCAGTGCCATCGCGAGTCTGTTTGTGCAGATCAATCTGCGATCGCCCAATTTCGACTGTTGGATTAAGCGCAAACTCTTCACGCCATGCTTTCGGGAAAACTGTAATATCTTCCAAGCTTCGTGCTCCTCTTACATACAGCCATTCATGAAGTTGCTTACCTCGATAACTTGGCTGTCCTTGCGATACTACCCATTCAGTAAGTTCAGATTGAGATCGCCCAATCAAAGGTAGGACTTTTACAGAAGAAATTGGGAGCGTGTTGGCAGTCATGATGGCGTGGCAAATGGGGCGAATATATTGATCTTATCAAACAAACCTAATAAGTGAAGACAGCGCTTTGCACCGCCTTCATTTATCTGGCTATATGGTAAATTTGACAAATATTCGTTTTGAGATTTTATGAAACGTCGTCAACTTTTATTGACATTATGTGGAGTTCCTGTAGTTGCCTCTTTGATTTATGAAGCGATTACTAAGTCTAAATCTCAGCTAGAAAATGGCTTAACAAATTACACAGCAGAAGCTACGCCAAATATTGGAGAACCATTATTGCGATTTGGGGCGATCGCTGATAACGGATTTGGGGGGCGCGATCAGTACGCCGTAGCTAACGCAATGTGGCAAACCTATCAACAAAAAGCTTTTGCATTTGTGCTGATGGCAGGCGACAATATTTATTCTTATGGTGAGATTAGCTCTGTAAAAGTATATTTTGAAGAGCCTTATGCGCCTTTACTCAGTCAAGGTGTGAAATTTTATGCAGTGCTGGGCAATCATGACATTATTAAAACTAACAATGGGCTCGATCAAATTAATTACCAGCCTTTTAATATGAGCGATCGCTATTATTCATTTAAAAAAGGAAGTACTGAAAAGGGAACTATCGAATTTTTCGCGCTTGATACTAATAGCAACGCCTCTTGGCAAGAGCAACTAATATGGCTAGAACGCAAGTTATCTGATAGCACGGCGACTTGGAAAATTGTCTATGGACATCATCCTTTATACTCATCAGGGCGACATGGTGGCGATCCTGAATTAGCGGCAAAACTTGCGCCCATATTTGCAAAGCACAAAGTTCCACTTTATCTATGTGGACATGATCATGGCTATGAGAGTTTTGTGCCGATCAATGGTACAACCTATATCGTCAATGGTGGCGGCGGTGCGCCTCTATATAGTTTTGGAAAATCTGCTCAGACCGCGTTTGTAAGTTCACAATTTAGCTTCATGACTTTTGATGTCTATCAAGATAAAATCATTACCAAAGCGATCGCTACTGACGGCAAAGTTTTTGATCAAGCTGTAATCACTAAAATCATTTGAGATGACTGACAGTCTCTAATCAACCCAATAATTAATTTCTATGAGCCTATACCTTTACTCTATTTTGCTAGCTGAAAATATTGATCTAGCTAAAGATCTTGATCTCAAAGGTATGAATGCTCAGCCTGTAGAATTTCATGTAATTCCTCCTTTTGCGATCGCTTATAGCGAAGCACAACAGACTCGTTATCTAGCTAGTCGCGCCAATCTGATTACTCACGAAACTGTTTTAGAATCGATAATGCACGCGATCAATCCTTATCAAGCTGTGCCATTACCATTGCAGTTTGGGCTGGTGGTTGATGAATGGGAAGAAGTCCAACGCGATTTGCTGACACCTTATGAGGATCAACTTAAAAAATTAATTAATAACTTAATCGGCAAGCGTGAAGTCAGTGTCAAGCTTTTTTGGAATCAAGCCGAAGAATTAAATCTAGCTGTAGCTGAAAATCAAGGTTTACAAAAAAGACGCGAGGCGCTGATGGGGAAGGTGTTGAGTATGGATGAAGCGATCGCGATCGGGCAAGAACTAGAAGGCGCGATCGAGGATCGTAAACAAGTAATCATTAATGCGTTTTTAAACACCCTTCAGCCCTTATCCCATGAATATGTAGAAGGTGAACTTCTCACAGAAAGCATGATTTATAATGGCTCTTTTCTCATTGATTGGGATAAAGAACCAGAATTTTCTGCATCTGTCGAAATTCTAGATAAGCAATTTGAAAATCGTCTCAGAATTCGTTACAACGACTTCACTGCTCCCTATAACTTTGTAAATGTCGAACGAGAATAAAATATATATTCTTGAATATTATGGAAACTAACAAAGCCTCTTTATACGAGCAAGATTTTTATGGTTGGGTGCAGTGGCAAGAACAAGTCCTAGCACAGCAAGAAGTATCGGCGCTAGACTGGCCCAACCTACAGGAGGAAATACAAGCCTTGGGGAGACAGGAATATCGCGAGTTAGTAAGTCATCTTAGTGTGCTACTAGGACATCTCCTCAAGTGGCAATATCAACCAGATAAGCGATCGCGCAGTTGGTTTCTGACAATTCGAGAGCAACGCAGAGCAATTAACCGACATTTATCTCGTAATCCCAGCTTAAAATCCCGCATTACTGATGCTTGGGAAGATGGATATGAAGCAGGGGTTGATTTAGCACTTCGAGAGACGAATTTGCCATTACGCACTTTTCCAGAAACCTGTCCTTATAACTTTGACGATATTATGGTTGATAGTTTCATTTGTGATACAAATCGCGATTGGGAATATTGAGCTTTGATTCAAAATTACATAAATCGCTTCAAAATTTCCACTGTTTCCCGTCCAGTTTTTTCCCAGCTAAATTGACTAACTCTAGCAAGACCAAGTTGCGAAAGATGCGATCGCCGCAGCCGAAAAGATCTCAACCAAGATGAAATGGCACCAACTCTCAGATATTCAGACGGAGTAAAAACTACATTATCAAAAAGCTGGTAATCCAAAGCCCGACGCTATACCCACGAGCGTTAGTTATCGGATTACAGCGACAGTCATTCCTGTGGACTCAGAAATTTCGGCTCAACGTAGTCGTTGTGGCAGGT
>Ga0105048_10013177_pt1 | contig 12930 bp, 14 predicted proteins | sample MAT05_FD_78382 | JGI IMG/M metagenome (GOLD analysis project Ga0105048, IMG submission 78382) | Freshwater microbial communities from Lake Fryxell liftoff mats and glacier meltwater in Antarctica - MAT-05 | ecosystem: Environmental > Aquatic > Freshwater > Ice > Liftoff microbial mat | place...
ATCGTCGTTGAAGTAGTCTACACGAAACGAGGGGTAACTGCCAAGGAAGGTTCGGAGTTTGCGTTCATCGGTCCCGTCGATTAGATTATCTCCACAGATCTGTTTGGAGGTACGTCCCATGCGTCGCACGTCATTGGCGGTCGGTCTCGTCCTGCTTACCACGTCAACGGCCACGGCCTGCATGTGGGATTACGACACGTTGCGGCAGGAGCGGGCCCGCTTTCCGGGGACTCTGGAACTGATCACCGGCAAGTTCCTGCGGCACTCGAAGGAGTTCTACCAGTGGCGCATTGAGGATCGCCTGCGCCGGTTGCAGAGCGACCCGACGAATGCCGCGTTGTACGACGACCTGGCCGTCGCCTACGAGAAGACCGGGCAGAACGCGAAAGCGATCGCGACGATGCTGAAGGTCGAGGAGTTCCAGCCGGGTCGGTACGAGACGTACTCGAACCTGGCGACCTTCTACTTCCTGGGCGGCCAGTTTCAGTTGGCGCTCGACACCGTGAACAAAGCCTTGGCGATCAATCCCGATGCGCACTTCGGGCGGGAGAAGTACCAGAAGTATCTAACGGAGTATGTGATCAGTCGGTTGAAGGATGGGAAGGTGGTGCTGCCCTTGGAAGCGGGAGAGCAACTTGGCCACAGCCAACGTTTCGCGAGTTTTCTTCTCAACGCGACTCAGCCGAAAGGCACCGTTGCTTTACCCGACGCGGAAACACTCGCGGCGTTGAAGGGTGTCAAGGGAATGATGCGTTTCGCCTATCACGATTCGCCGGTGTTGCTTGAAGTGCTCGGCGACTTGCTGAGCGGCGACGTGTACTCACCCAACAGCGATGCCAAGCAGTTGGCCGCCCGGGCCTACATCAAGGCGAGCATGAATGTTGCTGACCAGCGAGCTAAAGACGAGTATCTCAAGAAGGCTCGCGGTGTTCTTGCCATGCAGATCAAGTTGCAAGGCGGTCATGGACCGATCGCGCTGGAGCAGGTTCAGGCGGAGTTGGCCATCGAATCAGACGATGCGGTCCGCTGGTTTGACGATCTGCGGAATCGTGAGATCGGCTGGATTCGCGATGGTGCCGATCCCGAGTCGGAATTCGACAAACTGTACGACCGGGAACCGGAAGTGATCGGAAACACGCTGTTTGCCGAAGCGATTGAGCGGCTGCGTAAGCCCGAGTCGAAGATCCTCATCGCTTTCGTCGTCTTCGTTGCTGTGTCCTTGCTGGCATTGCGGATTGTCTGGATCGTCGTCCGTCGCCTCGTTTCCCGCCAAAAGCCCCCGCCTGCCACTTGACTTCCACCCCGACATCCCGTGTGATAATCCCGCCTTCGATGATCGGGGCGAACCTTCCGCCGCGCGACCGCGTACAGGATGCAGGCAACGGTGATTCCACTAGACCCGCTGACACAGTGTTCCGACGAGGAACTGCTCTGCCGCCTGCAAAAGGGCGAAAGGGACGTGTTCGGCGATCTGGTCCGGCGTTACCAGCGTGAACTGTACGGTTACCTTCGCCGCTATGTCGGCGATGCTGACCTTGCGGAGGACGTGTTTCAAACGACCTTCCTGCAGGTGTTCACCAAGATTGCCCAGTACGAGCCCGGGCGGGCGGCCCGCCCCTGGATCTACACCATTGCCACCCACCAGGCGATCGACGCGATGCGTCGCGTCGGCCGCCATCCGACGGTCAGCCTCGAGCAGACGAGCGGCTCGGGCGAGAACGGCGAAGTCCGCAGCCTGCTTGACATGCTGGAAACCCGCGGCGAATCGCCCGTTGAGCAGGCCGAGGGAGCCGAACGGCAGAAGATGGTTCGTGAAAGTGTCGATAAGCTGCCGGACATGCTGAAACAGGTTGTGATTCTGACGTACTACGAAGGCATGAAGTATCGCGAGGCGGCCGAGGTGCTGGGAATCCCGGTCGGTACGGTGAAGTCACGTTTACATTCCGCGCTGCTGAAGTTGCAGGAAAGCTGGGCGGCCACCACGGCCGTCTGAGCAGGAATACGGACCGGGCGATCCCGGTTCGGGAGTCGGGAGAGATGGAAGAGCAATACATCGGCTATCTGATCGGAGCGCTGGACGACGACGTCCGTCGTGAAGTCGAGCAGCACATCGCGGGCAACCCCGATGTCGCGGCCCGCCTCGAGAAGATGCGCCGCGCCCTCGAACCGCTCGCCAGCGATCACGATGCCTTCGAACCGCCCGCCGATCTTGTTCTGCGCACGGTGGGGACGGTTGCCGAGCATATCGTCGCCACCGAGGAACGCGTCGCCGATCAGGGCATCAGTCCCGTGCAGGAGTTCCTCAGGTCGATTACGCGCCGTGATGTTCAGCCGACGCTGCCGCCGATCTACCCCTGGCATCCCGAGTCGGAAGGGGCACCTCCTTCGCCGCGCCGCCGCAACGTGGCGGCCTTCGCGGGGTTGACGGCGGCACTGGTGATGGTCGGCCTGGTCAGCGCCCTGACGATGCGGCAGACGGCCGAAGCCCGCGCCTGCCAGAACAACCTTCGCGACATTCACTTCGGGATGAACACCTGGGTCGACACGCATGATGGCGACTACCCGCACGTGGCGGCCGGCGACGACGTGCGCGGCTCACTGGCCAAGATGCAGCAGTCGTGCAGCCTGTCTTCCCATTCTTTGAAGTGTCCTGGCGGGAAGAGTTCTTCCACCGGCCTGTCGAATGTGGATTACGCGCTGAGCCTCGGTTATCGCGATCAATCGGGTCAATTGGCCGGCTACTCGCGGAATGACGGTGATGCCGATCATATGCCGCTGATGGCCGACGCGCCGGAGATCGTCAATGGCAGCGTAAAGACGATCAATCATCGCAAGGGCCAGAACGTGCTGTTCGCGGGCGGCAACGTTCAGTTTCTTCACACGCCGTTCGTTCCCGACGGCCAACGGAACGGTACCGACCACCTGTTCCTCAACGACGACAGCGAACCGCATGCCGGCAAACACCGCCTTGATGCCGTTCTTGGTACCGCAAACGACAAGCCGTAACGCGAATCCGGCAGATCATTATCTGAATGGGTCTGGACCTGCCGGATAGCTCGTAACGCACTTCAGTCAAGTCTCTTCTTGCGAGTCTCACCGAACGGAAGCGAGTCTCACGAAAAAGACGTCAGTCTCGCCGAAAGGAAGCCAGTCTCACCATTGGGCGCGAGTCTCACCTAGGGACGCAGGGTCGTGAGACACGCTTGCCGAAAGTGAGCGAAATGTGATTGTTGATGAGCTTCCGTCTAAACGTCCGGATCGCCGACTGTCGGTAGCGGCGTTGCGTCGCCAGGTGGAGTACCCTTCCCGGTTCGGACATACTCAGCCCGGCGACGTTCGTACTCTTCAGGCGTTAGCGATTCCAATTCGGTGACCCCTTCCGCTCTGCCCTGTTTGAAGATCTGTTTGAGGAACGGAACGCACCAGCCGCAGCCGGTGCCAGCCCCGCCGCACTCCGACAGTTGGCTCGGTACGCGAGGCTGATGCAACCGCACGTAGTTGACCAGCTTCCGGCGCGAGACGTGAAAGCAATAACAAATTTTGTCGTCGAGATTCATGGCGGTGCTATTGTAACTGATTGTGGAACTGTGTGAGTCGACGACGGAGTATTACCGTGTTTGTTGATCGAGTCGAGATTTTCGTGAAAGCCGGCGATGGCGGACGCGGCATGGCCAGCTTCCGGCGTGAGAAGTACGTTCCCAAGGGCGGACCCGACGGCGGCGACGGCGGCGATGGCGGCTCGATCACCATTCGGGCCGACACCGATGCCGACAGCCTGGCACCGCTGGTGCATCGCAAGTTCTGGAAGGCACTGAAAGGCGAGCCGGGCGGTTCATCCAACTGCCACGGCCGGGATGGCAAGGATATGGTCATCCTTGTGCCGCCCGGGACCATCATCCGCGATCGCGACCGCGGCAACATCATCAAGGACCTCACAGCCGACGGAGAGGAAGTGATTGTCGCCAAGGGCGGCCGCGGCGGGCGCGGCAACAGGTATTTCGCGACGTCAACCAATCGAGCCCCGCGCGAGTTTGAACCGGGCGGTGATGGCGAAGAACGCTGGCTGGCGCTGGAACTGAAGGTCATCGCCGACGTGGGACTGATCGGCCTGCCCAATGCCGGCAAGTCAACGTTGCTGTCACGCCTGTCGCGCGCCACGCCGGAGATTGCCGACTATCCGTTTACAACGAAGTACCCCAACCTGGGGTTGGTCATGCTGGGCGGCGATCGCGGCTTCGTGCTGGCCGACCTGCCCGGGTTGATCGAAGGGGCGCATGCGGGCGTCGGCCTCGGGCATGAGTTCCTTCGGCATGTTGAACGGACGCGCGTGCTGGTTCACCTTGTCGAACCATTCCCGACGGATGATCATGACCCGCTGGAGAACTACCGGACAATCCGCAAGGAGCTGGAACTCTACTCAGCCGCACTCGCCGCCAAGCCGGAGTTCGTCGCGGTCAGCAAGTGCGAGCTGACCGGCAGTGCCGAGGTCCGCGAGCGAATCGCGGCGGAGATCGGCCAGTCCGTCTACGGCATCTCCGCGGTAACAGGGCAGGGAATGCCGCCGCTGGTCAATGCCGTCATCACGAAGCTGGACGAGATCAAGCGGCAGGAACAGGAAGAACGCGAACGGCAGATCCCGTTCGAGGCGGCGCCCAACCGCGAATGGGCATTGCCCGTCCCGTCCGAGGGTTCGACAGATGCCTGAGTTTGTCGCGGATATCGGCAACAGCCGGATCAAGTGCGGCGAATGCCTGTGTGAATCACTGGGCCGGACAGCAGTCCTGTCGCTCGACGACCCGGCAGACTGGGTCCGGCAGATTGATTCATGGATCACCACTTCTGAAAGTGCGTGGACGTTGGCCGGGTCGAACCCGGATGCCCGCGATCGCCTGGCGATCTGGCTCAAGTCCCGCGGTCAGCACGTTCACCTGATCGAAGCTGCGCGCCAGATTCCCATTCAAGTCGATGTCGCGGAACCGGACAAAGTCGGCATCGACCGGCTGCTCAACGCATTGGCGGTACGGCGGCCGGGCCAGGTGACGATCATCATCAACGCCGGCAGCGCGGTGACGGTTGATCTGGTGGATGCGGCTGGCACGTTTCGTGGTGGCGCAATCATGCCCGGCTATCGGCTGATGGCGCGAGCGCTGAACGACTACACCGCGCGTCTGCCGTTGCTCGAAGGATTTGCCGGCGAGATCGGACTGCCGGCCCGTGATACCGTCACCGCGATGATGGCGGGAATCAGCCATGCCGTGCATGGCGGGATCGAGCGGATGGTGCGTGAGTTGAATGTGAAGTTTACCGATGCCAGGATCGTGTTGGCCGGTGGCGATGCGGAACTTCTGGACGACCTGAGCTTCGATTTTGAACAGGCGGGACAGTTTTTGACACTGGAAGGACTACGGCGAGTCAGTGAGCATGCCGGCGCAGTTCGACGTGCGCCCCTTCGGGACTCACACTAATTGCGCGACTTGTTCCGCCCGCATTTTCGGCAATCTCCGCCTGACCCCTGCAACCGGGCGCACGCACATTTTGCCACCGCCATTCCAAGTCGTTGCCCGGCCTTGCGTTCGGTTCGCGAAATCTCGCGAACCCTTCCATGGGTCAGTCGTATCTAATGTCAGGAATTGTGGCGATTCGCTACAAAGTTTTGCCGAAATCGATCAACAAAGATCCCTGTTTGACTGTCTTTTTGCAGGAATCAGGTATACTTGGGAGGTTTTGGCAGGCTCATTCGGCAAGCTGCGGGTTCTCCGCGAAGTTTTCCGATGACAAAGTGAGCGGTTCCTGCCTCAATCGTTGAAAACGGAAGTTGTTGGCACCTATATTGCTTGCGGGTAGCCGGCTTCCTTTCAGGTTCCGATCGGCGAGGTCGATGTGATCGGCCGGATCGACGGTTCACCTAGTGACGCTCCACGGCGATGCCTTGGAGTCAAAGGCAAGCGAAAGGTGGTGGACAATGGCACGACGTGACGCACTCCTGCGATTGCATAAGTCCCTCATGGGCCGACGGACGGAACTGCGCAAACGCCTCGGGATGGAACTGGAAGACCTCGGCATCAAGAAACAATCCTCGGCCACCGGCGACAGTGCCGACGCGGCCTTTGAATCGAGCGGTGAAGAACTCGCCTCGCAGCTGGCAGAGATCGAGTCGCGCGAGCTGCAGCAGATCGAACGTGCAGTCAATCGCCTCAAGGGAGGCACCTATGGCCAATGCGAAACCTGCAGCTGCAGGATTCCGGTTGCTCGCCTGAACGCGCTTCCTTACAGCACGTTCTGCATCAAGTGCCAGCGCGAGATGGAGCGCGAAGGCGGCTTCCTGAACTACCGTGGCAGTGCCGACTGGAATAAGGTCACCGACGGCGACTTCTCAATGGAGGAGCGGAGCGTGAACCTGTCCGCACTTGAACTCGACTTCTCGAAGTAGTAGCGGCCGCCGCCCGGCCATTCTCGCCTTATGCCAAAGTCCCGTCGTCGGTGTTCCGGCGGCGGGCTTTGTGCTTTCTGTAACGGCACTCGATTACCTTTCTGCCGAATCCTTTCGATTTTCACTCATCGGGCGATTTGCCCTGCCGGTTACAGTGTTAGTGTCTGCCGCACGCTTAACGCATCCGGAGCCTGACACCACCATGAAGCGACATCTGACGACCTTTTTTCTCGGTAGTTGCGCGTTTGCCGGCGGCATTGCCGGCACCGCGATCCTGCAGAATCCCGCGCTGATCAAGGCCCAGAACGACGTACCGCCACCCCCGCCTCCCGCGGCGTCGTCGGGCCTGCCGCACGGCGACCGCTTTGAACAGGTTGTGCAAAAACTGTCCCCCGCAGTTGTCGCCATCGAAGCGACCAAGCCGCCGTCTCCCTCCGCCACGGGCCGCAACAGCGGCAAGCCGGTCGAGGAATCGGGATCGGGCGTCATGGTTCGCGTCGAGGGAATCCGCGGCGCTGTCGTTATCACCAACAACCATGTCGTCAGCCAGGCCCGCCCGGAACAGATTACGGTCCATCTGGCCGATGGCCGGCTTTACCATCCCGCGCAAGTCTGGGCCGACCCCGAGTCGGACATTGCCGCGTTGCATCTGAATGTGGAAAACCTGCCGGTTGCCACTTTGGGCGACAGCGACCGTGCCCGCGTGGGGCAGTGGGTACTGGCGTTCGGCTCACCGTTCGGCCTGAATCAGACGGTAACGCAGGGCATCATCAGCGCCCGTGAACGCGGGCAGGTGAGCCTCGGCAGCACCATTCGCATCAAGGATTTCCTGCAGACAGACGCGGCCATCAATCCCGGTTCGAGCGGGGGCCCGCTGGTGAGCATGGACGGCGAAATACTCGGCATCAACACCGCCATTGCTTCACACTCGGGCAGCAACAGCGGTGTGGCGTTCAGCATTCCGATCAACATGGTCAAACGCGTGGTGAAGCAGTTGGTCGAGAAGGGATCCGTCACACGGGGCTATCTGGGCGTGCATCTTGCACAAACGATGGAACCGGCGGACGCGCTCAAGCTGGGCCTCGATCGGGTCCAAGGAGCGCTGGTGGAGAATATCTACCCGGAAAGCCCGGCTGCGCAAGCGGGGCTGAAGAGCAACGACGTGATCCTGAGCGTGGATGGTGTGGCCATCCGAAACGAGAACCATCTGATTAATATGATCAGTGCCATGCCCGCCGGGCAACGGGTGAAACTGAATGTGTGGCGCGAACGCAAACCCGTGCCGCTGGACGCCCTGGTCGGCGACTGGGCCAAGGCCCAGGCGCGGATGCGGGCGCAGTGATCGATTGGTCGGGGGGCTTGACGCCCCCCGCTTGCCGTTGATCAATTAATCCTTCGGGCGGGTACGCATGTAGATCAGCAGGCCGATCAACGCGACGAGCAGAACGCCCATGATGATGAAGAACGGAATCGAACCGATGAAATCGCCCATCGAATAAGCTCCTGAAGTCGTTGCGTGGTCGGATCAGTGACGGTATTCAGTTCACGGCCGGTCGAACGACTGGCTTGTTCGCGAATGTTCTACCGTCCTCGTTGCCTGTCAGCAAGCACGGGATACGTCATTTCCGCAAAAAATTGCTCAGATCCTTCTTCACTTCTTTCGCGGCACATCGCGAGGCTGCAGGCAGTATTCCATGATCGAGTGAACGTCGTCCGCTTTTGGCAGCGCACCTGGCTCGCGGGCTATAGCCTTCAGGTGTTCCGCCAACTGTTTCGTCATCAAGGCCACGCGTTCGGTTTGCTCCGGCGTGGTCGCCAGGTTGGTGAACTCACCCGGGTCGTTAACGGTGTCGTAAAGCTTGACGGTTCGGCCCGGCAGCGGATTCTTCGTCGAGTAGCCGTCCTGCCGTTCGCGCTTGCCGGTTCCGTAGATCAGCTTCCATTGACCATCGCGTACCATTGCCTCTTCGTTTTCAGCATACTCGACAAAGACACGCTCGCGATGCACTGCGGCCTTCCCGGTTAACAGCGGCAACAGACTGCGGCCCTGTATGGCTGCTGAGGCCTTCAGCCCACAGGCGTCCAGCAATGTTGGTGCGATATCGATCAGTTCGACCAGCGCTTCGCTCGTCCCCAACTTGAACCGGCCCGGCCAACGGACCACGAGCGGCGAGCGGACAGCTTCCTCGAACATGCAGTGCTTCTCGAATCTGCCATGCTGGCCGAGGAGATAGCCATGGTCACCGATGAAAGCGACGATGGTGTTCTCCGCCTGGCCCGATTTTGCAAGTGCTTCCAGCACCCGGCCCAGGTTGGCGTCGGCATGTTCGGCCGACGCATAGTAGGCAGCAGCGATCCCCTGTTTCTCTTTGTCCGTCAGGTCACGGAATATCTGCGGGATCTGTTCGCGATCGTCGCGGCCGACCTTGGGGATCGGCATTTTCTCAGGTGCGATCCGGCCACGGTACTCCACCGGGAATCGATAGGGCGAGTGCGGTTCATACAAGCTGACCATCAGGAAAAACGGCTTGTCATGCTTGCTATCCAGGAACTTAACTGCCTGATCGGCCAGCCAGGTGTCGGTCATTTCATCGTCATAAGCGCCGAACGGCCGGGCTTCGCTGTTGAGCCAGATGCGTGCATGATCCTTAAACGGCTTCCACGCGGGTTGCACGGTGATGCCCTCGGGCAACTTGCGGGGCTCGGCGGCCTTGCGTGACTTGTTGAATTCGGGCATGTCGATCCGTTGATCGAACCCGTGCTTCAGGTTGCTGTTGAAGTGCATCTTGCCTATCGACACCGTTTCGTAGCCCGCTTCATTGAAGTGGTGGGCCAACGTGCGCGTCCCTTCGGGCAATGGCGTTGACAGTGCGGTCACCCCCAACGACTGTGGATACTGCCCCGTCAGGAATGACTGCCGCGATGCAGTGCACACCGGCGAGTTGCAGTAGGCCCGGTCGAATCGCATCCCCCCTGCGGCGAGCCGGTCGAGGTTCGGCGTGCGGACCAGCGGGTTGACCGATCCCTGCGCATGCCAGGCGAAGTCATCCGCGATCAGCCACAGCACATTCGGCGGCGCGGCCTGCGTGGCGGCCGTTTCGAGGATCGCAAGCAATGTCAGAATCCAGCGCATGGTTCACCTCGTGAAAGATCGCCATTCTATCTGTCGGAACGCCCTCGATCGACCGTCGCGATAGAATGCCGGCATGACCTTTCCCTGGCTGCAACCGACCGCAGCGTACATTCATGTGCCGTTCTGTGCTCATCACTGCGGCTACTGCGACTTCGCTGTCGCGTCCGGACAGGATCATCAGATCGACCTGTATCTGGAAGCACTCGGCATGGAACTGGCTGCATTAGGGGCTCCCGAGCCAATGACCACGATCTTCATCGGCGGAGGAACTCCGACGTATTTGTCGGTCGACCAGCTGGACCGGTTACTCGGAGAAATTGTTCGCTGGCTTCCGCTGCAATCGGGCGGTGAGTGGTCCATCGAATCAACTCCTGAAAGCATCACGCCCGAGAAGGCCGGGTTGCTGGCCCGATATGGTGTATCGCGCATCAGCGTTGGCGTGCAGTCGTTTCATTCACATCTGCTTCCAGTGCTTGATCGCATACACGGGCCGGACCATGTAGCACCCGCAGTGGCAGCGGCCAAGGGGTATGGTTTGCAGGTTTCGCTCGACCTGATCTTCGGTGTGCCCGGGCAGACGCTTACAGAGTGGCAGCGTGATCTGGAACGAGCGATGTCCCTTGAGCCAGACCATCTTTCGACGTATGGGCTGACGTTCGAGAAGGGAACGCCACTCTGGAAGCAGCGGGAGCGGAAACAGGTGCGGTCGCTCGATGAAGAAAGCGAACGGGAAATGTATCTGGGTGCGATCGACATGCTGACCGAGCATGGTTTCGAGCACTACGAAATTTCGAACTTCGCCAAACCGGGTCTACGCTGCCGACACAACGAGATTTACTGGGCGAATCACGCTTATCACGGGTTCGGCATGGGGGCCGCGCGATACGTGCAGGGCCGACGGGAACTCAACACACGCAACCTCGGCGACTACCTTCGGAAAGTGCTTGCGGGTGAGTCGCCGACGTTCCAGAGTGAATATCTCGAAGGCGAAGACCGCGCCCGTGAGACTGCCATCATTCAACTCCGTCGCGGGGAAGGCATCGGGCGATCCGAATTCGCGAAGCAGACCGGTTTTTCGATCGACGCACTGGCCGGCGAGCGGATTGGCCAGTTCGTCGGTCAGGGCGTGCTGGCCGACACCGGAGAACGAATCTTGCTGACGCGCGAAGGCAAGTGTCTGGCTGATGAAGTGATGGCGAGGCTGCTATGACCAGTCTTCGATCTGCAATCCAGGAATCTGCGAGAAGTCGGAAGTGTTACGGGTGACGACCTTCATCCCCTCTTCGAGCGAGATGGCTGCGATGCGAAGGTCGTTCTTTCCAATTCGCCGATGAGCGGCGCGCAGCAACCCGAAACGACGTACGGCGGGTTCTGAGTAGGTGATGACTTGGAACATTGCAGCAAACTCAACTACTCCGACGAAGTTTCGATACAGCCATGCAATCCCGTCGGGGAGTTTCGACCGCTGAATTCGTTTGTACCAGCCAAGAAACTGCTCTTCGACAGTGATCACGCTGACGAAAATATCGGTCATGGCGCGAATCGCCATGTTGTTGATGACTGCCGGATGCCCACGCTGAAAAAGCGTCGATGTGTCAGTATCCAGTAAGTAATGCATCGATGTTAATCCGGTTCGGCGTCCATCTGACGTCGACGTTCAGCAATGATCTCTACGACCTCGTCGAAATAAGGATCATCCTTAAACATCCCGGCGAAGCCCATCAGAGTCTTTCGCTTCTTCGGAACTTGAAGAATCGCGAGCTGTCCACCGGCATCCAGTTGCGCTTGCTGCTGCTGTTGCAGTTTGTTGACGACTTCCTCTTCTGTCACACCCTCGGCCTGCAACGAGGCCGGGACGGACACTTCGGAGCGAAAGCCGACTCCGGGAACGCGTTCGATCAGAATTGGAACGCCCATGGTGTTCTCCCTGGGCAGCGGCATTGTATCAGCAATCAACGACCGTGTAAGCACGCTTCAGGTTCGCCGGTATTTACTTCCGTACACCATTCACCAACTTCGGGAGGGCAGATCATGCTCCGCATTCGCCGAGCCCGTGACCGCGGGCATTTTGACCATGGCTGGCTCAAGACCTACCATACGTTCTCGTTCGCGGACTACTTCGACCCGGCGAACATGGGCTTTCAGTCACTGCGTGTGATGAACGAAGACTGGGTCGCGCCTGGCCAGGGCTTTGGCATGCACCCGCACCGCGACATGGAGATCGTCACCTACGTCCTCGAAGGCGAACTCGAACATCGCGACAGCTTGGGAAACGGCGAAGTGCTGCGCCCCGGCGAGTTCCAGCGGATGACGGCCGGTACTGGCATCCGCCATAGCGAGTTCAACCCGTCCAAGTCGGATCCGGTGCATCTGTACCAGATCTGGCTGCTGCCCCGCGCCAAGGGGCTTCCGCCGGGCTACGAGCAACGTCAGATCCCCGCCGCCGAACGTGATGGCCGGCTGCGTTTGGTCGCTTCTCCCGACGGCGCGGAAGGTTCGCTGACCATCCAACAGGATGCCCGAATTTACCTGGGGAACCTGCATGAAGGACAGCAACTGACGCAACTGCTGAATCCGGAAGGTCATGGCTGGCTGCAGGTGTTGCGAGGCAGCATGACTCTCGGCGGCGACGCTCTGCATGCGGGCGACGGTGTGACGATCATCAACGAGGCGAGCCTGCTGCTGAAGGCCGATGCCGCAAGCGAGGTGATGCTGTTTAAGTTGGCCTAGCGGTTCCTTAGAGCCGCACGCCGACAAGGACGTCATAGATGGCGTGCGCTCCGACGGCGATGCCGAAGCCGCGGAACCAGAAGACAACTGCGAGATAGATGCCCGCCGCGGTCCGGTAGACGAAACGAAACGTATCCATCGGCTCGCCATGCGGGCCGATGTGGTGCGCCGCTGCGAAGAGCAGGGCCGAGCCAACGCCCGCGATCAGCAATGATGCCCAGTTAGGCACAGCCGCGCATTTAAGCATGGCCGCAAGTCCGGTGATGATGAATAGACGGAACAACACTTCTTCATAGATCCCCGCGCCGACGTAGGTGACAATCTGCCCCAGTGCATCGGTCGGCAGCGTCACCTCTGCCGTCGCCAGGGAGACGCCGGCCGCTTTCAGTAACGGGTCGAAGTTGTGCCCCAACGCCCACAGTCCGAAAGCGAAGAAGACGCTCTCCAACCACATTCCCGCGACGATCGACCAGGTGTTTGCCGGCCGATCACTCCAGCGGCGGAATGACCAGATCACGAAGACCCCGACAATGATCATCGGAGCGGCGATGAATGGCCGGATGCCGTAGACATCGAGCGCCCAGCGCAGCCAGGCATCCGCCCCGTTGCGAAGTGTCTGCGTCTGTGGACCGCCCAG
>Ga0105048_10013178_pt1 | contig 12930 bp, 12 predicted proteins | sample MAT05_FD_78382 | JGI IMG/M metagenome (GOLD analysis project Ga0105048, IMG submission 78382) | Freshwater microbial communities from Lake Fryxell liftoff mats and glacier meltwater in Antarctica - MAT-05 | ecosystem: Environmental > Aquatic > Freshwater > Ice > Liftoff microbial mat | place...
GCTACTATCAACTTGAACCTCACTCCAACTATCACCAGCCTTGCAGCAGGTATGCACACCTTTTTTATGCGTACCAGAGATGCTGGTGGCAAATGGAGCCAAAGCATACCGCAGACATTCTACTACGAACCTATTATCAGTAACCCTGTACAAAACATTGTAAAGGCCGAATACTTTTTTGATACCGACCCCGGCTTTGGCAATGCCACCGATGCGGGTGCAGTAAATGCAGCTACTATCAACTTGAACCTCACTCCAACTATCACCAGCCTTGCAGCAGGTATGCACACCTTTTTTATGCGTACCAGAGATGCGGCTGGCAAATGGAGCCAAAGCATTCCACAAACATTTTATTACGAACCAGCTTTTAATAATCCGGTGCAAAACATAACTAAGGCTGAATACTTTTTTGATACTGACCCCGGCTTTGGCAATGGCACCGATGCGGGTGCAGTAAATGCAGCCACTATCAACTTGAACATCACTCCAACTATCAGCAGCCTTGCAGCAGGTATGCACACCTTTTTTATGCGTACCAGAGATGCTGCTGGCAAATGGAGCCAAAGCATTCCGCAGACATTCTATTACGAACCTATTATCAGTAATCCCGTTCAGGATATTGTAAAGGCCGAATACTTTTTTGATACTGACCCCGGCTTTGGTAACGCCACAAACCATAGCATTGTACCCGGTGCTAATATTAGCTTTAGCCTTGCTCCAACCATCAGCAGTTTATCGGCAGGGTTGCACCGCTTCTTTATCCGTACCAGAGATGCCGCCGGCAAATGGAGCCAAAGCACACCAGCCTTATTCTACTACGAACCTATCATCAGTAACCCTTACCCTAACATTACAAGGGCTGAGTATTACATAGATAATTTTGTAGCCGTGGGCAATGGCATTCCTGTAGTGTTTGCGCCAAACGATACCATCAACGCCATTAAATTTCCGGTAAATATTACCGGGGTGGCAAGTGGCAATCATCGCCTTTTTCTTCGTACCCGGGATGTAAATGGTAAGTGGAGCCTTACAAGCTGGGCCAACTTTACACTAAGCGGTACATCTGCAGCTCCCACCATTCTCATTAACAGTTTTACACCAAATACTATATGTGCCGGCAACAGTATAGATGTGGCTTTCCACGCCACGGGCAATTATGTAAATGGCAATATGTTTACCCTGCAACTGAGCGACAACAATGGCTTGTTTGGTACACCTGTAAACCTGGGCAATATTAGCAGCACAGTAAGCACTGTTATTAATGCAGTGGTGCCTGGCAGTACATCGCCCAATACCTATAAGCTACGGGTAGTAAGCAGCAATACTGCCGTAACCGGTGCCACAAGCGATAGCAGCATCGTTGTGTTGGGTGCTTCGCAAAGCTTTATGGACAGTACCATTTACCTTAATTGCTTTAACGATACCTATAACCTTACCAACCTGTACAATGTAAGCAATGGCGGGGTATGGAATACGCCCAACCCCACAGTGGCCATACCGGGCATGTACAAATATTTTGTAACAGCAGGTGGCGGCTGCAGCGATACCGCAGATATTACATTAAAACTGGAAGTGGCCACCTGGACCGGTGCATTAAACAACGACTGGCATGTACCCGGCAATTGGAACATAAGCAAAGTGCCTGGCTTGTTTACCCATGTAATTGTACCAACGGCTACGCCAAACCCTTGCATTATTAGCACCAGCGACGCCGTGGCGGCAAGTGTGCAGGCACGGGGTAATGGCAGTTTTCAGATTATCAATACACGCAAGCTGGTTATTAATGGGGTTTGCACGGTGCTGCCACCGAATTAAGAATTTTTCACACTAATTATTAATACTGCAAGTTGCAATCACTCCATTCAAAAAAGTCCCCAAGGGGGCTTTTTTTGTTGGGTATTGGAAAACAGAAGCTGGATTATATAATGTGGATATGCTGGCATAAATGCGTGTGGCCTTTAAAAAAACGGCTACATTTAGCACCTATGCCACTATCAAGAAACGAAATAAAAAAAAGGGCTGTAGCCTTTAGCAGAAAGTGGGAAAACGAAACCTGCAAAAATGCTGAGGCTAAATCTTTTTGGGATGGTCTTTTTAATGCCTCGCAACTTAAAGGCGACTATACATTTTACAACAGTCCATCGGTTTACTGGTAAAAATATTGGGGCCAAAACCGTGATTCGATATTTTTTTAAAAAAAATCTTCTACCATGCTTACACGCCGCTATTTCTTAAAAACCACTGGTGCCTTTGCCTTGGGTTCGGCATTGCTTCCATCATTCGCCGCTCCACGAAAAGCAACCAAAAACGCCGGTGTGCAACTTTATACTTTTCGCAGCGAAATGCTGGCCGATGCACGTGGTACTTTGAAAAAGATTGCAGCACTCGGTATTAAACAAATAGAATCAGCGAGAAGCGATAAAGGACATTATTATGGCCTTACCGCCAAAGAGATGAAGCAAGCCTGCAACGACCTCGGCATGACGCTTCGCAGTGGCCATGTGGCTTTAGATGGTAAATGGAAACAGACCATGGATGAGGCCGCCGAAAGTGGGCAGGAGTATTTGATTTGCTCAAGTCTCCCCACCAACGGGCAAACCGTAGAGAATTACAAAAAGGTGGCCGAGAGCTTTAACCAGGCAGGGGAGGAGTGTAAAAAATTGGGAATAAAATTTGGTTATCACAACCACGGCTATGAATACGAAAGCCAGGCCGGGCAAGTATTGTATGATGTTTTGCTGGATAATACCCAGGCTGATCTGGTGTACATGGAGCTGGACCTTGGCTGGGTAGTAATGGGGGGCAAAGACCCGCTGGATTATTTTAACAAGTACCCCGGCCGTTTTCCGCTCTGGCATTTAAAAGACATGGACTTGGTAAAAAAGCATAGCGTGGAATTTGGCAAGGGCAGCCTCAATATAAAGCAGATGCTAGCCCATAGCAAGCAGAGTGGTATGAAGTTCTTTTTTATAGAGCAGGAAGAATATGCCACAGGCCCTTTTGAAAGTATAGAAGAAAATATGGGCTACTTGGCAAAACTCAAGTATTAAACACAATGTTAGTTGACCTGAGAGAACAATCTAATTTTTTAATATGAATCAGGCATCAAAAAGCAGGGAGTTCTATGGGAAATATAATTTGGGGAAGTAAGGATTGCAATTTTGCAGGGTACAGAAAAAACGGTTAAAACCCATCATAACCCATGAAAAAAATCATCATCGCCTTGCTTATTGTTTCAACTTTTGCAATGGCACCATTTAAAAAAACCAAGGTCGTTTTCTTTGGCGATTCTATAACGCAGGCGGGTGTAAACAAGGGCGGCTATATAGACTGTATGCAAACGGGTATCAACCAAAAAAACCTACAGGAACAATACGAACTGGTAGGCGCAGGCGTAAGCGGTAACAAAATTTACGACCTCTATCTGCGCATGGAAGATGATGTGCTGGCTAAGCAACCCGATGTGGTGTTTATTTATGTGGGCGTAAACGATGTGTGGCACAAAGCCAGCAGTGGTACCGGCACCGATGCCGACAAGTTTGAACGGTTTTACAATGCAGTTGTAAAAAAATTACAGGATAAAAATATCCGCGTTATTCTTTGCACACCTGCCGCCATTGGCGAACGCACCGATAACAGCAACCAGCAAGATGGCGACCTCAACGCCTATTCGAACATTATACGCCGCATAGCGCAGCAAGAAAATTGCGAACTGGTGGACTTGCGCAAAATGCTGATTGCCTATAACTTCGAAAACAACAAAGAGAATAAAGAAAAAGGCATGCTCACCAACGACCGGGTACACCTTAACGATACTGGCAACCAATTTGTGGCCAATGCTATGCTGGCGGCATTACTATCAAAATGAACTGGAAGCGTTTTATAAAAAACTATTTCTTTGTGAAATGAACGATAAACAAACCACTTTTCAAAAAGCTGCCTACATGTTGGCGGAGCATAGTTTTACCGTAGTAAAACACGACAGTGAACGCCCTTGGGGCGGCTTTTATGTTATAGATGAAACACAGGCTGCCGCTTTTGCCGCCCATTATTTTCCCGAAGAAAATTTTGATGCACTAAAGATTACCGACAAGCTGAGCCCCAAAATTTTAATGGTGGCACCAGGCAAGCGGCTGAGCTGGCAGTACCACCATCGCCGGGCCGAAATTTGGAAATGCATTGGCGGTACCGCCGCGGTGGCCACTAGTGATAGCGACGAAGAAGCCCAACAACACATATTACAAGTAGGCGACACTATTAAGTTATATCAGGGCAAACGCCACCGCCTCATTGGCCTCGATGGCTGGGGCATTATAGCAGAAATATGGCAGCATACCGATGCCGCCAACCCAAGCGATGAAGATGATATTATCAGGCTGCAGGATGATTTTGGCAGGTAGGAAGCCGAATTATCAGGTTCAATCGAGAGATTAACTAATAGGCACCTCTAAAAACCTTCCATTTTCCCTCTTTTGGAGGGGGATTTAAAGGGGAGGCCAACAAAGAAAAGCTGGTTTTTAGAGGTGCCCTAATCATCAACGCTCAATTTTTAAACAAACAAATACGTGGGAATACGTAGTGTTTCTACTGGGTATTGGAAATTGAGCATTTGTCATTGAACATTTTATATCAGGCCTGTTTACGCACCTGCCTCCTAAGTCCACCAGCGTTTTACATCCCCTCTTTCTATAACATTGCATTTCATTTTCACTATTGCAAATTTGTTCGCCACCGGGGGCGCATATCATACCATGTGGGCATTCCTATTTTTTACGAGCTTGTTGCTGCTGGCCTACACCTATGTGGGTTATGGTATGATGATTGCGTTTTTTAACCTCTTTCGCAAAAACAGGATGGACTTAGGTTTTCCGGCCGAGTGGCCATCCGTTACCTTGGTGGTGGCCGCTTACAACGAGGCCGATTGTATAGAACAAAAAATCATTAACACCTTACAACTTGGTTACCCTGCGGGTAAGTTGCAACTGCTGATTATAAGCGATGGTAGTACCGATGGCACGGATGCATTGGTTGCAAAGCACAGCCAGGTACTACTACTGCACCAGCCTCAAAGGTTAGGCAAAACGGCTGCCCTCAACCGTGCCATGGCTTTTGTATCGTCGCCTATCGTGGTATTTTCCGATGCCAATGCCATGCTCAACAAAGAGGCCATACGGTTTATGGTAAGGCATTTTGAAGATGAACAAGTAGGCGGTGTGGCAGGGGAGAAAAAAATACTGGATGCAGGTTCTTCAGTGGGCAAAAGCGAAGGCGTGTACTGGCGGTACGAATCGCAGATGAAGCAACTGGATGCTGGCTTTAACACCGGCATAGGTGCGGCCGGCGAACTCTTTACCATGCGTACCCATCTCTACCAACCTTTACCCGAGAATATTTTATTGGATGATTTTGTGCAATCCATCCGCTTACCCCTAAATGGCCACAGGCTTGCGTATGAGCCGAATGCTTATGCCATTGAAGGTCCTTCACTTTCGTTTGCCGAAGAATGGAAGAGAAAGGTGCGCATTGCGGCAGGTGCCTGGCAAACAATGTTGCTGTATCCATCCTTGTTTGCCTTTTGGCAGCATCCGCTTATCAGCTTCCAGTTTATCAGCCGCAGGTTTTTCAGGTGGGTGGTATGCCCCGTGGCGTTGGTGGCACTTTTTATGAGCAACTATTTTTTGTGGCGGGGTGGTGGTAATTTTTATAGCATTTGCTGGTGGTTGCAGTTGGTGTTTTATGCGTTGTCGCTCATAGGTTGGCTGTACCAGTATAGCGGCCGAACGGGCTGGTGGTTGCTGCTGCCATTTTATTTTGTGTTTATCAATCTGGCCCAGCTTGCCGGTGCCATAGCCTGGTTTAGCGGTAGCCAAAAAGCAGCCTGGACAAAGGCGAAGCGGTTTAGGGTGTAAGCATCAGTGTTAAAAAGACAATTTAAGAATGAATTTTATGTACCATCTGCATTTTTTCATAGCAGCGACATTGGTTCCGTACCTACGGGATTCAGCAGTAATATAGATGGCATCATTTTCACCTCCACTCATACATCCACCGTCCAAGGCCTGCTGCTGTAGGGGCATTTCAAAAAAACGTTCAGCCCTTAACTGAAGCCAATTAGAATTATACTGCATTAGCTATTTGGATGATTTCGATTAGCGATTTTTGTTATTATTAAATGCGTGAACAAGTATAGCAAAAGGAATGTTTGATGAATTAATGGCGCTTTGCATAACCTATTTATCAACATCTATCTATGGCTAGTTCATCTAAACCAACCCCCGAAGAGAAACCAAAAGAGGCCTACGAAATCATGCATGAGCAAATCGAAACTGGATTGAAAGAATACAACCGTTCTGATTTGGGTCTGTTTTTATCTTCTCTATCGGCAGGTTTGGAAATAGGATTCAGTATTTTAATAATCGGAGTCATCCACACGCTTTTCCAAAATGAGTCAACCACCGGCCAATTAGCCGTTATGATGGCTTTGGTATATCCTATAGGTTACATTTTTGTCATTATCGGTAGGTCTGAGTTATTTACCGAACATACTACCCTGGCCACTCTACCTGTAATGAACGGGCAGGCTACCTTGAGTAGTTTAGCAAAACTCTGGCTCATTGTTTATGTGGGCAACCTGGCAGGTGGGTATATTTTCGGAGGTATTTCGTTGGTTTTTAATGACGAAATGCACCTGGTCGGAAAAGAGTTTTTTTATTTTGTATCCGAAAAGATGCTAAAATATAGTGTAGGTGCTACACTCATCAGTAGCATAATGGCAGGCTGGCTCATGGGAATGTTGTCGTGGCTGCTCACTTCAGCACAAGATACTTTTAGCCGGGTTGTTATGATATTTCTGGTAACTTTTTTAATAAGCATTGCCGGGCTGCACCATTGCATCGTGGGTTCCATAGAGGTGTTTATGGCTTTTTTTGGAGAAGCCAATAAAATAACATGGGTTGAGTTTCTAAAGTTTCAGGGATTGGCCACGCTGGGTAATATTATTGGTGGCGTGTTTTTGGTTGCTATAGTGAAGTATGCCCACAGCCGGCGGCACTAGTCTCTTCGTGATAGGGGGTTGCACGAATGATGGAACCGGGTTAAATGAATGTAATTGTCGTAATAGTGAAAATTTAAACCCATCTACTCTGCATATTACTATCCTTTAGCTGTTGCATGCCGACAACCCCTAACGGACCAAACACCCGGCCAGCCATATTTGTCTAATAGCGCTAATGCAGCGCTGAAGTATCTCATTTCGCTGCGCCGAAACGCCAGCGATTTATTGGTCAAGATGTCTGAATATTCTTTTCCCTCTATTAGTTGTTCAGGTGTGTCACCAGGGTTAACTTCAACTTTTAGTTTTTTGCGAAATCCTTTTCCTTCAATAGTTATATAAGCATACTAGTGTATGTCTGTGATTATTTTTCATAAGCCATGTCTTTAATATTTTGTCCTTACGCCGCATGAAAAATAGCTATGATAGATGTTAGGGTTAAGAGCAATCTCATCTAACTAGGTTTTAGAATTGTATTATTGATTATCGTCTGCTGGAAACCAATCAATAACAGTTCTGTCGCAGTCTGGTGCATTGGGGCAGCAAATAAACTCATCGCCAGTTTGGTCTTTGAATACTTTATAATCTCCAACATTTAAAACTGTGTCACAGTGTATGGATCATTTTTTGTCTGTCAATTTTGATGTATCCTTAAATGGATAATTGTCGTTAAGATATTTTTGCTATTCGTTAAATAGTAGCTCTTTCATAATGTTGGTAAACTAAAGTTTTATTAAAAGTGAGATGGCTAAAATACCCAAATTTAATATTGGCACGGTAATGATGATGCTTGAATTTTTTGCCTTTTGCCAAGCCCTTGAACCCCGGCTCTTGCCTACCGCACCTTGTATTCTGGAATCTTTGAACCCTTATGCGTTACATTTGTTGCGACAAAAAAGCAGACCTTGGTACAAGTAACAAACGAATTAATAGACCATTTGGCGCACCTGAGCATGTTGCGTTTTGATGGGGAGGAAAAGGAAGCTATCAGACAGGATTTGGAGAACATGATAAGCTTTGTAGAAAAATTGCAGGAAGTAGATACTACTGGCGTAGAACCGTTGCGCCACATGAGTTTTGAGATAAACAAACTCCGCAACGACGAAGTAAAAGGTTCGGTAGCAAGAGAGGAAGCTTTGAAAAATGCCGGCAACCACACTGATGAATTTTTTATGGTGCCTAAAGTGATTTCAAGGTAATGAGACTTAATCTTTTGTGTGGTTTGTAGAAACGGCATGCTGGCTTTATACTATAACCTGTAAAACTTTAGCCACCACCTATCACCCATCATATATCTCACATCAAAAAATCAAAAATGCAGGGCATCATCCACATAGAAGAAATCAGGAAAAGTTATTTTATGGGCAGCCAGGAACTGCAGGTGCTAAAAGGCATTTCGCTGGATATTTATAAAGAAGAGTATGTGGCACTAATGGGGCCCTCGGGCTCCGGCAAAAGCACTCTTATGAACATCATTGGCTGCCTGGATAGCCCCACCGGCGGTAAATATATACTCAACGAAAAAGATGTGAGCCGCATGGCCGACGACGACCTGGCCCAGGTGCGCAACCAGGAAATTGGGTTTGTGTTCCAGCAGTTTAACCTGCTGCCCCGGTTAACCGCTGCCGAAAATGTGGCCCTGCCATTGGTGTATGCGGGCTTTAGCAAAAAGCAACGCATAGAAAAAGCATTGGCCATGCTGGAAAGGGTTAGCCTTGCCGACCGCAGCCATCACAAGCCTAATGAGCTAAGCGGCGGCCAGTGCCAGCGTGTAGCTATTGCCAGAGCCTTGGTGAACGACCCTTCCATAATTCTCGCCGATGAACCCACGGGTAACCTCGATAGCAAAACCTCTGTAGAAATAATGGACATATTTAGTGCTATACAAGCCGCTGGCAACACCGTAGTACTGGTTACCCACGAAGAAGATATTGCCCGTTTTGCAAAACGCATTATCCGCCTGCGGGATGGGGTGGTGGAAAGTGATACCACTAAAGTGATGGAGGCTATTGCTCAATAGTCAAAAGACAGTCTGTGAAACTTTTTGAACCATCCATTTTTATTTTTGTAATAAAGTAGTGTCCTGATTAAAACGACCGGATGGGCTAATCAGCCAAAGAACAACCCCCAAAAACAATGTCCTTAAAAATATATACTAAGACAGGCGACCTCGGAAAAACCTCTTTGATTGGCGGTACCAAAGTACCCAAAAGCCATATACGCATAGAAACTTACGGCACGGTGGACGAACTTAATTCGCATACCGGTTTGCTTATAGATCAGTTGGCTGATGTGCCCACAAAGCAGATGCTGAAAGAAATACAAGATCGTTTGTTCACCATTGGTTCATCGCTGGCCTGCGACCCCGATAAGGAACCACTGATGAAAATACCCGACTTGAAAGAAGCCGACATTAACTTGCTGGAAAGGGAAATAGACCACATGAACGATGTGCTGCCACCGATGAAGTTTTTTGTATTGCCCGGCGGCCACGTAAGTGTAAGCCAGGCGCATGTGTGCCGTTGTGTATGCCGCCGGGCCGAACGCCTCTGTGTAAATATGAAGGAACACGACATTTTTGTGGACCCTCTCGTAATAAAATACCTCAACCGCCTTAGCGACTATTTATTTGTAGTGAGCCGTTACGCCGGCCATTTGCTGGGCGTGGCCGAAATAGCCTGGAAGCCCCGCCTGTAACCCTTTTTTGCTGTTTATTTAATGTAACTACCGCAACGGGCTTTACCGTTAGCTGCCTGAAATGGCGTGATGCCCCGGGCACAAGACATAACAAATGAAACTGTAAGGGTGATCAATATAACCTGCAACAATTTTTTCATGGTACTACATTATGTGTGGTGGGAGGCACGGTTATAACTGAAACGACTGTTTGTACCTTTTTGGTATAAACATAATTTTCAGAGCTCCTTACGTAATGCATTAAAACTGTTTTTGTGCGCAGTTTGAGATGCTTCATAGTAGCACAAAGATGAACGGAGCGTCGCCACTAAAGTTTAATCAGGGAAAGGTTTTTGCTGACCTCAAACACAATAACCGGGGCAGGGATAAAAAAATCCACGCAGTGGAAATTGGGAGGTGTAAGGAGTTCTGATGCTACGAGCGTCCTGAACTTTAATAAATAAAATGGCCACGAAAATGAAAATCATCATTCGTGGCCATTCTCCGCAATAGTGCGGGGGAAGTGTGCCCGTTTGCGGCTAAAAAACTTATAACCTGATCTCCTCACCATGTACATCAAAAAACCGGTACTCGGTTAAATGATAGTTTGTATTGCCGTTTAAAGGCATCCATTTTTTATAATGCCATGCCCATTTCATTTGCTTGCTGGGCCAGCCCTTGCGCAGGTAGGCTTCTACTATAGGGTGTACAGAAAGTGATATTTTCTTATGCCCGTGATCCATGAGGTATTTAAGATTTTTGGATATCTCATCTTCCAGCACTAAACTCGATGAAATTTTACCCGTGCCATCGCAACTGGAGCATACTTCTTCGGTCTTAATGTTCATCTCCGGCTTCATCCGTTGGCGGGTAATTTGCATGAGGCCAAATTTGGAGATGGGCAAAATAGAATGGCGGGCACGGTCGCTCAGCATCATATCGTCCATGGCCTCGGCTAGTTTGCGGCGGTTGTCGGGTAATTTCATGTCAATAAAATCCACCACTATAATGCCGCCGAGGTCGCGTAAACGAAGCTGCCTTGCAATCTCTTCGGCCGCTTCAAGATTGGTTTGCAGGGTATTCTCTTCCTGATTGGTGTTAGTGTTTTTATAGCCGCTATTTACGTCTATTACGTGGAGCGCCTCGGTATGCTCTATTATCAGGTAGGCTCCACTGGGCAGGTTAACTGTTTTACCAAAACTTGCTTTCACTTGTTTGGTTATACCAAAGCTGTCGAATATGGGCGACCCGTTATTGTAATAAGAGACAATTTCTTCCTTTTCAGGAGCAATTTTTTGGATATAGGTTTTGGCTACGTTAAAAATGTTCTTATCATTTATAACGATGCGGTTAAAATCTGCATTGAGTAAATCCCGCAGCATGGATGTGGTCTTGTCCTGTTCGCCTAAAATTTTACAAGGTGCTTCCACGCCATGCATGTTGCGCATGATGGTATCCCATTTATCGCTCAGTTGCAGCAGGTCTTCATGCAGTTCAGCAGTATTTTTTCCTTCGGCTGCGGTACGCACTATTACCCCAAAGTTTTTTGGTTTAAATGCATCAACAATTTTTTGCAAACGCTTTCTTTCTTCACTGCTGTGTATTTTTTTGCTTACAGCTATAACATTGTTAAAGGGTGTAACCACCACAAAACGGCCTGGCAAACTGAGTTCGCAACTAAGCCTCGGCCCCTTGCTGGCAATTGGTTCTTTTAGTATCTGAACGAGTACATTGGGTTTGCCGTTCATTACCTCGTTTATCTTACCCGTTTTTACTATTTCGGGCTCTACCGTAAATTTTTGAAAATCGAATGGTTCACCATCTTTTGGCTGCTGCATGCACATGCTGGTGAATTTGAGCAGACTTTTAGCGTAAGGGCTAAGATCGGTGTAGTGCAAAAAGCCGTCTTTTTCAAACCCAACCTCTACAAAAGCGGCGTTCATGCCGGGCATTAGTTTTCGCACCTTGCCCAAATAGAGGTCACCCACGCCAAAGCCACTATTGGCTATGTCGTGGTGAAGTTCTACCAGTTTTTTTTCTTCAAGTAAAGCAATCTCCACTCCCAAAGGTGTGGCATTGATAATAAGTTCCTTATTCACGTTCTATCTCAATTGCAGAAGTGATTGTAAAATAGTTGCCTGTTGTTTACCGCCGACGATAATTTTTGGGGATAGTATGTACAGCGGTACATGGGGATACAACGGCATAACAACCTCATTACAAAAAAAACGCCGGATTGCACCTGTAACACAACCCGGCAGTATATGCAATGAAAATCCGCAACAGCGGCTTTATTTTTTTCCTTTTTTATGACGGTTCTTTCTTAAACGTTTCTTCCGTTTGTGCGTAGCTATTTTATGACGCTTCCTTTTTTTACCACAAGGCATGTTCTGAGTATTTTATTGTTATGAAATAATGTGTTTTTAGTCGGGTAGTTGATTTGTTGATTGGTTCGTGAATCTATAATGCTTCACAGTTACTATTAAACCAATCAACTACTTACCCAGTTCTTTTATCCGCTTCGCCAATTCGGCCTTCATCTCTGGTATATCGCTCTTGTTCATAATGACCGTGTACCATTTAACAGCGTTCGGCTTATTGCCGAGATTTTCATAGGTTTCGGCCAATTTAAAAAGCACTTCAATATTGTCAGGTTCTGCGGCTGCTACTTTTTCAAATCGAAGCACTGCTTTATCTAGCTGCCCGCTTATTATACCACCTACTCCCAGCATACGTTGGGCAAAAATATTGGTGCTGTCTTTCGTTATCACCTTCATTATCTCACTTATACCAGTCATAGGGCTATCTCCCTTTCCTTTGGATGCTCCATAAATGTAGCACCCGCCCAACCCAACCGCAGTAGAGTCGTTAGCTGTATTTATATCCAAAGCTTGTTCAAATAGCTCCCGGCCCTCATTGGCCAGAAACACTCTTTCTGCGGGTATCTCTGCAAAAGGCAGATACCTTAAAATTGAGTGGGCGGCAAATGTGAGGCTTTTTTCTGAATTTTCCAATGCTGCCGCCAATTTGAGGTAATGAAAATATGCGATGGGGTTATCGGCCACATTGCGCCAGTAGGCAGCCTGCTGTTTATAAGCTTTTATCTGCTGATCTTTTACATCGCCTCTTTTTACTACATTATCAAGCGTAGCTAATAATTGTTGCCCACTGTCTGTTTGCTGTTTGGTAGCATCTTCCAGGTA
>Ga0105048_10013179_pt1 | contig 12929 bp, 10 predicted proteins | sample MAT05_FD_78382 | JGI IMG/M metagenome (GOLD analysis project Ga0105048, IMG submission 78382) | Freshwater microbial communities from Lake Fryxell liftoff mats and glacier meltwater in Antarctica - MAT-05 | ecosystem: Environmental > Aquatic > Freshwater > Ice > Liftoff microbial mat | place...
TACGTACCCTTGCTTGCGCTGCGGGCTCCCGGCAGGACGAATCAACATTGACCGTGAGCAGTATAACGCGCGAAGTGGAGATCCCTCCCTTACGGTCGGGGCTCGTAATACTCGACGCAGCCACGAAATGTGTCAGGTCAATCCGCTGAGCGAGCACAACGTCAACGCTTTCACTCGGCTTCTCATCGAAAACTTCGAATGAATCATTCTCAGCCGCGAGTGGTATAGTCGTTCATTCGGTCGGGACGGCGGCTAACCCCGAATGATCTTCGCCATGCACTCGGCCAGCTTCTCGGGTGTGCAGACCAGTACGTCCATACCCGCTTTGCGGAGTTTGCCGGCCGTTGCCTTGTTGTACGCGGGTCGGGCATCGTACCCGAGCGCTCCCAGGCCGACCAGGCGGATGCCCGAATCGAACATCGTTTTAGTCTGGCGCACGAGGTCGCGATCGTCCCGGCCTTCGTAAAAGTCGGTGATGAGCACAACTATGCTCCGTCGGGGCTCGCGTGCCAGTTGCTGGCTGTACTGCATCGCTTTGGTGATGTCGGTACCGCCGCCCAGTTGAATCGACAGCAGCACATCGACCGGCTGGCCCACCTGGCCCGATAGATCGACGACTTCGGTATCGAACAATACGAGAGACGTGCGGACCGCGGGCAACTCGGCAAAGATCGAGGCCATGATGGCGGAGAAGATGGCCGAGTCGAGCATCGACCCCGATTGATCGACGGTGACGATGACCTGCCAAGGCCGTTTCTTGCGCTCAGCGGCGTGGAAGAAGAGTTGATCGACCAGCAGCCGTCCGCTCTTGCTGTCGTAGTTCTGCAGGTTCCGCCGCAGCGTCGTCTTCATGTCGAGATTGCGGAACACCCGCCGGGGCGAGTGACGGTCGCGGCGGATCGCGCCTGTGATCGCCTGCCCGACCTGTACCTGCATCTTCTGCTTGAGTTCCTGCACGACCTTATCGATGATCTTGCGAGCCAGCAGGCGGGTCTTGGGGTTCAGCAGGTCCTTGTGCGTCAGCAGTATCTTGACCAGTTCGAGGTTCGCTTCCACCTTCTCGAGCAACTCCGGTTGTTCGAGCAGTTCGCGGAAGCCCCGGCGGTTGACCAGTTCCTTCTCGAGTACCTCCTTGACCGGGTGCGGGAACAGCTCGGCCACCTGATCGACCCACTCGGGCACAGTCAATTGCGGTCCGCCGCTGCCGCCCTGCCGATCTTTTGACTGCCCTGCTTTGCCGCCCGGTTCGAACAGGAAACCGACCAGGCGTTCGACGCGGGCGCTCTCGGCATCGCCTTCGCAGGTGATGGCATGATTCTCGGCGGTCTGGCCGAGCACGAGCCGCCATCGCGCCAGCTGATGCTTTTCTTCGCCGTTCATCGGAACTCCCAGTGCTTCATGATCCGGGCTACCTGCCGGTCGATGTCCACCATCAGCGCGGCGGCGGCGACCGACACGGTCAATTCTCGTAGCGATTCGCGTTCGGCCAAGCCGTAGCGCTCGGCCACGAGGCCGGCCAGCGAGTCGCGCTGGCCTTCGTGCAACCGCTCGAACGCCGCCCGCAAGCGTGGCAGCATCATCAGGAACGGCTCCCACTCGGCGGCCTTCAGCAGTTCGTCGATGGCTGCAATCAGCGCGTCGGCCCCGAGCATGATCGACGTGCGCGAGACGGCCATGACACCATCGACCAGATCGCCGGCGGTGACCATGTGCTCGGCCGGTGAGCGAGCAAGGGCCGAGATCTCGGCCGCCAGAAGGCCGGCGTCGATCTCGCGCAACTCGGCCAGCATGCCGAGGAACACGCCGCGTAAGAACGGCACCTGCGTCAGCCCCGCGGCTTTGTGCAGTTGAGCGGTAAACAACAGCCGATCAAGCCCCTGACGGTCCCCCTTCAGCATGACGTCGGCCAGACCGAGCAGGGCGCGAACGACTTCCGCCTGCTGGTCGTCGGGCGCGTTGACGACGTCGAGCATTGCGAAGCAGGCCCGGTCGTAGCAGCGAACTATCAGCGTCTCAAGAGTATCCCGCCGCAGATTGCGGAACGCGGCATAGCGATCGAGCACGCTCAAACTGGCCAGTGCATCGGTGAGCGAGGCAAAGCGGCTGTCGGCATCGATGGCGGCTCCGCAGGCGGTCCGGGCTTCGTTCACCAAGTCGGGAAGGGCCATGTCGATCGCCTGCACCAGCCGTCGGCACGTGTTGCCGGCATGCAGGTCGTCCTCGGCCAGTTGCTCGCGTAACTTCGCGAGTGCCGCCGTTTCAACGGTATCGCCGTACAGATTGAGTTCGACGAGTTCCGCCTCGACCTTCGGGTTCCACTTGAGGGCCCACTTCTCGCGGAAGAGGGTGCCGGTGGCAAAGTCGCCGGTGGGGGCTTCCGCCAGTTCGGCGAACGGGATGCCGAGAAAGCGGAGGCGGTGCAGGAAGATCGATTTCTCGTTGGCGTCTTCCTGGCGCTTGTCGAGCACGACCGCCAGGCGTTTCTCCCGGCTCATGACTTCTTCGAGTTTCAGGCGTTCGATCTGCCGATGAAAGTCGTCGATGATCGGCAGTTGACCGAGGGCCGGGGTCACCTTGCCGAGTTGGGAACCGATATCGACGGCATCGATTGCTTTCTGCAGGTGTCGGCCTTCTTCGCGCGGGTCGCCTTTGCAGCAGCAGGTGATGAGGGCATCGTGAATATCATCGAGCACGGGCAGCGGCCGGCCGCGCAGCCGGGCCAGCATGCCGGCATGCTGGCAGACGGCGATGGCATCCGCGGACGAAAGGGCCTCGCCGTCGAGCCGGCCCTGCTTCAGCACGGCAATGACGTGTTCGATGAGCAGGTCGCCGGGTCGGCCTGCGCGGGTCGCTTCCCAGAGATGCTGGTAAAACCGCGGGGCCCGGTTGCCCGCGCCGTAGCCCGCCAGTTGCGAGACGCGGAAGTACGAATAAGGAACCACGGTGGTGTACACCGTACCCGCGGGCGGCTCGGGCGGCGGTTGAACGTCGTCGCGATCGAGAAACAGGTGAAAGCCGCCGCAGACGACGAAGGCCTGGCCGGGCTTCAGCTTGTCTGCCTTCATGGTGCTGCGAATCGTGTGCAGCATGTGGCGTTCGCGTTCGCGGGTGCCATCGCCGTCGATGCGTTCGGCAGTTGTCGTCAGGCGGGCGGCACAGCAAAAGGTCGCCATCTCGCGGCGGTAGGCTTCCGCGTCGTCGCCGAAGTCGCGCACTTCGAACAGAGTATCCCACGCTTCATCCCACGAGCGGTACCCCGCCGCGGCGGCGAGTTGCTTGTAGAAGCTGCTCTCAACAATAATCTCCGCCGCTCGCGGCGTCGCCCTAGGTTCCTTACCCGATCCTTCAATCAGAGCGTGATGCGGCAAATCGATGAACACCACCCGGGCCCCGACCTCCTGCGCCGTCTTGATAGCTAGGTACTCCGGCGAGTACGCCAGCAGCGGATACCAGCAGGAAAACCGGGCCGGGATATGGGCGGCCGGGCTGGCGATGCCCGCAAGACCCAGCACGTTGTCGTCATCGCGGTACGACGAGTAGATGGCGATGGGCGGCTTGGTCTTCGCATCGAGAAGATGCGGCAGCAGGTGATTGGCCTCGGCAGGCCCCTCGATGAACACGACGCGCGGCCGGCGCGCGCGAATGGCCGACTCGACGTACCGCGCCGCCGCCGGCGAATGATGCCGCACCGGGAACCAGTACAGGTCGTCCGCCAGTACGGCATCGACCTGCGAACGAACGGCGGCATCGGTCAGATGGATCATGATGAGCGTGTCGTTAGCGAGCATCCCGCAGGGATGACGGTTGCCCGGGAATGAGTTGCCGAAAGCGCTCCGCTGCGGAAACCCTCCGCGTCGCGACTTCACACGATTACCCGATCGCCCCCAGCAGGGCTTCCTGAAACTCTTTCCAGTTCTTGTCCTTTAGCGCCCGCTTCTTGGCGACGATGACGGCATACTCCTTCAACGCGGCCAAGTCTTCCGCGTTTTCCTTCACGACCGAGCCGATGAGGTTGCGGGCGATGTCGCCCCCGCCGACGGTGCCGCTGCCGAAGTAGCGGGCGTATAAGGCGGCATCGAGTGCCACGCTTATCGCTTCCGCCGTGGAAAGGGTGGTGGAGGGTTTCTTCAGACTTACTCCATCGCCAGTCTTGCCATCGCGAATCTCGCGGAACACGGTGGCCAGCAGGTCGATGATCGGCGGGGCGATCCGTGTCGGCAGGTCGTAGCGTTCGAGCAACTCGGCTGAGCGCTGCTGCACGATCTGCACTTCCGTCTTCTGGTCGGCGACGATCGGAATAAAGACGTAGTTGAAGCGTCGCTTCAACGCGGCCGACAGTTCGTTGACCCCCTGATCGCGCGTGTTCGCGGTGGCGATGACGTTGAAGCCGGGCTTCGCCCAGACCATGTTGGCATCGGGCAACTCGGGCACGGCAATCGCTTTATCCGAGAGGATGGAAACCAGTGCATCCTGAACATCGGGCACGCAGCGCGTGATTTCCTCGAAGCGCAGCAGACCGCCGCGGCGCATGGCCACCATCGTGGGCGACGGGATCAGATTGCCGGGCTGCGGTCCCTCGGCAATCACACGGGCGATGTTCCACGAATATTTGACGTGCTCTTCGGTGGTGCCCGCGGTTCCCTGTATCGTCAGCGTCGAATTGCCTGTAATGGCCGCGGCCAGGTGTTCGCTCAGCCAGCTTTTCCCGGTGCCCGGTTCGCCGACGAGCAGCAGTGCCCGTTCGGAAGCCAGCGAGACGATGGCGCGTTCGACGATCGAATCGTCGCCGAAGAACTTGCGCGTAATCGGCACCTCGACCGACTTGCCGTCGAACTTCGCCTTGAGCGATTTACCGCCCGTGACGTAGTGCAGCACCGCCCGCGGCGACAACTTCCACGGCCCGGGGGGAGTATCGGGATCGTTCTGCCGCAGAGCTTCCAGCTGGTCCGCGTAGCGCACCTCCGCCGGCTCACGCAGCACATCGGCCGAGACGGGGGCGGATTCCTTCTTCGCCATGGGGGCTCCTAAAACTTCATCGCTTTCAGCAAACTCTTGCGGTCGGACATCTGACCGGACAGCTGAATGTACGAAGGCGGCTTGCCGATTTCGAACAGGGCGAGCGGCTGCACGATCAGCCGGCCTATTTCGTAGTGCATCAACCCGTACAACGGCGGCGGCGGATTTGCTTTAATCAGGTTTTCGAACACCGCCTTCAGCGCAGCCCCATCACTGCCGCGTGGCACCACGGCATCCCATTCGATGCCACGCCAGGTAAGCGGATACGCCAGCGGGCCCGACTCATCGCGCTCGACGGCGGCGCTCACGCGGTAGTCGGTCAGCACGATCTCTTCCTGCAACTCGACTTCCAGATCGAGCGGTCCGGCCCGATGAGCACGTACCCGTGCCAGGGCGGTGGCGGGCGTCCACTCGAGATAGCGCTGCCAATCGGCAAACGGTTGCCCGGCCACAACGGTGCTGCTTTCGGTCAGGCTGATGCGCCCCAGCCCGGCGCCATCGGTTGACACGTTCGCGCGGGTGATGCTTACCGTCGCTGCGTGCAGGAACACCGCGGCCACGAACTTCTGCTTCTGCGGCAGTTGAAGATACGTCTCGGCCGGCAGATCACTGCCGGGCTTCACCGGGAAGATACACGACCAGACGAACGGTCGGCCGTCACCCACGCTCCGCAGTCGAAACTCGAACGCGCAGAACGAGGACGAGACTTTCTTGCCGACGCCCAGCACCACCACTTCCAGTTGGTCGACCGGTTGCCCGGGCACGTTGCCGAGGATGCGCTCGCGCCCGGCCGCGTCGGCCGAGCGCAATGCCTGAGCCAATAGCCAGGCGCGATTGAGGAAGAAGAACAGCCGCTTGCGGGCGAACTCCGGCTCGTGCCGGACGAAGCGGCCCAACTCTTCCTGAGCGACCCGCAACGTCGAGCCGAGTCGCAGGAAGCCGTGCCGGGACGATTCCTGAAACGAAACTCCCAGCGCCTGCAACGTGGCCGGGGAAGCGGTCGTCAGGCCCCCCAGCAGCAGTTCCTCGATGGTTCGCACCAGTTCATCGAGCAGGGTGTCGGCATTCATATGTCGATCCCGCTCGACAGTGACGCATCAACGACACGCAATGTCAGAATTCGTTCGAAGACGCGCAAGCTCGCCTGCGTGCGCAGCAGAGCCGCTGCCGCGGAGTGCTCACCCGACTTCGCCCCGGCGATGACTTCGCCGATGAGGTCCGCCAGGTGGTCGGCACCGACGCGGGCGAACTCGTCGTGCAGGACCGCGAGCGCGGCCAGGTGCTCCCGCCCCGCCGAACGCAGGCCGCGTGCGGCCAGGTCTTCGAGCGCCGATTGCAGGCGAGCGACCGTCTGCACGATTTCTTCCATCTCATGCATCGGGGCTCACAGGGCGTAATAATCTTCGGGGATGGTTTCGGTGGGCCGCCAATCGACCTCGCCGGCCTCGGCCCCTTTGTAACGCAACAGTGTCTCGCTCATCAATTCTTTGTCGATGGCGGGCTTATGGGCATGGCTGGCATTGATCCAGTTATCGACCGTGGCCGGGTCGAGATCGCCCGCCCGGGTCAGGCCGATGACCAGTACCAGCAAATGTTTGCACAGGGCCCCCTGCAAGCCGCCGCACGGCAGCAGGTTCTGGGTGCAGCAACTGAACTTGCCATCGGAAGCAAGCCGGCATGAGTAGACGAGTTCACGATTGGTCTGACTCTTGACGACGCCGACGAGCGAATCGTCTTTGACTTCGGCAAACAATTGGAACCGCTCTGCCTTCAGCATTGAGGTGGCTTTCTTGAGCTTGGCCGGTAACACCTTGTCGCCGAGCCCCTCAACAAATTTCCCGAAACTGATTGCCCCGGCTTTGTGCGCCTTGGGCGCCGCTTGAGTGATGGCCGGGTTGGGGCCAACGCCTTTCCAGATCAGGCCATCAGGAATGGTAAAACCGGCCGGGAACTGGGTTTTGTGGTCGTAGGTGCAACGCTCAAAGGCAGCGGTACCGAAGATGGCCGTGGCGAAGTCGGCACTTCGCAGGTCGCAGTCGCTGAACTTCGCTCCGGACAGATCGGCATCGCTGAATCTTGCATTCCGACAATAGCAGGACGCGAATACGACGTTCCACAACAATGATTTACAGAAGATGGTTTTGCTCAAGTTCGATGCATCGACAATCGCCCCCGAGAGATCGGCGCGTTCGAGCGAAGCACCCTCAAGGTTCACATGCCGCAACCGGGCATCCTTGAGTTCGGCCGATTCCAATGTCGCGTGTGGCAACTGAATCATTTCGAGATCAGCGTTCGCCAGGCGGGCTCGCGACCAGTCTGCTTTAGTCCGGGGATTAATTAAAGCGCGTTCCTGGATCGGTCGTGCGTTCCACTTCTTGATGCCGCGTGCGCCGCCGAGCAGTTCGTTCAGCAATTCTTCGGGAGTTGCCTGCGTCTCAGCCATTGCCGCTGCCTTCCGCCGAAACTGAGTTGATCCGTTAGCCGCGACCCGGAGGCTTTGCGGAGGGGAGCGCGTTTCGCGCGACACAGCGCTCCCCTCCGCAAAGCCTCCGGGTCGCGGCTAACAATATTCCTCATTCCGGACCGTGAGAGGTATAAGAGAATGAGAAATCTAGCATATCCCCAGCAATACTGCGAACTCGGTAGTTTTTCTTGAATTCAAAGCAGCCGAATTCACCCCGGCGGCTTCAGTTGTCCGACCTCCGGTAGATCCTTCAGCGTGTTCAAGCCGAATATCTGCAGGAACTTCTTTGTAGTCCCGTAGAGGACCGGTCGGCCGAGGGAGTCGTGCCGGCCGGCGATTTTCACCAGGCCCTTTTCCATCAACTGGCTGAGCAGGTCGCCGCACTGCACGCCGCGGATGTTCTCGACGGCGGCCCGCATGATCGGCTGGCGATAGGCGACGATGGCCAGCGTTTCCAGAGCGGCGGGCGACAGGCGAACTTCGCTGGTGGTCCGGCGCAGGCGGTTGAGCCAGACGTGATAGGCGGGTCGCGTGAACAGTTGGTAGCCGCCGGCTATTTCTTCGAGTTGAAAGGCGGTGCCGTCGGCATCGTACAGGTGCCTGAGCTTATCGAGCAACGTGCGCGCTTCCGTGGCGTCGGCCAGGTCGGCCACGCTGGCGATCTTGCGGGCGGGCAACGGTTCATCGGCCAGCAGCAATACCGCTTCGACGCGGGCCAGGCGGGCATCGCGCGCCTGCGGATCGACGGGCCCGGTATCGACGGCGTCGTCACCGGGCCGATACAGATCGGGCAGGCGGTGGTTCGGCGGATAGCAGTCACGGCGATGGCCAAACCAACGCTGCGGGGCCAGGGTGTTGCGCATTGTCCGATTCCTTTCAACGGATAGAGTATTCGAAACATCGTCCGCGAGGATTCTTGTGAAGGAACTGTTCCACTTCCTGCCGACTCCCTGGGATGGCTTCGCCTATGGCATTGTCGTGGCGGGAGTGCTGCTCGGTTTCATTGCCACCTCGGCACTCTTTTTCATCTGGCTCGAACGCAAAGTCTCCGCGTGGATTCAGGATCGCATGGGGCCCACGCGCACGGGCGGTCGTTTCGGCTGGGCGCAGACTATTGCCGACGGCATCAAGCTGCTGGCCAAGGAAGACACGATCCCGACCGGGGCCGACCGCTTCCTGTTTCGGCTTGCACCCTACCTGGCGTTTTGTGCGTCGTTCGTCGCGTTCCTGGTGCTGCCGTTCGGCAAAGGGGTGGTCGGCTACGAATCGCAGGCGGCCGTGTTCTTCATGCTGGCAGTGCTGTCGAGCGAAGTGTTCGGCGTAATCCTGGCCGGCTGGGCGTCGGCCAGCAAGTGGTCGCTGTTCGGCGGCATGCGCGAGGCGGCCCAGGTTGTCAGCTACGAAGTGCCGCGAGCGATCTGCGTGTTGATTCCCGTCGTTCTGGCCGGCACGCTCAACCTGACGACGATCGCGACATTGCAGCAGGGTTACTTCTGGAATTGGAACCTGTTTCACGACCCGTTCACGTTCGGGGCGTTCTGGATTTTCTTCATCTGTGCCACCGCCAGTTGCAAGCGGGCCCCGTTCGACCTCGCGGAAGCGGAAAGCGAACTCGTGGCCGGTTTCCACACGGAGTACAGCGGCCTGCGCTGGTCGTTCTTCTTCATGGCGGAATATGCCAGCATGTTCGCGGTCAGTGCCCTGGCGTCCCTGCTGTTTCTGGGCGGTTGGCACACGGGGTTATTGCCGTTCGAGCCGAGCGAATCGTGGGGCGTGGTCGGGCATCTGCTGAATGCCTTTGTCGTTGTGATGAAAGGCTACATGCTGGTGACGGTGATGATGTGGGTGCGCTGGTCGCTACCACGGCTGCGCATCGATCAAGTGATGATGACCTGCCTGAAGTATTTCCTGCCGATCGCCTGCGTGCTGCTCCTGGGCGTTTGCCTCTGGCAACTGACGGTGCCGGCCGCCGTGGGAGCGATCTGGAAGTTCACGGCGGCGTTCGGCAGCGTGGCCTTCGTTCTGTATGTGATGGTGAAGGTCATGACCCGCCCGCTGTCGGCCCCGCGAGGTACTCTGCCGGGTGCATGGGCGGGCGAAGCGACACCGCTGATGCGGGCCACGCGAGATTGATTACGAACAATCGTCCATCTCTTCGGGATGGTTGCTCACGGCGTTTTTCTTCTTTCCCGATCGTCACATCTTGCCATGCTTAACTCGTTTTCGAAACCGCGTTGACCGCTGCAAAGCGCGGGAAGCGAGGCGAACGGGGAGATTCGGGCGGTTTTCTGCGGCTTCAGCATATTTGCACATCCTCAAGCTGACGAAGAGAAATGGCAGAGTTCAACCTCCTGAAGTTCTCTCCAGGAGTAGGAATCTCAATATTGCGGCATGGCACGGGCAGGTGAACTCGATTGGCGAGTTCCCGCCAGACCGACGGCATCGGACCCGCGCCACCGAGTTCCTAACGGAGGTGAGTGATCGTGAATGCAGCATTGTTCATGCTGACTTCGGCCTTTGTGGCTGGCGCTGACCCGGCCCCGGCCGCGCCTGTTGCCCCGGCCCCGGCTGTGGTTTCGACAGGTTCCTCGTGCGGCGGTGGCTGCGGCACCGTCTGCGACGAAGGCTGCGGCAAACATCGCATCGGGCTGTGGAGCCGGCTGAAGGCCCGCTTCAGCAAGCATTCGTCCTGCGGCTGCGAAGCGGCCCCGGCCTGCGAGCCCGCCTGCAAGGCCGAGCCGGTTTGCAAGAAGGCGCCGATCGTCCACTGCAAGCCGGCCCCGGTTTGCAAGGCCGAGCCGGTCTGCAAGGCGGCCCCGACCTGTGGCGGCTGTGCCTCGGCGTGCGACAGCGGTTGTGGCCACGTCGGCCTGTGGAGCCGCGTGAAGGGTAAGTTCGGCAAGCACGGCAGCGCTTCGTGCGACACTTGCGACAGCGGCTGCGCTTCGACGGTGGCCGCTCCGGCCATGTCCGACCCGGTTCCCGCGCCCAAGGAACTGCCCAAGAAGGAAATGCCGAAAGATCTGCCGAAGGGTGGCGTAACCAACCTGAACCTCGAACCGATCCTCACCCCGGTGGCCGCTCCGAAGCAGGCCATTGAAATCAACAGCCCGGCCAACCCGTTCTAATCGAACGACAGTCGGGCAATGAGCACGGGGAGCGGTCAATCGCGCGATTGACCGCTCCCCGTGTCTTTTTGAGTTACATATCGTGCGACGCCGCCAGCGGCTATTCGGCGTACACTTTCGTCGGTTCCACTTTGACGACCGGTTCAACCAGGCTGGCGGACGTCAGTGACGCTTTGAAGCGGGCGTCGCCCTTCGACTCGGCGGTGACCGTGATCTTGAACACCACATCCGCCCGCGGCGATAGCTTCGGCAGCGACTGGAACACCAGGTCGTTGCCGATCAGTTCGTACTTCAACGGCGCGGTGACCGACTTCAACTTGAGTTGGGCGGGAATGCTGCACACCAGCTTCACGTCGGTCTCGGCCTTGGAGCCGGTGTTGGTGATCTTGATCTCGTAGGCGGTTTCTCCGCCGACTTCGACCGGGTCTTCCACATCCACCAGTTCCATCAGGATGGCCGACAGGCCTTCGACGGCGGTCTTCAGTTCCTGCTCGGCCTTCATGCCGCGTGAAGCATGCGCGGTTACTTTGTGGGTAAATTCGCCCTGCTCGATGGCCATCAGCTCGCATTTCACTTCCTTCGACTGACCCGCCTGCAGTTCGCCGACGAACCACTTGATCGTGTGAGAGACTTCGTCGTGCTGACCGCCCAGGTCGGCGGTCACGAACTTGAAGCCGGCCGGCACCTGCTGCGTCACGAACACGTTCGACGCGGCCGCATCGCCGGGGTTGGTCACGCGCACCGTGTAGACCGCCTTGCGATCGAGGTAGCGCAGCTTCGGGCCGACGACCGTGAGATCGAGTCGCGGCTGCACGACGTTGATGGTGGCGACATCGCGGGCCTTCAGGCCGCCATCGGCCTCGGCGAGCAGATCGCATTTTTGGGCGCCGGGCGTCTTGCTGATGCACGGCACCGTCAGGTTGCGAGAGTCACCGGGGGCCAGTGTGCCCAGGTCGTAGCTGAGCGTGTTGCCGCGGATCGTCTCCAGGCCTTCACCCAGCGAGGCGGTGATCTTCAACTGCTCGACCGGGTGGTCGCCGGTGTTAGTGACCGACATCACCACGTTGACGGGTTCGCCGACGACGACCTTATCCGGCACGGCCATCTTGACCGCCAGCTTCGGCTCGCGAACGCGCACCTTCATGACCGACGAACCGGTGAAGGTGACCCACGCCTGGCACGACATATCGCCGCGGTGGGGTGTGTTCATGCGGATCGTCAGCTTGCGTTCCTGCTTGGCGAGCAGGTTGCCGAGTTCCCAGAGCAATACGCCGTCGGCCCCCTCGGCCTTCGGTTCGGTGGAGACGACGGTGGCTTCGCCGGGCACTCGTGCCTGCACAATGACTTTCTGAACCGGAATCGTCGATGTGTTGCGGATCAGCAGGATGTAGTCGCCCGTATGGCCGACCTTGACGGCGGCGGGCCCCGTCCACTCCATGCTGATGGCCGGCTGCGTGGACGCATGTGCCGATTCGGTGCGGAGCGGCGTCTCGGCACGGGGCATCTCCGACTCGGCTTGGGGCGGCTTCAGATTGGAAAGTTCCGGCTTGGGCAGTTCATCGGGCAAGCGGATCGGTTGCGCCACCAAACGTGACGGCCCGCGTTGCGCTTCATCGGGCGACAAAATCAGCGGGGCGTTATCCTTCGCCGGATTAATAACCGGCGGAATAACGATCGGATCTTCGTCCGGAATCTGGGCGGGAGCGCGTTCGATAATCTTGCGCGTCACGCTTGACCTGCCGACGGGCGTCGGGTTGTACGGCTGAGCAGTGCCCCACGTTACCCAGCCGAGCAGGCCCAGTGACAGGATGACCAGCCCGCCGAACAGTTGCTTCTTCCGCATCACGAGTACTCCGACCGAGGGCCCGGTATTTCACGCAGAATCAGCCAAATAGCCGGAGGGGGCCAACTGTGTCAAGGCGAAGAAAAGATGGCGGAGTTGTCGTAAGTGTTGACGAAGCGAGTTGCCGGCAGCCATGAAAAACCAGCCACAGATGAAATCAGGATGAATAAGGGATATGGCGCTTCGCATAAGTAAGTGGAGCCGCGCACTAAGCAAGCGGTTTGTGCCCTGCCCGCTTACTTCGTGCGCGGCTCTTTGGTGCGATTCGTTGACCAGCCTGCGTCAACACGTTATTCTAACAGTGACCAGTCTCAACCCTAGAAGGTTTCAATCATGCTGCAACTTTCCGCGCCTCGGCCTGCATCTCTGTGCGGGGCGGTCAATCGTCGCGACTTTCTGCATGCGGGCTCGTTAGCGACGGTCGGGCTTTCGTTACCCGCGTACCTGCGTGCGAAAGAGGCACAGGGGACGAAGGACA
>Ga0105048_10013183_pt1 | contig 12927 bp, 12 predicted proteins | sample MAT05_FD_78382 | JGI IMG/M metagenome (GOLD analysis project Ga0105048, IMG submission 78382) | Freshwater microbial communities from Lake Fryxell liftoff mats and glacier meltwater in Antarctica - MAT-05 | ecosystem: Environmental > Aquatic > Freshwater > Ice > Liftoff microbial mat | place...
ACACGCGATCTTGTGCCCCCCGGAGACGCACGGATGCGCATCCTCTTCCTCGGTGCCGGAGCCTTCGGCCTGCCCACCCTCCAATCCCTATGCCTCGATCCGCCCACGCACCACATCGTCGGCGTCGTCACCCAGCTCGACCGCCCCGCCGGCCGCGGCCAGGCCCTCGCCCCCACGCCCATCGCCCAGTGGGCCCAAGCCGCCCAGCCCAGCCTCCCGCTCCTCAAGTCCACCGACATCAACACGCCCGACGAGCTGGCCTGGATCAACCTCCTCGCGCCCGACCTGCTCCTCGTCATCGCCTTCGGCCAAAAGATCGGCCCCGCCGCCATCGGCACTCGCCCCGCCATCAACCTCCACGCCTCGCTCCTCCCGCGTTGGCGCGGCGCCGCCCCCATCAACGCCGCTGTCGTCGCCGGCGATCTCGAAACCGGTAACTCCATCATCACTGTCGCCGACCGCATGGACGCCGGCCTGGTGCTCGCCCAATCACGCCGACCCATCGACCCCCTGCAAACCGCCGGCGAGTTGCACGACCTCCTCGCCCAAGACGGCGTCGCACTCGTCCGCTCCACCCTCGCCGATATCGCCGCCCACGGCGTCCGCGGCCAGATCCAAAACGAATCCCTCGTCACCAAAGCCAAGAAAATGTCCAAGGCCGACGGCTGGATCGACTTCACCCAGCCCGCCGCCCAACTCCGCGCCCGCGTCCACGGCCTGCTCCCCTGGCCCGGCGTCACCGTCCAGTTCCGCGACAAAACCATCAAACTCCTGCGTACCGACGCCCAACAACTAGACGCCCAACACGCCGACGCCGCCCCCGGCATGCTCATCGACCCCGCCTCCGGCCTCGTGGCCTGCGGCTCATGCACCGCCCTCCGCCTCTTGCTCATTCAGCCCGCCGGCGGTAAACCGATGCCCTGGCGCGACTTCGCCGTCGGCCACCGCCCCCAACCCGGCGACCGCTTCCTCGGCCGAACCTAACCGTGCGCACCCTCTGGGATCATCTTGGCAGTTGGCTCCGCCCCTTCATCGGGGCCGGGCCCCCCGCCGCGCCAGCGAAGCAGATCGCCCAGCCGACGGCCCGACGCCGCCCCCCCACCGCTCCCGCGCCCCTCACGCCGTTAGCTCCCTCACTCTTTGAACTTGCTCCGCCCGCACCCAGCCCGCCGCGTCGCAAGCCCTCGGCCAGTCGCTCCCCGATCGCCGCACAAATCACGCCGCCCGCCGCGCCGCGCACCGCGACCGAGTCCGCCGCCGAATCCGCCGAGGCCCGTTACGACCGCGTCGCCCGCGAGCTGCTCACCAGCTACGACATCCGCGTCCGCAAGTGGCGCACCAGCATGAGCGGCCTCGCCTGGGAGGTCTACTACCGCGACGGCCGCACGCAGCGACTCATCGAATCACCACGCCCCAAGGGCCCCATGTCCGCCGCCATCTTCCTCCACGAAGTCGGCCACCACGCCATCGGCTTCAACCGTTACAAGCCGCGCTGCCTCGAGGAATACCACGCCTGGAAGTGGTCGCTCCAAGCCATGCAGCAGCACGGCCTCAACATCACCGACGCCGTGCGTCACCGCATGCACCTGAGCCTCTGGTACGCCGTGGCCAAAGCCCAACGCCGCGGCCTGCAGGCCCTGCCGCCGGAGTTGCTGCCGTTTGTGGACCGGCCGGCGCGGCGGGCACGCCGCAGGGCGGATTCTCCTGGTGCAAAGTCACGCTGAATAGCCCACAGCCACCAATATCCCGGGCAGGACTCGAACCTGCAACCCTCGGTTCCGAAGACCGATGCTCTATCCATTGAGCTACCGGGACAGTCGCTCAACGCTATCCCCGGCCGCCCCGCGACGCCAGTCAGTTCTCGCAGTTGAGCGATCCTGATTCATCCGGATTCTCTTCGAATCTCGCGCTGGATGGAGTTGCATCCCGGGCTCCCGCCCGGGGCTCCGACAGGCTCAGCTGCGAGCCCCCGGCTTCAGCCGGTGGTTTGGCGTGCCGTCGGCACCCGCCGAGTGGGCTCTTTCCTCCTCTCCCGACGCACAAGGTTCACAGAGAATCCGTACTTCCCGGGGCGGCCTCGCCCGCTGATCAAACCGCACCCTCCCAAAGTGCGACCACACCGCGACCCGCTCGATTGACTCTCGCCGGTTTCTGGCGCTGGTTATCAGTCCAACGTCACTCAAAAGACGCACCCAATCCGCGTCTTCCTCCGGACCGTCGAACGTGGGGAGGCAAGGCCCCGCTCCATGACGCCGATAGCGGGTGCCAGCACCCATATGTGTACCCACCCCCGCCGCAGCTCCGCGTTTACCCTGATCGAACTGCTCGCCGTACTCGTCATCCTCGCCCTCATCGGCGGCGTCGCCACATCCCGCTACTTTGACCACCGCCAGCGCGCTGTCCAGGCCGCCGAGGCCGGCGCCGTCCGCGCCGTCAGCGCTGGCATCGCCCAATACCTCTACAACGCCTCCCTCCACGGCCGCACGGGTTATCCCGATCGCCTCGACGCCGTCGCCGCCAGCGTCGCCGCGAACCTGGGCACCCCGTTCTTCGATCGCGTCCTCTCGCCCGCCATCACCGCCGATTGGCGCAAGGGCACGACCACCAACCAATACGTCGGCCCCACCGGCACCGTCTACCTCTACACCCCCGCGCTGGGAACCTTCGTCCGCAGCACCACCACCGTCGCCGACCTCGCTAACCCCCCGCCCGCCTCCCCCACCCTCGCGCTCACCTCGGCCCAGTCCTGGACCGCCGGCGGCCCCAGCTCCCCCACCCTCGCCCCCGGAGTCTTCGTCGGCTCCGGCTACCAGCTCGCAAACGGCATCATCGAGATGACCGACTCCTCCAACTCCTTCGCCGAGTCCGCCCGACGCACCGTCATCACCGGCGTCGACATCAGCGCCGGCTCCTTCACCCTCGGCCTCGACACCCGCCTCACCAACTACTACAACCAGCTCAACTACTGGCAGGTCTATCTCGTCCAGCCAGGCACCAACCTTGCCCTCTCTGGCAACGCCCTCAACTGGGGCACCGCCCCGCCCGGTGCCAAGCTCGTCACCCGCGACTACGCCCCGCCCGAAAAGAGCAACGGCAACTGGTTCACCTACAACAACCAGTTCACCGTTTCCGCCCAGGACGCCGCCATCTACAGCCAGATCGTGGTGGTCATGGCCGGCAGCCGCTTCCCGGGCCAGACCCTGTCTTGGCGCAATATCGCCATCAACAAGAACTGATCCCCCGCCACTTCGCTGTTTCGCCCACTGTCCCGAAATCGGGACCGCCGGCCAAACAGTGGCCCTCTGGCGCAATAGCGGCCTTCGCCAAAATCCGCGCACAATTTGTGAATCCGCCCGCCGCCGGCATCGAAAGTATGGTTACGCCTCCTCTTCAAAGGACCACCATGCTCGCTCTTTACCGTTCCGCCAACCTGTCCATCGCGGGCCTGTTCGCCGCAGCGGTCGGCCTCGCCGTGCTCGCCTCCCCCGCACTCGCACTCGACCGCGATCGCGGCCACCGCGGGCAACATGGCCACGACGGCTTCCGTAGCCGCTCCAACTTCTCCCTCGGCATCTCCATCAACAACGGCGGCTACTACCGCCCGCCCGCCTACTACGGCCCCCGCCACTTCTCCGGTTACTCCGGCGGCTACTGCCCGCCCCCCGTCTACATCCCCCGCCCCACCTACTACGACCCCTGCCCTCCACGTTACTACGACCCCTGCCCGCCGCAGGTCGTGATCGTCCGCCCCCGTCACATCGTCCAGTACTCGCAGCCGCCCGTCGTGATCGTTGAACGCGCCCCGGAGCGAGCGCCGACGATCGTCTACCAGCAACGCGCGTCCGAGCCAGCGCCGCGAGTCGTCTACGAAGCCCCCGCCCGCTACTACCAGCAGCCCACCCCCACCCCCGTCGCCATCATCGGCCGCGATTCGCGCCCCGCCTCCACCGCGGCCCCCATCGAGTACCGCGCCGCCCGCTACCAGCCCCTCAACGACACCCGCGTGGGCCGCGACAACCCGCCGCGCCAGACCGCCACGCTCGAACTGATCTCCACCGACAACGCCCCCCCCCACCCCACCGATCTCCGCGTCTCGGCGACCCGCTCGGGCGACATCATCACGCTCACCGTCACCGGCATCAACCGCGCCGGCGGCTTCGTCCCCGCCCTCGCCGTCGCCGACTCCGTCGACGGCGTCCCCACCGTCCAGCTCCGCAACACCCCGCCCACCAACGAAGACGGCCGACCAACGCCCTTCACCGTCTCGGCCACCCTCCGCATCCGCGGCGACGCCGACACCCTCAACCTCCGCATCGGCGACCAGCTCGTCCGCGCCGCCATCACCCAGTCGGGCCGCCCCAACTAAATCTGGCTCGGCTTCTTCATCAACCGCTCGATCAGCGCTACCGGGTCGCGCTCCATCACGATCGCCTCGCGCGGGCGGAACCGCAGGAACCCCTCCGCGTCGGCGTTCTCCAGAAACGCCATGATCGGCCCAAAGAACCCGTCGGTATCCAAAATCCCGATCGGCTTGGCGTGCAAGCCGAGCTGAAACCACGCCAGTATTTCAAACAGCTCGTCGAGCGTCCCGACCCCGCCCGGCAGCGCCACAAACGACTTTGCCACAGCAGCCATCTGCGCCTTCCGCTCGTGCATCGTTTCCACGATCCGCAGGTCCGCCAGCCCGTGGTGGGCCGTCTCCATGTCCACCAGTTGCCGCGTGATGACCCCGACCACATGCCCGCCCGCCGCCAGCGCCCCGTCGGCCACATCGCCCATCAGCCCCCTGCGACCGCCGCCATAGATCAGATCCAGCCGCCGCTCCCCCAGCACCCTCCCCAGCGCCCGCGCGGCCTCGCGGAACACGGGCCGGATCTTCTCAGAAGACGAGCAATACACACACACCGGCGCGATCGATTCACTCATTCCCGAGCGTAGTCCCTACCGCGGCTATCCTCACGCCATGGAACGCCGAGATATCGACCTGCTCGCCCTCGAAGCCGCACTGGAACAAGCCGCCAAATCGCTCCGCGAAGGCGGCATCCCCATCGGCTCCGCCCTCGTCAACCACGCCGGCGTCGTCATGGCGCTCGGGCACAACCTCCGCGTCCAGACCGGCGACCCCACCGCCCACGCCGAGACCGTCTGCATCCGCGCCGCCGGCCGCCGCCGCGATTGGCACACCCTCACGCTCGCGACGACGCTCTCGCCCTGCGCCATGTGTGCCGGCACCGCGATCCTGCACCGTATCCCGCGCGTCATTATCGGCGAAAACACCACCCTGATGGGCCGCGAAGACTGGCTTGCCACCGCAGGTGTCGAGGTCGTCGTGATCAACGATCCGCGCTGCCGCGCCATGATGAACGGCTTCATAGCCGAGCAGCCCGAGCTCTGGGACGAGGATATCGGCGTGCCGCCCAAGCCCTGATCGCACTCGCCCCCCTCCACCCGGAGCGGCCTTCAGTTCGACGGCTTGTCCGCGCCGCCCACCCCACCCGTGCCATCGCCCTCGGTCTTGTCCTTGAGCTTTTGGCCCACGAACTCTACATTGAGCCGCTTGATCAAACGCTCGGCGCTGAACGGGTTGTCGGTGATCTGGTCCCGCTGCAACCGCCCGACCATCCCCACCGCGTTCCGCGAAACCTGGCCCGTCCGGAACCGCTCCTGCGACACCGGCACATAGCCGTCGATCCGCACGATCGCCATGCCTTGCTTGCTCGGTATCGGGACCACCAGGATCCGATCGATCGCCGGCGTCTCCTCGATCGACTTGGTCGCGTCCAAAGACGCCACATAGTCCACCACCGCCTCCACAAACTTCAGGTCCGCCAGCTTGGCGTTGAAGGGCTCCAGACCGATAGCGCGGCCCACTCTGATCGAGTTCACCTCTTCGACGGGGATGCCCAGGCTCGTCCGCAGCTGCTGCGCCAGTTCCTCAAGGCTCTGCTCCGCCGCCACCACGCGATACGCCGTCGCCTGCTGCTTGAGCGTCTCGAAGGCGTCGGCCTTCTTACGGTCGATCACCACCTGCTCACGCACCTCGTCGATCTTGGCCAGGACTTCTTCGCCGCGCGCTTCCAGCAGCGTCAAGAAGTACCGGTTCCCGGCCTGGTCTTCCAGACTGTCGGTCATCGGCACCCGCGCCTGCACCGCCACCGCCGGCGTGCCCGTCGTGACGCGAGCTTCCTTCGACTCCGACAGCAGGTTCGCCACCGGCACCGACTGATTGCCGCGCCGCAGCCGCGCCTGCCCCAGACCAGGCAAGCGGTTCACGTCCTCGACCGTCAGCCACGCCGCCTCGCGTATGAACACCGACGGCTCCGCCAGCGTCGTCCCCGTCCGATCCTGCACGATCGCCGGCACCACCTTCGTCACTTCCGCCAGCCGCGGCATCTGCGCCGCCCAGTCATCCGACAGCACGCGGTACCCGTCCAGCTGCGCCAGCCGGCTCGTCTTCCTGAGGATCTCGCCCTTCACCGCCAGCGTCGCTTCCTGCACAACCTTGTCGGTCAGCTCTTTACGGATCGTCGCCTCGATCGCCTCGACCGCCACCCGGCGCTTGCCCTGGTCGGCCTCCTTCGAGTCCGCCGAGGCCAGGAACCGCTTCTGCGACTCGATCGGGTCGCCCTTGACCGACCGCTCGATCGCCGCCCGGTCGATCACCAGCCACTCGAGCTTGAACCGCGGCGGCTGCAAGTACCCAAAGCCCATCTCGCCCGTCCCAGGCCGCACCGACTTGTACTTCTCGAACTGCTCGTTGAGCGACTCCTCCGACCGCGCGGGCAGGTCCGTCGAGAGCTTGTTGTTCACGTCCAAAAACACCGCGTGGATCTGCGCCTCGTCGAACAGCCGCCGCGCCTCGCGGATCGCGCGCGGACCGCTCGCCCGCGGCGCCATCTCATACGAGATCAACAGCCGGCGAATCGCCAACAGCGACGCCAGCCCTGCGTCCACCACCGCCGACGACGCCTCGGCCCCGGCCCCGCGGGTTCGCGCCTGTTCCAGACTCTGCTTGACCTGCTCCAGCGTCTGCTGCTCGAGCTGCCTCTGCTTCTCCGGGGTGCCCTGCATGTATTCGGGCGAACTCCGCAAGAACTCCGCTGTCGCCTGCGCGGCCGTCTGATCCAACACCAGCCGCGCATCGCCCGCCCCGCCCACCAGCCCCGCCGCCCGGGCCGCTTCGCGCGACATGATCCAGTGGTCCGCGTTCTTGTCGTCAAGCCCCAGCGACACCAGCTCGCGCGAGCCGGTCATCCCGCGCACGGCCATCAACTGCCGCTGCGCGTCGATCTGGTCCTGCATCGAGATCTTCCGCCCGTTGACGCGCATCACCGTGGTCGCCAGACCGGCCCTCCCCAGCTCCTGCAGCGCCTGCGGCACCAGGAACGCCGCCATCAGGAAGACCCCGAACCCGACCAGCAACACTTTGTTGTACTTGCGCAGGAACTTGAGCATGTTGGTCCAAGAGTACGGGAGGAGGCCGCCCTCGGCGCGAAAAAAAGCCCGGGCTCACCCGAGCCCGGGCCTCGATCTGCTTCACTTCAATCAGCGATAGAACTCGACGATCAGGTTCGGGTTCACGTCGAAGGGGATCTGGTCAGACGTGGGGAACGCCACGGCCCGCGCCGTCAGCTCGCCGGGGTTGAAGTCCAGCCACTGGGGGATCTCGTGCCCGCCCAGGCTCTCCATGTTCTCGCGAACCAGCTTCTGGATGCCGGGCTTGAACGTGATCACATCCCCGGGCTTCATCGAGAACGAGGGACGATCGGTCTTGCGGCCGTTGACGATCACATGGCCGTGCACGACCATCTGGCGAGCCGCCCAGATCGTCCGGGCACAGCCGATCCGCCGCAGCGCGTTGTCGAGCCGCGACTCGAGGATCCGCATGAGCAACTCGCCCGTGTTCCCCTTGCCCGCAGTGGCTTCTGCCACATACCGGCGGAACTGCGCCTCGAGCACCGAGTAGTGGAAACGAACCTTCTGCTTCTCGTTGAGACGCAGGCCATAGTCACGCAGCCGACGGCCACGGAACCCGTGCATGCCGGGATACACCAGCTCACGCTTGGACGTGTGCTTGGGGTTGTCGGCAATGGGCACACCCACGCGACGAGACAGCTTCACCTTGGGACCGGTATAACGGGCCATGAACAATCCTCCGTCGCCACAGTCGGGCCGGCCCCTGAAGTCTCAGGCCGTGCCCCGTGGCGTGCTCGCGTTCGTCTCCATTACAGAGCGGCGAGCGATCAACGTCCGGTGGCCGCGGCTGCGGTCGGACAGGGGTGATCCGGGCAACGCTTGCCCAGGGTCGCTATCAAAGGCCGAATCCCGCCCCGGGTCAAGCCCACTCCCGCCCCGCCCACCCTGCCCGCCCTGCCTGCCCTGCCTGCGGACCGCATCACTTCCCCTCGCCCACCAGTAACTCCCCCGCCGTCGGCACCAAGATCACAACCCTAACCTCTAGGCGATGCCCGACCGCTACTCACTCCCTGTCCTCGCCACGTCGAACCGCCCAAACGCCGTCCCGTACGAACTCAAAGAAAAATGCGGCGTCTTCGGCATCTGGGGCCCCCGCGCCGCCGCCACCCAGATCTACTTCGGCCTCTACGCCCAGCAACACCGCGGCCAAGAAGCCGCTGGCATCGCCATCTCCAACGGCCAAAAGCTCATCGGGCACACCGGCCAGGGCCTCGTCGCCGAGGTCTTCCACCAGGACGTCCTCGCCAAGCTCGACCTCTTCTCCAACTCCGCCCTCACCGGCGGGGCCATTGGCCACACCCGCTACTCCACCGCCGGCGGCTCCCTCGCCTGCAACGCTCAGCCACTCCTGGAGTCCTACAGCCGCGGTCAAGTCGCCATCGCCCACAACGGCAACCTTGTCAACGCCGACCTCTTACGCCACCAGTTTGAAGAAGCCGGCCACCTCTTCCACACCACCTCCGACACCGAGGTCGTCGTCCACCTCCTCGCCTCGCCCGAGCAGCAGCGCGCCGTCGATCCGCTCGCCGCCACACTGCGCCGATTGCAAGGCGCCTTCTCGCTCCTCTTCCTCTTCCCCGACCGTATTGAAGCCGCCCGCGACCCCTGGGGCTGGCGCCCGCTCGTCCTGGGCACGCTCCCCGATGGCCGCCCCGTCGTCGCCAGCGAGACCGTCGCCCTCGACGTCGTCGGCGCCCGCCTCGACCGCGAGATCGAACCCGGCGAGATCGTCACCCTCTCCGACGCCGGCGTCTCCTCGCGACGCTTCAGCCACCCCGCCCAACCTCTCGCCCACTGCGTCTTCGAGCACGTCTACTTCGCCAACCCCGCCAGCACCGTCTTCGGACAAAACGTGCAGCTCACCCGCGAGACCCTCGGCGAAGGCCTGGCCAAAGAGTCACCCGTCGACGCCGACTACGTGGTTCCCATGCCCGACTCGGGCCGCTCCGCCGCCATCGGCTACGCCCGCGCCAGCGGCATCCAATACCGCGAGGCCATCGTCCCCAACCGCTACGTGGGCCGCACATTCATCAAGCCCAGCCAGGCCGAACGCAACGCCGCCGTCCGCCTCAAGCTCAACGTCGTCTCCGAGCTCGTCCGCGGCAAGCGCCTCATCATCGTCGATGACTCCATCGTCCGCGGTACCACCACCCGCGTGAAGGTCGAACAGATCCGCCAGGCCGGTGCAAAGGAAATCCACCTCCGCATCTCCTGCCCGCCCATCCGCCACCCCTGCTACTTCGGGGTTGACTTCGCCACGCGCGACCAGCTCATCGCCGCCGACAAGTCCGTCGAAGAAATCCGCGCGTTTCTGGGCGTTGATTCGCTCGCCTACTTGTCCATCGAGGGCCTGCTCGCCTGCATGCACAGGCCGAGCCGCGATTACTGCACCGCCTGCTACAGCGGCGATTACCGCGTCGACGTCGACCACCCCACCACCACCGAAATCCTCATGCCACAAGCGACCGTCTTCGATGCGGCTTACCCGGCCCCAAACCTGGCTTGATCCCCCCGGCCTATGCCTTCGCCGCCACCGGAGCCGAGCCCCACGTCCGCGGCTTGCGTTTGAGCATCGTCCACACCTTCTCCATCAGTTCGCGCGTGTTCGTCCGTGCCGCGCCCGACAGCGCGAACACCTCGACATCGCGCGGCAGCTTCAGCTTGCTCCGCAGCTTCTTCACCGCAGCCGCCCGAGCCTCGTCGTCCGGCAACAGATCCATCTTGTTCAGACACACGATCTCGTCCCGCTCCGCCAGCTCCGGCGAATACTCCGCCAGTTCCTTCCGCACAACCTTGTAGTTCGCGGCCGGCTCGCTGTCGTCGCTGGGCATGACATCCAACAGGTGCACCAGCACCCGCGTTCGCTCGATGTGACGCAGGAAGTCATGCCCGAGGCCGGTGCCCTGCGCAGCACCCTCGATCAAGCCCGGTAAATCGGCGATCACGATCCGCCGCTCTTCGCCGCGCCCGCCCTCAAGCTCCGTCACGCCCAACTGCGGCGCCAGCGTCGTGAATGGATAGTTGGCGATCTTCGGGTTCGCCCGCGTCAGCGCCCCCAACAGCGTGCTCTTGCCCGCGTTCGGCATGCCGATCAGCCCGACATCCGCCAGCAGCTTCAGCTCCAGCCGCAGCGTCAGTCCGTCACCAGGAAAGCCCGGGTGCGCGTGCGTCGGGGCTTGATTCATCGAGCCCTTGTAGTGCTCGTTCCCAAACCCGCCCAGCCCGCCACGCACGATCACATGGCGCTGGTGCGGCGTCAGATCCACCAGCAGCTCGCCCGACTCGTGGTTGTACACCAGCGTCCCCGGCGGCATCCGGATCGTCAGGTCCGCCCCGTTGTGACCCGTGCACTGCTTACGACCGCCCGCTTCGCCGTTCTCGGCTTCCCATTCGGGCTTCCCGCGAAAGTCCAAGAGCGTGTTGCACCCCTCGTCGGCGCGCAGGATCACGTCGCCGCCCTTGCCCCCGTCGCCGCCGTTGGGCCCGCCCTTGGGTTCAAACTTCTCGCGACGGAACGACACCGCCCCCGAACCGCCGTTCCCCGCCTTCACCGTAATTTTGGCACGATCTACGAACATGCCCGATCATAGGGACCGCCGCGCTCCAACACGCGCTAGCCCGATCAGGCCCCCAAACTGCCCCGGCTTCACGCCGCCGCGCGATACTGACCGGCCGAAAGCTCCGTCCGCAACCGCTCCTGGTCGCCCGCCCGGCAAAAGCTCTTGAACACCGCCGCCATCTTGTACGGCGCCGGGTCCTCTTCATCCTCCAGCCACACCACGTTCGCGAACACAAACACCGCCCGCCCCGGGCCCTTTATCTGCCGGTGCATGCTCGGCAGCGTGATCTGCATCGCCACCGTCGTCCCCGGCGCGATCGCCCGATCGGCCTCAAACCGCAGCCCGCCCTCGGAGATGTCGTACGCGTTCCCCTCGATCGTGAACACGTCATTGTCCAGCAGCCGTAGCGCCAGAGGCGTGTACATCGGCATGACCGTAAACCGCGCGTGCTGACGACGTTCTTGACCGATCCGCATGGCCGATCCTCCGAGAAGGGAACTACCCAACTCAAAACCTATCGGCCCAACCACCCTCCCAATTCACCCGCAACCCCCGTTCACCAAAGCCCACAACCCCCGATAACCCCCACTCAGCACCGCCCGCCGCCGATCGACTGACCCAGCAGCTCGATGTTCACCCGATCCACCCGCACCCCTAGTCGGCTCTCGATCTCGTCCACCAGCGCCGCCGGCAGGCTCGCCACGATCCGCTCCCCGAGGTCCGCCGGCACATCCCGCACCCGCCCGTCGTCGGTCACCAGGTGCACATGCTGCGACACATCCGCGTCAAACCGCGCCGGGCCGTCGATCCCCAGAAAGTTCGAATACCGCCGCGCCAGCCCGCGACGCGTCAAAACCTCCAGCGTGTTGTACACCGTCGCCAGGCTCACGCCCGGCAGCCGCTGCCTCACCTGCCCAAACAGCTCTTCCGCCGTCGGGTGCGTGCTCGTCGCCGCCAGCGCAGAATAGATCACCTCCCGCTGCGCCGTGCAGCGGAGGCCATGTCGCTCCAGCATCGTTCTGACAACGCTCACCCTCCATTATTGCGCGCCAATCCACTCGCGACCGGCCAACCCCCCCCAACCCGCGACACACGCCAACAATCCGCCGTGCCCGACTCCCCCGACCCCCCCGATCCCGCCCTCATCCTCTGCGAATCCTGCGGCTACTCCCTCGCAGGCCTCCAACCCACGGCCACCTGTCCCGAGTGCGCCCGCCCCATCCAGCTCACCCTCGCCCAACGCCCCGGCACACCCTTCCAACAACGCCCCTCGATCACCTCGGCACTCGCCACCGCCTGGTCAACCCTCCGCCACCCTTACCTCACCTTCGACCGCATCGCCATCGAGCGCCCCCGCGCCGCCAGACTCGGCCTCATCTTCACGCTCACCGCCGCCGCGCTCACCGCCTTCCCCGCCCTTGCCCCGTGGCGTGCCGATCGACTCATCCCCGCCGCCATCACGCTGGTCCTCGCGTTCACCGCCCTCAGCCTGCTCACCTTCATCGAGCGCCGCGGCATCATGTTCTTCGGCCGCCAAGGTGGAGGGGGCAACTGGCGCATCACCCCCGCCGTCGCCAGCGCCGTCTGCAACCACGCCGCCCTCGGCTGGACGCTCGGCGGCCTCCTCGTCGCCCTCGCATCCCTCGTTGCCGACGCCGGCTTCCTCCGCGGCTCACGCTCCTGGTTCATGGGCCAACCCGCCATCGTCGAGCTTCGCTCCTTCCTCGAACTCAACATCGGCCCCTTCGCCCCCCCCACCCTCGCCGCCCTCGACGCCGCCCCGCGCACCGCCGCGCTCTTCGCCGCGTTCCTCCCCGGCCTGCTCCTCTTCGAATGCCTCGTCGCCGTGGGTGTCCGCCGCTGCCGCTACGCCAACCTCCCCCTGCCCCCC
>Ga0105048_10013185_pt1 | contig 12925 bp, 11 predicted proteins | sample MAT05_FD_78382 | JGI IMG/M metagenome (GOLD analysis project Ga0105048, IMG submission 78382) | Freshwater microbial communities from Lake Fryxell liftoff mats and glacier meltwater in Antarctica - MAT-05 | ecosystem: Environmental > Aquatic > Freshwater > Ice > Liftoff microbial mat | place...
CAGCGGGGAGGGGAGCACATCCCCCTCCCTTTCAGGGAGGGGTTAGGGGTGGGTTCTTCACCAGTGACAGTGTCAAGTCGCGACTTATTGTTAGGGTGCTTTCCCGCTAAAGTTGGGAGAGCCCGAATTTTCAACTACGGGGTCCGCCCTCAAGCTGTTAGCATAGGGTCATGGGGAAGTCTGAACCAGAACCACCACCCACTGTTGAATCATTGCTGAACGCCATTGAGCAACTGCCGACCGAAGACAAAGACCGGCTGCTCAAACAATTACTGACGCATTCACCGGTAGCGGCCAACACCCAAAAGTCGATTACCCGACCCACCCAGACTGACGCCGCCCATCCGGCCTTTGGCTTGTGGGCTAACCGAGCCGATACGCAAGACACGGCCACATTCATTCAACAGCTCAGACAACGCATAAACACGCGCCGCGATGGCACCACCGACACCCACCCGCCTCATTGATACTTCGATCTTCGTCGATCTGCTGCGCGGCCACGCCCCGGCGCGGAACTGGCTCGATAGTCTGGTGGCCGGCGACGGCGCCATCTCGGCTGTGACCTTTGCGGATCTGGTGGCGGGTTGCACCAAGCCGGAAGAGCAGCATGCGCTGGAGAAGGAGCTGGCCGGCTACGCCATCCTGTGGCTCAACGAGTCTCTGTCGCAGGTGGCGCTCTCGCTCTACCGGCAAAACCATCTCGCCCACGGCGTCCACTTCATGGACTGCATCATCGCCTCTACCGCGCTGGCCAAGGGTCTGACCTTGTGCACCAGTGTGAGCCCAGTTTTTCAGGCGTTTAATGGGTTGACGATTGAGCGGCCGTATTAGGGCGTCACAACGCAAAAGCAAATCACACATCGGTGCTGATCGCGTCTGCCAACACGGGCGCATGCCCCAACCGGCTGGAGATCTCCCGCGCCGCCTGAACCAGCGCCTCCGCAATGTCAGCCTCGTACGCATGGCTGATGCGGGTGGCCGGTGCCGACAAGCTGACTGCCGCGATCACATGACCATCCTGGTCAAAGATGGGCGCGCCGATGCATAGCGCCCCTTCTTCATTCTCGCCGCGTTCCAGCGCATAGCCGCGCCGCCGGGTCTTCACCAACTCGGCGCGCAGCACCGCATGCGTGATAATAGTCTGGCCGGTGCGTTTGTGCATCTGCTGAGAAAGATGCTTCTTCCATTGGCTCTGCGGCAGAAACGCAATCATGGCCCGGCCCAGCGATGTGGTGTAGGCCGGATCATGCGCGCCAATGGTCGCCTGCATGCGCAGGGCCTGCCGGCACAGCGCCATTTCCAGATAGACCACTTCGTCGTCGTGCAGCACGCCCAGATTAATCGTCTCGCCAAAGCGGTCGCGCAAATGGTCCATGATGGGCCGGGCGACTTCGCGCACCCGCAAACTGGGGTTCACTGTGCGGCCCAGCGACCACGCATTCGGGCCCAGCCAGTAACACTCGCACTCCGCGTCGTATAACACAAAGCCGGCCGCGATCAGCGTTCGAAGATATTTGTAGATGGTGGGTTTAGGCAGATCCACAATGCGACAAATCCCCGCCAGCGACAGCTCGCGCCCGGCATCTCCCACGCACTTGAGCACACGCATCGCCTTGAGCACAGGTTTGATGACGTAGGCCGCTGACCTGTTGGACGAAGACTGTTTCATACTTTCCAGTTTAGGTGTTTCCTCACACGATACAAACACATCTTCCTACGGCACAAGTACCGTGCTAATTTGTTGCACACATACTCAGCCCTGCCAAATCCAGATCGCAGCGGCTGCCCGACACGCATGAAGCAATCGGTACGCAAGCATGTTCAAAACCGCGCTCCGCATCACCGACGCACCTGAGGGGCACATCGATTTTGTGACTCAGATGAAGTCCACCAGTCCCAGTTGGTGGGTCGCTGCCGCACGCCGCTTCACGTACAACCGGGTAAGCATGGGCGCAGCCGGTCTGCTACTGCTGATTGTGCTCGCCAGCACCTTTGCGCCCTTTTTTAGTGGGCACGATCCGGCCAAGCAATATCGCAAAGACGGCCTCAAAAATGGTCTGCCAGTCGGCCCCACCGACCAATTCGTCCTCGGCACAGATGGCTTTGGACGCGACCTGCTCACCCGGCTGATGTATGGTGGCCGGGTGGCCTTGCTGGTCGGCATCTTCGCCAGCGGCATTTCCGTCATCATCGGCACCATCATCGGGAGCATCGCCGGCTTGGTGGGTGGTGGAGTCGACACCCTGATCATGCGACTGGTCGATATCGTGCTCAGCCTGCCTACGTTATTCGTCATCCTGCTGTTCGTGTCGCTCTTAAAACCCAGCCTGGACATCACCATTGTCGCGATTGCGGCGCTGAGCTGGGCCGGCCCCACCCGCGTGTTTCGGGCCGAGGTATCTTCGCTACGCGAGCGTGAATTCATTACGGCGGCACGCAGCCTTGGAACACCCACGCCGCAAATCTTCCTCCGCCACATCCTTCCGCATCTGTTGCCCCTCATCATGATCTACATCAGCCTGGGTGTGCCGACAGCCATTTTTGCGGAAGCCAGTCTGGGCTTTCTCGGCCTGGGTGTACCACCTCCCACAGCAACCTGGGGCAATATGATGCAAGTCGGCATTGGCTTTTACCGGGCATCACCGATCCAGATCGTTGCGCCTGGCATCGCCATCGTGTTCACAGTGGTGTGCTTCAACCTCGTCGGCAGCGGCCTGCGCGATGCACTCGACCCAACCGTATCAAGGTGAACGAACAACCATGACCCAATATTTGCTGCGCCGATTGTTCTTTGTGGTGGTCACCATGCTGGCCGTGTCGACTCTGACGTATGGCCTTATCTTCGCCTCGGGCGACCCAGCCGTGATGCTTGCACCGCACAAGCCCGGTGTCGAACCCGATCCGCGCGTGATTGCAGCCATTCGCAAACGCTACAACCTGGATCAACCCGTGCCGATTCAGTTCCTCAGCTACATCGGCCAAGTGTTGCAGGGCGAGTTGGGCGAGAGTTATTACTACAGACGCCCAGTGCGCGAATTGTTGTTCGAGAAATTCCCCAACACCCTCATTTTGGCGATCACAATCATGGTCGTTGCGCTGACCATCGGCCTGCCATTGGGCATGGTCGCGGCCATCAAACGCAACACCTGGGTAGACCGTGCCATCATCACCAGTTGCACCCTCATGATCGCGGTACCGGCCTTCTTCTTGGCCTTGATCCTGATCTACTTCATCGCTTTTCGCATGCGATTACTCCCGCTCAGCGGCTATGGCACGCCCTTGCACCTCATTCTGCCTGTGCTCAGTGTGGCGCTGCCAACCGCAGCGGCCTACACCATTTTCCTACGCTCCAATGTGCTCAACCAGGTATCGAGTGAATATGCCCGCACGGCCCGCGCAAAGGGGCTGGCCAACACTCGGGTCGCCGTCAAGCATGTGTTGCCCAACGCACTCATTCCGGTGGTCACACTCGCCAGTCTGGATTTCGCCTACCTGTTGACCGGCGTCGTGCTGGTGGAGTCGGTCTTCAATTACCCCAGCATCGGTTTGCAGGTCTTGCAAGCTGTCAACAACCGCGATGTGCCCGTCATCATGGGCAGCGTGTTCGTCGGCACGCTGCTCATCGGTCTGGGCAACCTCATCGCCGACCTGATTGTGGCGCGGCTCGACCCACGCATTCGGGTGGGTCACTAACGGCTTGTTGTGGCTATTGAGACGAAGGTTGAGCCGGTTGAGACTAAGTTCATAAGCGGGCGGCATGTGCCGTCTGCACGTTCCCCATCATAGGAGGTAGAAACATGTCGGTTTCAAACTTGGGCTCAAGAAAATCATGCATGATCTCGCGCAGACAGGTCTTAAAGACAGTTGGGTTTGCATCGGGTGCGCTGCTGGTGGCTGCGTGCAGTGCCCCTGCCCCAGCAGCACAGCCTGCGGCACCAGCAGCAACGAGCGCGGCATCCTCAGCACCCGCCGCCGCCGGCCAAAAAAAGAAGGGCGGCATTTTTCGCATGGCCCACAATGATGACTTCACGACGCTGGATGTGGCGTTAGCCTATAGCTATGTGGACTGGTGGGCATCGGCCTTCATGCTCTACAACCGGCTCTATAGCTACGACAACGCCTTGAAATTCGGGCCCGATCTGGCCGCCGACATGCCCACCATCAGCGCCGACGGTTTGACGGTGACGATCCCGCTGAAAAAGGGCGTGAAGTTTCACAACGGCCAGGAGATGACGGCCGAGGATGTGAAATTCAGCATCGAGCGTTCGGCATCGCCGACGATCAACACCACATCCAGCTACATCGCCAACATCGTCGGCATCAAGGATGTGACGGCGGGCAAGGCGACTGAGGCAGCGGGCATCATCGTCAAAGACCCCTACACCATCGAGTTGAAGCTATCCGAGCCGCAGCCGACATTGGTCTACAACTTCGCCGTGTCGGTGCTGGGCATTGCACCCAAAAAAGCCATTCAAGATGCGGGCGCAGATTGGGGTACCAAGGTGGTGATCAGCACCGGCCCTTATAAGCTCACGGAATGGAAAACCGGCGAGAAGATCACCTTCGAACGATACCAAGACTACTTCAATCCCTTGGTCGGGTTTGTGGACAAGATTGAGATTAATCAGAAGGTGGAGCCAGAACAGCAAGTGCTGCGCTGGGAGGCCGGTGAGCTTGAGTATGCCGTCAACTACCCGTCGGCAGAACTGGCGCGCATCCAGGGTGACGAGACCTTAAAGCAGCGACTGGTATCGGGCAAAACCGTGCTCATCGACTATCTCACGTTGCGAAATGCGGCGCCCATAGATGACCTCAACGTGCGCAAGGCCATTGCGTTTGCGATTGACAAGCAAGCCATTGTCGACAAGGTGCGCACGGCGGCACCGCTGAATCGACTCTACCCCGACGGCTTTCCCAACGTGGTGGCCGACTTCACCAGCCAGTACCCCTACGACCCGGAGAAAGCCAAGGCGGCGCTGGCCGAATCGAAGTACAAAGATGGCGTGAAATTGGCGATGTGGGCGTTTCAAAATAACGAAGTAGCCGAAATGATCCAGGCCGATCTCAAGGAAGTCGGCATTGAGCTGGAAGTGCAACGCGGTGACTACGGCTCGTTCAAACCCAAGTTCGACTCGGGTGAAGTTCAAATGAACATGAATGGCTTCGGGGCCGATGTGCTCGACCCCAGTTTGTTTGTGCAAGACCGGATTCTATGCGCCGCTGATGCGCCAGCAGTCACCTTCTGCGACCCGCAGGTCAAGGAATGGTATGACAAGACAACGACCCTGCCGCCGGATTCGAAGGAGCGTCTGGAGGTATTCCGGCAGCTCGAAGATTTTGTGGTCAATCAAGCAGTGACACGCATCCCACTGACGCAACGCGACGCGTTCGGGCTCAGCCAGACCTACATGAAAGACATGGTCATCCACCCTATCTTTGGGTTACCCGATCCCCAGATCATGTGGTTGGATCGGTAACGTTTCCCTTTCTGTTTGGCTGTTTGGCTTCACGATCTATCACCCAGCGCATGATCACCCAACGCATGGGATGTTTTACATGCGTTGGGCCTTACTTAGAGCGATAAAAATCGAAAGAAATAGAATCACCCATGATCAAACTTGCACTCATCGGTTGCGGCAATATGGGCAACGCGCACAAACAACGGCTGGGCTCGCTGGCCGGCCGGATGCGCGTGGCCGCAACCGTCGACGTGGTACCCGAACGCGCCGAGAGCGCCAAACATATGCTGGGGGCCGACCTGGCAACGACGGACTATCGTGAAGCGCTGGCGCTGGTGGACGCGGTGCTGATCGCGACGCCGCACCACCTGCATCACGCCATCGGCATGGCCTGCATCGCCGCCGGCAAGCATGTGCTGATGGAGAAGCCGCTAGCCAACACCGAGGTGGAATGCCTGGAGCTCATCGAGGCGGCCGAACAGCGCGGCGTGGTGCTGATGGTGGCCTACATTCAGCGCTATCACCCGCTCATCATTCAGATGGGCGAGCTGATCAAGGCCAAAACTTACGGCGAGCCTTTTCATGTGTCGATGTGGACGGAGCAGTTCACCCGCTTCCCCGAGGCCGACTCGTGGGGCCACAAGGCGGCCACCCTGGGCGGTGGCCAACTGTTCTCGCACGGCTGCCACTACATTGATCTGATGCTGGACTGGATGGGCGAGCCGGCCGAGGGCATGCACATGGGCACTAACTTCGGCACGCCGTGGATGGAGCGCGATGGCACCAGCGAAGTTGCCTGGGTGTCGGTCGATGTGTGCCAGATGCCGACGGCGCTCTACAACGAGATCGCCGTCGAGGTCGAGCGCGCTTGCGACATCCCCAAGGCACAGCTCTTCGTCACATCCACACATACCCACAACGCGGCCACCGTCGGCGGCGTGGTGCTGGGTCACGAGGTGGTGGACTGGGCCTATATCTCATATTTGAAGCAGCAGATTGTTACAGTGCTGTTGATGGCGCAGCGCAACAAACAGTCGGCCGTGATCGGCGCAGCACAGGCGCAGAATCCCCGGCATGTGTTCAATCGCAGGCTACGCCGGCCCGATGGCTCCATCATCATGAACTGGTTCAAGCCAGAGGTGCTGCAAGGCAGTGCACCTGCCGGGCCGGTGGATCCCGCTGTGCAGGTGCTGAAAATTGCGCACCCGGACACGCATGCGCCAATGGCGTTTGTGGTGAACCACGCGCTGCACAACAACGCAGCCTCGCCCAACAAGACCGCTATCAGCGCCGACTTTTCGGGTGTGATGGCTGATGCGCTGCGGCGCGTGTATGGCGCACACGTCATCACCCTGTTTCTGCCAGGTGCGATGGGCGACATCAACTGGATTGATCCGAAGACGACACACGAACGCACGACGCTGTATCGTGAGATTGGCCTGAGCCTGGCCGGCACGGTGATGGGGGCGGATTACGACATGGCCTATATTGCCAAGCCCAGGCTCGACCTGGGCCAGATCACATTGCACATCCCCGAACGCTCGTGGGATGGTGATGCAAATGCACTTTCGGACCAAAACGTATTTCAGCTCGAAGCGCAGCTTGAGCACAGCCCGTTCTACGCGGCCTACACGGCCTGGCAAGCCCAAGGCGCGCCGCCGTTGGAGACCTTCAATGTAGACCTTCGCGTGCTTGCGTTGAGCGATGAGGTGGCACTGGTGACCAATCCATCTGAATTTTTTGTCGAGCTGGGGATAGCCGTAAAGGCGCAATCGCCGTTCAAACACACGCTGGTGTCCACGCTCACCAACGGCAACATTGGCTACATCCCCACCCGCCAGGCATTTGCAGAGGGCGGCTATGAAGTGAAAAAGTATCCCAAAAACAGCTTCCTGGATGTAAGCGCCGGCGAGCAGATGGTGGCAGCAAGCCTCGATTTGCTTCGATCCACCGAGCTGGCACAGGACCAGGCGAGATGAACATTCGCCACCTTACTTCTGCCGATCACGCCCCCATCATTCGCGTGCTGGATGACTGGTGGAGTGGCCGTCATATGAGCGATATGCTGCCGAAGTTGTTTTTCACGCATTTTAGCGACACAAGCCTCATCGCCGAAATAGAGGGCGAGATAGCCGGCTTTCTGGTCGGCTTCTTTTCGCCCGCGTATGACGATGAAGCCTATATTCACTTCGTTGGCGTGAACCCAACCCAGCGCAAACACAGCGTGGGACGCCTCATGTATGAGCGATTCTTCGAGATGATGCGGGCCCATCATCGCCGCACCGTGCGCTGTGTCACATCGCCCATGAATACAACATCCCTTGCTTTTCATGCGCGCATGGCTTTTGTGCCCGAGCCAGGCACCCTGACCAATATCGCAGGTGTGCCATATGCGGCTGATTACGACGGGCCGGGAGAGCACCGCGTTCTATTAAGCAAGCGTGTGTAACTGGCACGTTCATCGAGTCCATGTGTATAGCACGGCCTATTTCACAAATCCCAATAACCATGAAAATCACCAATGCCCTTGATTCCCCAAGCCACTTGAACAACCGTTGACACGCATGGAGTGATTTGAAAGGCAGTTTTACAAATGATAAATTCGTCTGTGTTTGCCGATGTCTTGCAAGTGTTGGGGCCAGATGTGCGTGCGCTGAATTGCTGCATTGCATTTGCGGACGGCCGCACCATGCTGGAGGCCGATGCGCTGACGTGGTCGCGTATTCCATCAGATGATGCTGCCATGATCTTTCGCGGCGAGTGCGATGTGCTGGCCGCGACCTGGACATTTGTGCCATGGGGGGATGGGCTGTGGGTCACGCTGTCGCTACACGCCCATACACCGATTCAGTGCGCGGCCATCAGCAATGTGATTTTGGACTATGCACCGCTCACACCAGATTTGGGGGCCTGGTGGGTGCCGAATTTTGGCGGGAATGTGCATACGGTCGGCTTGCATCACGCAAGTGAAATAACGGCGCGCATGCGCGCCGACAGCGTCATGCGTGGCGCATTCCCCAACGCCAGCGATTCAGGCTTGTTTCTCGCCACACGTTTCCCACAGACCCACGAACATGATTATTCAATCGATCACATCGACAACACCTTGCGTTTTACCGGCGAAACGCGAGTGCGCCAGACCATCGGTGCGCAAAACAGCCAGAGACGCAGTTAAGCATTTTGCGACGCATGTCGGCCTCCCTGCGAAGCACCAAACAAAGCCCATTCCCATCGGCTGGAACTCGTGGGACTACTACTTCTCGTCGGTGACGCTGGCCGATATGATCGAGAACATGGAGGCGATTCGCGCCGATGCCGTGTTACGTGAGCGGGTGAACTTCATTGTGCTCGATATGGGCTGGGAGCATGTGTGGGGTGAATGGCAGCCCAACTATCGCTTCCCGGGCGGCCTGGAGCACGTGGTCGAAGCCATCACCTCGCGCGGTTTTGTGCCCGGCATTTGGACCGCACCCATCTGTGTCCACGCCTTGTCCAGGCCAGCGTTGCGCAATCCAGACATCTTGCTGAAGAACGCCCGGGGCGATCCGCAGCCCTCGCTAGAATCGGGTCATTTCATCGTCGACCCGACGCACCCGGCCGGCGCAGCGTTTTTGCGCGAGCTGTATTCGCGTCTGCATCGCATTGGCTTTCGGCTCTTTAAAGTCGATTTCGTCAACGACCTCACGCACAATCATCACTTTCACGACCCGCAGGCCGGCCCCTACGATGCCATGCGCACCCTGTTTCGTATCATCCGCGAGTGCGTGGGCGAGGAAAGTCACATCATTGGGTGCAGCCTGCCGGCAGAGGCGGGTGCTGGCGTGGCCGATTCGGGCCGGCTTGGCATCGACATCCACAACCAGTGGACGCATGTGGAATGGGTGTGCGATTTTTTGCAGTGGTGTGGGTGGTTGCACCGGCGGGTGTGGATCAACGACATCGATTTTCTGGTGGTGCGCGGGCGAGACACCTCACTCGAAGCCGAGACCAACGTCACCAACCCAAACGCGCACAGCGCAAACCCACCCCGCTGGCGGCGCGGGCCGGTCTTCACGTTGGACGAAGCCCGCACCTGGGCCAGCATGGTGGCGTTGAGCGGCGGCAATGTATTTTTAAGCGATCGGATCAACATGCTCAATGAGACGGCCCACGCGTTGATCAACGCAGTGATAGCGCCACTCGACGTGGGGGCGGTGCCGCTGGATTTATGCGAGGACCGGCGCGCCTCGCTGTGGCTGCAACGCCTGCCCACTGAGACCCGGCTCACCGTCATCAACTGGCGCGATGAGGCTGTGATGCGGGAGTTCGATTTGCTGGCATGGACAGGCGATGCGCCCGCACATGTGGCCGAGCAATGGAGTGAGGCCGATATAGTGGTGACGAACGGAAAAACGACCCTTCACCTGCCGGCACATGGCTGTGCCGTATTAATCTGGAAAAACACGCGATGAATAATTTAATCTGGGGCAACCTACTGCACATCAGTTTCAACATGTGGCCCGACCGCAACACACCCGACATGCCACACGAGTGGAAGTTTCATGAGCGCATGTATTTCGACGATGCGTTGTGGGAGGAAGTGACACGGGAGATGGCCGCCGCCGGCATGAACATGGTGGTACTGGATTTAGGGGATGCGATCCAGTATGCGTGTCATCCGGAGATTTCGCTGCCGGATGCGTGGAGCCACGACCGGCTGAAACACGAGCTGGCCCGGCTACGCCAGCTCGGCCTGGAACCCATTCCCAAGCTTAACTTCTCCACCGGCCACGATGCATGGATGAAGCTGTATTCGCGCATGGTCAGCACGCCCCAGTACTATCAAGTGTGTGCGAATCTGATTGCCGAAGTGTGCGCGCTGTTCGAGACCCCACACTTTTTTCATCTGGGCATGGATGAGGAGACAGCGGTCAACCAGAAACGTTTTAATCTCGCCGTCATCCGCCAGCACGAGCTGTATTGGCACGACTTTCAATTTCTAGTGGACGAAGTGGAGAAACACAGTGTGCGGGCGTGGATATGGAGCGATATGGTGTGGGACCACGCCGAAGCGTGGTTGCAGCATATGCCCAGGCACGTTTTACAAAGCAATTGGTATTACCACAACGAGTTTGAGAATGTGCCTGCAAAGTATGGCCGTGACATGCATGCGCCAAACGCCTATGCCCTGCTGGAGCAACACAGCTTCGATCAGATTCCATGCGCCAGTGTGTGGGCGACATCAGAGAACCTCGATCTGACCGTTGAACATTGCAAGCGGGTCATTGCCCCAGAGCGATTGAAAGGATTTTTGATGGCCTCGTGGGAGCCCACAGTGCAAACCAGCCGCGAGAAGCACCTGCTGGCACTCCGGTGCATGGCCGATGCAAAAGCCAGGCACGATGCGTGAGCCCTGCGATTGCGCGGCCACATTCACCCCACAACCTCATCCGAAAAGTGCACGCAGGTAAAGCACTCCGGCACATGCGTGTCGCCGATGACGTGCTTGTTCCAGGCCCAGCCGGCATGCGGCTGCACCTCTTTGCCCTTGATCTCGAGCTTCTGAAAGCGGCCAAAGAACATGCGCCACGTGTCGCCGGGTTTGGGCGGCAGGCTGCGGCCATTGGCCAGCCACGTCATGCCCGCCCACGGCAGCGCCATCTCCACATACCAGCCTTTGTCAATGTCGCTGTCATCGTTCAAGGTGCCATCGACCTGCACGGCCGTGCGCAGGCCGGGGAGGTCCCAGTTGAGGAAGGCCCAGCGAGTGCCGCGGGGATGTGCGCCGCGCCAGAACGTGTTCACATCGTGCGGGTGGTCGCCGGCGAATGAATGCACATCCGGCGAGTGCACATCGAACTCGGGCACATCAAACTTGCCGCCACGCGTGTAGGCATCGCGCCAGATGTAGAACACCTCGTAAACGGTTCCGCGCGCATTGATCTCGAATTCGTAGTAGGTGTCGCCGCCGTCGATAAACACTTCAAGATCGTTCTCGAAGAAGATCAGCGAGTCGCGCTCGGTGAGCGTCGCTTCCACAAACGGCTCCTCCGCCCAAAAGCCAATATACAAATTCTCGTCGTCCCACAACGCAGCGGCGCGGGTGTCGAAGATGGCCGGCTTGCCACTCACCATGTCCACAAATCGCGGCGAGCGCGGTGCTTTTTGCCAGGCTGGCGCATTCAAGTGGCCGTCGATGACGATGGGTGCGCGGGTGCGATAACAGGTGTAGTGGGCGATGTCGCTCTCGGGCGCGCCGTAGGGGGTCGGGGTTGTCATGGATCGCATTGTCGCATCAACATGTAGCGTATGAACGATCGTGCACGTGTCACGTTAAACGTGCACGTGCACGTGCACGATCTCACATCTTGTTCCGTGACTGGCAAACTCCCAGCGCTGTGCTTGAATCGGAGACATGAATTGGATTCTCACCCACGGCAACATCTACACCGGCAACCCCATCCAACCCCACGCAACAGCTCTCGCCATTGCCAACGGCCGCATCCTCGCCGTCGGCAGCGACGATGAGATAGGCGCAATTCGTCTACCGGACGCCCAATACATTAACCTGAACGGCGGGTTTGTGCTGCCCGGCCTCACCGATGCGCATTTGCACCTGGAAATGACGGGGTTGGCGCTGCAACGCGTATCGCTGCAAGACCAACCCACCCTCGATGCCGCGGCGGACAAGGTGCGCGCGCGGGCGCAGCAGACGCCGGTCGGCCAATGGGTGCGGGGCTGGGGCTGGAACCAGATGGATTGGGGCGGCGCGCTGCCCACGGCCGCTCATCTCGATGCCGCCACCACTCAGCATCCTGTTTTCCTGTCCTCGCGCAGCGGCCACAGCGGTTGGGCCAACTCGATGGCGTTGCGCATCGCCGGCATCACCCGCGAGACGGCGAACCCCTACGGCGGCGAGATCGTGCGCGATGCAGCAGGCGAGCCGACCGGCCTGTTGTTGGAAGCGGCGATGGAGTTGATGAGCCGATGCATCCCCGAGCCGACGTTGGAGGACGAGGAGGCCGCGACCTTACTGGCCATGCGCGAGATGAACAAGAAGGGCCTCACCGGCGTGCACTGCATGGATGGCAACGGCGGCATCCAAACCTTTGGCACGTATCAACGCTTGCGCGAGCGCCGGCAGAGCACGTTGCGCGTGGTCAAAATGTTGCCGGTGCAGGCGTTGGATCAGGTGCTGGGCGCGGGTCTGCGCAGCGGCTTCGGCGACGCATGGCTGCGCATCGGCAACATCAAGGTGTTTGCCGATGGCGCACTCGGCCCCAAGAGCGCGGCCATGGTTGCGCCGTATGAGGGCGAGCCGGACAACTTCGGCATGATCACTTTTGAAAAGGAGGATCTGATTGAAGTCGCGATCAAGTGCTTCAGCCACGGCCTGTCGGTGACGACACACGCGATTGGAGATCGGGCGAATCGGGATGTGTTGGATGCGTATCAGATTGCAAAAGAGACGACGGACGACGGACGAC